>Ga0209075_1004498_pt1 | contig 11148 bp, 6 predicted proteins | sample Stecom2011_FD_187523 | JGI IMG/M metagenome (GOLD analysis project Ga0209075, IMG submission 187523) | Agricultural soil microbial communities from Utah to study Nitrogen management - Steer compost 2011 (SPAdes) (version 2) | ecosystem: Environmental > Terrestrial > Soil > Agricultural land...
ACAAGACCTGCGAAAAAAAAGATAGGATCGACGATTAAAAAACAACTAAAAGCTGGTCTGAAATAACGACTTTTGACTTAAAGAACAAATTTTAAAAAAGCAAATTAGGAACTTGCGGATTTAAGGTGTATATAAATATACTAATTAAAACAACTATAAAATAAGAATAAAATATTCATCATTCTTCGGAACATGAGATCCCGAAACAAGTTCGGGATGACAGGTTAGAGACAGAAAAAGCGAATTAGCCAATATTCGAATTAACGTGCGATTAACAATAAAGCAAAAATACAGTAATCGTTTTTCTAACCAATAAACGATTAAACAACTAACCGCGAAATAGCCAAAGGCTATGAAGCCACACGAATGTCCGTTTAAAAGAACACTTTTTCTTCACACACATGTTTACTTGTTCCCAGGTTCACAAGTTCACTAGTTACCTAAAAACCAATCGATACAATATCCCCTTTTCACTAGCGTAAGCAGTGCTGTCGTTCACAAAAGAAATTTTGTCTAAGTTTTTATCGGATAATTTTTCCCAGTCTTTTACATTATTGGAATAGGCAATACCATTCTCGCCGATAGAAAGCATGGATTTCCCTACGCTGTTTGGTACAAATACTACTTGTTTTTGCAGTCCAGGGTACGCAGCATTACCAAAAAGCTTCCATGTCTTTCCTCCATCTTTCGTATAGGCTTTATTTCCTTTATTAAAAGTTTTGTCTTTCCACTTGCCACCTATAATTACCCCATGATTTGCATCGAAGAAATCGATAGAGAATATTCCTGAGCCTTCTTCCCCTTGAATAATTGGTGTGGTGTATACCTCCCAATTTTCTCCGTAATCTGCAGAGTGGAAAACACGTGCTTTCGTTCCGCCAGTAGCAACCCATATATGACTTCCGTGTACACTAATATTACTATTGCTAGAGGCAAACAACAACTCGCCTTCTTCTAAAGGCGGTAAAGCTTCGCAAGAAATTTCCTCCCAGGTTTTTCCGCCATCCAAGGTACGTGTCATAGCAAGACAATCGCTATTTTCACGCTCTCCTACAAGAATTCCTTTCTCGGCATCCCAAAACGCCATCACATTATAAAACACCTCTTCGGCTTCTTGAATATATACCGATTCTAAATTTTTTGCTCCCTCGTGGTCATAGTCCAGCTTGTAGACCAAAACGGGTCGTGTGGGATGTAATAAGTACACCACACTATCCTGTACGGTAATGCTTTTAAACTTTAAAATGGTTTCATTATAACGCACCGAGGCCATCTTTGGAATCCCATTTTGGAGTACGCCTACCCTACCTTCGCCAGCAGAAAACCAGATATTCTCGGCGTTTTTAGCCTGTAAGTCACGAATTGTTTGTAAACTATCGGCAAACACCTCTTCTATTTGTACTTCTGTAAAACTTGGCGTACTCTTAGAACAGGAATAAAGACCGAAAATCAATGGTAAAAGATAAAAAAGACGCATATTTTATATTTTTGCCAAATGTAATCAAAACAATTCATTGGTAAAGAATTACCTTTGTACCGAATCAATAAGAATATGAGACTACATAGAAATTTAGTATTTGCTACCATCGATAGCTTGGATGAGATATTTAACCATAACAAACAAGCCAGTAAGGTACTGCAAGGCACATTAAAAAGAGATAAACGCTGGGGTTCTAGAGACCGCTCGTTTATAGCATTAACCACTTACGACATTGTACGTTGGAAGCGTTTGTACGCCGAAATCGCCGATGTTACTTCCCCATACAAACGCGAGGACCTATTTAGAATGTTTGCTGTTTGGGCAACCCTACGCGGCATTCGCTTACCAGATTGGAAACAGTTTGAAGGGACGCCAACACGTCGCATCAAAGGAAAGTTTGATGAATTAAGTCAGATTAGAAAATACCGAGAATCTATTCCAGATTGGCTGGATGAAGTAGGAGAAAAAGAACTTGGTAAAAAATGGGATAAAGAACTCGCTACCTTAAACGAGCAAGCCGAGGTTATCCTTAGAGTAAACACCTTGCAGACAAGCCTTCCTGAAGTGCAAAAAGCTTTGAGTGAAGAAGGGATAGAAACAGAAACCATCAAAGGCTATCCAGATGCACTGAAACTGGTAGAACGTGCCAATGTATTCGGAACAGAAGCCTTCAAAAAAGGATTCTTTGAAGTACAAGATGCTTCCTCACAACTAGTAGCCTCCTTCTTGGAAGTAGAGCCTGGAATGCGTGTGGTAGATGCTTGTGCAGGTGCAGGAGGAAAAACCTTGCATTTAGCTGCACAAATGGAAAACAAAGGACAGATTATCGCGCTAGACATCTACGAAAGTAAATTACATGAGCTAAAACGTCGCGCTAGAAGAAACCAAGCGCATAACATTGAAACTAGATGGATAGAGAATAATAAAGTGATAAAGAAACTTCACGGTCAAGCCGATAGATTATTGTTGGATGCACCTTGTACCGGACTGGGCGTTTTAAGACGTAATCCAGACTCCAAGTGGAAATTAAGTCCGGAGTTTCTAGACGAAATCCGTAAAACCCAGCAAGAGATTCTACAAGACTACTCTGCTATGGTAAAAGATGGCGGAAAAATGGTATATGCTACTTGCTCTATCCTACCTTCAGAAAACCAGGATCAAGTGGTTGCTTTCTTAAAAAGTGAAGCTGGACAAGCATTTAAACTAGTAAAAGAACAAGCTGTGAGTCCAAGTCAATCTGGATTTGATGGTTTTTACATGGCATTATTAGAGAAAAAGTAAGCCATGAGAAGTATCCCATTTATACTGCTTTTCTTTATCGGTTTGTTTTCTTATGCGCAACAAGCATATTATGATGGTATAGATTTTACCTTACCCCCAGAGCAACTATATAGTATTTTGCAGGAAAAACTAGAAGACTATCATACCTCCTACACGTATGGAGAGGCTAGAGATATGATGAAGGTAGCCGACAAATGGAAGGAAGATAGTTCACAGGTAGTGCTTATTTATGGGTTTGACGATGAGGATAACGATTGTACTACCGATTACACAAGAAATAACAACCACTTTGGTGGGCAAAACTGCGAATACAATCGCGAACATGTATTTGCAAAAAGCTTGGCCAATCCACCTATGGGACAAAGCAATAACAATACGATAGGAATTGCTGCCGATCCGCACAATATAAGAGCATGCGACCAACGTGCAAACCAAATACGAGGCAACAAACGCTTCGGACCTGGAAGTGGAAATGCTAGAGTAATCGGAAATCACTGGTATCCCGGAGATGAGTGGAAAGGAGATGTAGCACGTATGATGATGTACATGTACGTGCGTTACGACAAGCGCTGCCTACCTACCCTAGTCGGCGAAGGACCTACACAAGGCGCTAGCAACATGCTGGAGCTGTTCCTAAAATGGAACATAGAAGATCCTGTAAGCTACATAGAAATACAACGCAACGATTATATTGAAGATACCTACGGAAGCAGAAATCCATTTATAGACAACCCCTACCTAGCAACCATGCTATGGGGTGGTGATGCAGCAGAAGATACTTGGGGCATATTAAACACCGCAGATCAGGTTTGGCAAGAAAGTATTTCGGTATATCAAAGCTCTACGTCCGATAACATTTGGATAGAATCCTCTACAGGAAATACAGATTATACCTATACCCTATACAACCTAACCGGACAAGAAGTTCTACACAACAAATCCTCTACAAAAAGTAAACAAGAAATTCCTACAAATAACTTAGCTCCTGGAGTGTATATTTTATCTATTCAAGGAGGAAATAGTTCGGTGAATAGACAGATTTTGGTGAAATAACAAGTGAACGAGTAAACAGGTAAACTTGTGAACAAGTAAGTATAGAAAAGAGATGTTCTTTTAAACGGAAAAACTTTTTTTGTCTTTTTGTATTTCTGTGTTTTTGCTTTATGGTAACTCGCCTGTCCCGAGAACTCGGGATAACGAGTGAACGTGTAAACCTGTGAACAGGTGAACTTGTAAGCTTGTGAACGTGTGAACAAGTAATATTATTGCAAAATCGCTAATTTGAATATTCGCTAATTTGCCTTTCCTCTCTCGCACCACGTACCACGTACCCCGCATTACGCATTATGTCTCACGCATTACGGAGTTAATACTTTCGTTGAATAATATGGTTTTTTGTATTTCTGTGTTTTTGTTTTATCGTAAATGGTGAACAAGTAATATTATTGCAAAATCGCTAATTAGAAAATTCGCTAATTTACTTTTCCTCTCTCGCACCACGTATTTTAAGAGTGAGCAACTTGGCGAGGGGGAGATTTTTACATCACGTAACCTACCTTGTAACCCGAACCCTGATCTCCGACCACTTCCACCCCGCACCTCGCATTTCAACCCTAAAGGGAGACGATAAAAAACTTATAACTATCATTCCGATACGGAGTCCTCCTCGAGATTTCGAGGCAAGCAGGTAAAGGAATCACTTTAATATGAATTGTAAACTATGTAGAAAGTCAAAGAATAAATGGTTCAACCCCCGTTGGGGTTGACATAGCATCAGATGCATATACCCCCGATTCCATCGGGGGTTATCTAATGATTGTACCCCGCTGGGGTACTTGGTGTAGAAACTACTTATTCTACATAATAAAAGCTCGCCCTGAAACGGCACTATACCTCACCCTGTGCAAGCAAAGCACCACATAGGGTTAATGACTACAACATAATACCAAAACGCCTTGAAAGGGCAGTATATCTCAACCCTATGCTAGCGTAGCGTCACATAGGGTTAGCGACTACAAACCATGCTAAAGCGCCCTGAAAGGGCAGTATATCTTAAAGGTTACCTATTCTTCTAAACAGTTAAACGATTCACCGATTAAACACGAAGTAGCCAGAGGCTACAAAGCAAAAACTCAATCATCCTATTTTGCAAAGTAAAACAGATCTGTTCTTCCAAGCCAACTTGTTGGCTTTAGGAACCTACTTCCTGGAGCGAAGCGACAGACTGCTCTGCTGCTAATAAATAACTAGTGTAAAAAAACATACAAGACAATCACCTTCCTATATCAATGGAAAAACCTATATTCGCTAAAAGATATCCTTCAATTGCATCTACCTTGTATTCTCCGGAAAAAGAGTAGTTCTGTGAGGTATTTATTATATAGGTTACATCTATGTGTATGCTTATTTTCTGCAAGACTCTATAAGTTGGCATAAGGCCAATTTGAATATTTCTCATCCAATCAGTACTTGAGTAATTTTTTTTTCTACCTAAAGAAACTCCAATACCTGAATGAACAATTACATCAAAATCATTATAATCAGAATAAAAACTATTGTAGGAAATTAGATTTCCAATACTCATTGTAAGCTCTGCTATAAACTTATGTAAGGTAAGTTGAATATCAGCATTCTGTTTGTTTTCAAAATGATTGTATGCATAAGTTCCTCTTACCCCCCATGTTTCGTTTAGCAAATAATTTGTGCCAACATAGAAACTTTCTAACCCTACAAAGTCTGATATAGATGTGTTCTTTGCTGGTATTACAGGAGTACTTAGCCCCCAACCTGCTTCTAGCTTTATTTTATCAAAAAACTCTATCTTTCGACCTTGAGCATGTGCATTATTTGAAATAAAAACACCGCAGAATAACACCACATTTAATACTGCTATTTTTCTCATCCGTTTTTAATTAATTTAATTTTATATGTTAATTTAACTTCCAATTAGCCTCTATCTATGGTATTTTTAAAAATACTGTAGCTAATTGCATGGAGAAATTACTTTTTATTCTTCTCATCATTAATTATGAAAACTCACTACCTATTAGAAGGAAGCTATCTAACCAAAGTAAATAAAGCTCCACAACATTATGGGATAAATGTTAAAATCATTCTAGATATGGTTTTAATTTAATTATTCGGGGAGGAAAAAAATGCTTATTAATAAGCAATACATTAAAGATACAAAAATTTCTTAATTCAAGACTTTATTCTTAAAAGAGTGACTTTATCGTAACGTTAATTGCATTGTTACATGCATAGGTAAATTTCATCGAATAAATGATAAGCCGAAAGACAAAATATAGAAATCTGATAAAAGCTAATATTCCATAATGTCACATAAGCCAAATCTAGGGTACACCTAACATCGTATAATCAAATAGATTTCTAAAAATAAATCTGTAGCAAGTCTAAAAAATATAATAAGCCTTCGGTTATATAACCGATTCATCAACCCTAGTTTTCGTCCATCACATACTTACAAGTATAAGTACATTTAATTGTAAAAAACAAAATGTTAATCACGAAATAAAATTCAATGTTAAGTTAGATGACATCCGTCACTACTTTCCGTATCCCTTAAAACTACCTTTACTCAAAATCATAGAAAGCACCTTAATGCTAGATTTGGTTAAGGCCACCAAACAATTAGTTGACGTAGAACAATCCTTAATTAGACTGATTATTTATTAGATTTTTATAGGGTAGCATTTCATACTTTTACAAAATAATTAAGTAGATTCATATACTAATAGCGAAATATCTTGAAGTTATTCAATAAAATATTACCAGAGAAGGGATCCAGTTGGCGGACATTTGCAGTTTTTGCAATAGCTGCGGTACTTGGGCTTGGGTTTTTCATTATGAAAGAGGCCGAGGTGGTTTCTTATCTGTCGGACAATCCCCAAGCTTGCGTAAACTGTCATAACATGACCCCTATGTACAATAGTTGGAACCATAGCTCGCACCGTGAGTGGGCTTCTTGTAACGACTGTCACGTACCGCACAACAACATTGTGAACTCGTATTACTTTAAAGCAAAAGATGGGTTGTACCACGCTTCTGTTTTTACTACTAGAACAGAGCCAGATGTGATTTTTATGCAACCAGCCTCTATAGAAGTAGTACAAAATAACTGTATTCGTTGCCACGTTGATCAGGTAACGGAAACAAAATACGCTGGATGGATAGAAAGCCATCAGGCAAATAGAACCGACCGAAGCTGTTGGGAATGCCATAAAGAAGTTCCGCATGGAAGAATTCATGGTATGTCCTCTATAAAGTATAATATTGCACCATTGCCTACCGACCAAGAAAAGGCGGTAATTCCGGAGTGGCTAGAGAAAGAAATGGAAACTAAATAACAAATCCTCGATTATGAAAAATAAAGTACTATTCATCGTTACCATTGTGGTGGTCTTCTTATTGGGCTTGCTAGCTTCTAGCATCATCAATCGAAAGAGTGAAGCCAAATACCAATTTGTTCCTAAGGTAGAAATTGGAGAAAACGAACCACGAAATGAAATTTGGGGAGAAAACTATCCCAAGGAATACCAATCCTATATGAAAACAGCAGATACTACTTTTGCTACGTTTCAAGGAGGTTCTGCTACCGTTGATATGCTAGAGGAGGATCCTAGATTTGTTATTCTATGGGCAGGATATGCTTTCTCTAAAGATTATAACCAAGGGAGAGGACATTATTATGCTATTGAAGATTTACATAACTCTTTACGAACCGGTGCTCCAGAAAGCAAAGAAGACGGACCAATGCCAGCTACTTGTTGGACCTGTAAAGGACCGGATGTACCGCGCTTAATGGCAGAGAAAGGAATAGAGGAGTTTTATGCTGGAACCTGGGCGGAGAACGTATCGGAAGTGGTAAACCCTATCGGTTGTGCGGATTGCCATGATCCTACCAATATGAAACTGCGAATCACCAGACCTGCATTGGTAGAGGCGTTTAACTCTATGGGGAAAGACATCAACAAGGCTAGCCATCAGGAAATGCGATCGCTTGTTTGTGCACAATGTCACGTAGAGTATTATTTCGACACCAAAAGACCTGGTGCCGAAGGGGTGCCTGTTGTAACGCTACCTTGGGCAGATGGCTTGTCTGCAGACAATATGGAGGCATATTATGACGATTTTGAATTCTCTGATTGGACGCACCAAATCAGTAGAGCACCCATGTTAAAGGCACAGCATCCAGATTACGAACTATATATGAGTGGTGTACATGCAGACCGAGGGGTATCGTGTGCAGATTGTCATATGCCATATAAAAGCGAAGGGGGACAAAAGTTTACCGACCACCATTTACAATCGCCGCTAAACAACATTGCTAACTCCTGTCAAGTATGTCATAGAGAAGAGGCTGCAAAGTTGATTACCAATGTATATGAAAGACAAGAGAAAGCGCTAGGAACAAGAATAAAATTGGAAGACATGCTGGTTAAGGCGCATATAGAAGCTGGAAAAGCATGGGAATTAGGTGCTACAGAAGAGCAGATGCACGATATTCTAATGGATATCCGTCACGCACAATGGCGTTGGGATTTCACCGCTGCTTCTCATGGAGGCTCTTTCCATTCTCCTGTAGAAGTAGGTAGAGTGCTTGCAAGTGGATTGAACGAAGCACAAGAAGCGCGTGTTAAACTAGCACGCCTATTAGCAAGCCTTGGTCAATACGAGCCTTTGGAAATGCCAGACATTTCTACCAAAGCCAAAGCCCAGGCGTATATTGGATTGGATATGGAGCAGCTTAGAGCTGAAAAGAAAAATTTTAAAGAAAACACCCTTCCTAAGTGGCTAGAAGAAGCGCGTGAGCGTGAGGCTAAAATGGGGACGAACAAAGTAAGCGTAACAAAATAACAATTGATTTAAAGCAATAATTCTAGTTTAGGTTCCCCTTATTTATGAAGATATTATATCGAATTTTTTCCTCGCCAGTCTTGGCGTTAGTATTATTACTAATATTTGCGGTAGCCATGGCTACCGCAACTTTTATTGAAAATGACTTTGGTACAGAAACGGCATGGATTCAAGTCTACGATGCTTTTTGGTTTGAGTTAGTCATGGTAGGATTAGCCCTATGCTTCCTGGCCAGCACCTTTAAATATAATCTTTGGCGAAAAGGAAAATGGGCCGTACTCCTATTCCACCTATCTTTTATCCTGATTATAATCGGTGCCGGAATTACTCGATACCACTCCTATGGTGGCATTATGCGAATAAGAGAAGGAGAAAAATCCAGTACCATCATCTCCGATCAAAATTATTTACAAGCCCATATTTCGGACGGAAGCAAAACCCGCCACATTCAAAAGAAATTAGAATTTTCTCCTTTAAGCAAAAACGATTTTACCATCGATACCGATTTACAGGACGTCCCTGTTACCATATCCTACAAGAATTTTGTAGCGGATGCTATCCCTGAAGTTGTAGACGATGAAGAAAACGGGACCGCACTGATACAAATGATGGTGACCTCCAATAATGGAAGAGAAACTATTTTCTTGGAAAAAGGAGAGGTGGAAGAAATTGGTTCCAATCAACACAGAATAGGATTTGATGTAGATGAAGAAGGAATTATTAATCTAACCGAAAAAGAGGGAAAACTCTATTTAAACGCTCCCCGACCAATAGACTTTTTTGGTATGGACACCCAACAAGCAGGGTTGCTAAAAACCGATACAGTACAACCAATGCTCCTACGGACACTCTACCGCACTGGCGATCTGTCGTTTGTTCCAATATCCTTCCATGAACATGGGAAAATAAATGTGGTGAGCGGAGCAGAAAAGCCAAAAGATAATGACCCTGGAAAAGACGATGCCCTGATACTAAACGTAACGGTAAAGGAAAAAACCGAAGAGGTAATGTTGCTATACCGACAAGGATTCTTGCCTACTAGGCATGAAGTTACTATAGATGATATGAATGTAAGTATATCCTATGGTGCGATGCCCATAGAAACGCCTTTTGCAATACACTTAAATGAATTTCAATTAGATCGATATCCAGGTTCCGAAAGTCCAGCATCCTACGCTAGTGAAGTCACCATTCTAGATGGAGACCAAGAGATTCCATTTCGTATTTTCATGAATAATGTGTTAGATTATGGCGGCTATCGTTTTTACCAAGCGAGTTATGACACGGATGAAAAAGGTACGCTCCTAGCTGTAAATCACGATGTACTAGGTACAAGTGTTACCTATATAGGCTATTTATTGATGACCATAGGAATGTTCTTCACTCTTTTTGGCAAAAGCACAAGATTTACTTTGATCAATAGGAGATTAAAGAAACTCAAACAGAGAACTTCCGTCATCGCTTTATTTTTAATGGGAGCCTTAGGAGCAACTTCCACAGCACAAGCACAAACAGACTCTATCCCTGAGCATCAGGAACATGAGCAGGTTCAAGCGGAAGCGATTACTATTTCGACCGCAGACATATTAGCTCGTCAAGAAATTGATAAACAACATGCTGATTTATTTGGCCGAATTCTAGTACAAGATGTAGATGGAAGAATAAAACCTATCAACACCCTAGCCTCAGAACTCGTGCGTAAAATACATGGAAGTGCCACTTTTAGATATAACGAAGGCAACAACAGTTTCCGCTTAAACACCAACCAGACTTTCTTGGCCATGCACGCCTCCCCTGGAGCTTGGCAACGAATTCCTGTAATACACATCGATCCAAAGAAAGGCGGCGATTTTTTTAAAACGCTTAATATAGTTGGAAAAGGCTATATCTCTTTTGACGACCTAATCGGTCCGGAAGGGAATTATCTACTATCGGAAAAAGTAGAGGAAGCCAACAGTAAAAAACCTGCCGAGCAGAACGAATTCGATAAGGAAATTCTAAAGGTAGACGAAGGCTTTAATATTCTTTATAACCTCTTGTCTGGAAACTACTTAAGAGTGTTTCCTAACAGTCTGGATGAAAACAATACCTGGTTTAGCTATTCGCATCACTTTAATGATTTTCCAGAAGAAGATGGGCGATTCGCAAAGTCTATAATGCCTTCCTACTTTAAGGATTTGGCAATGGACAACTATGTAGATGCCACGGATAAACTATCGTATATAAATACGTTTCAAAGAACCTTAGGAAAAGAAATTATTCCAAGTGATAAACGAATCGAAGCGGAATTATGGTACAACCAAATGAACCTTAACTTCTGGTTGTTTATAGCATTCTTTATCCTAGGATTCTTATTGCTGGTACTAGCATTGATTAGAATATTTACACAAAATAAAGTGATAGAAGTAATCTGGAATGGTTTGGTGATTATCTCCTTAATTAGCTTCCTAGTCTTTACTGGTAATATCCTTTTAAGATGGTTTATAGCGGGATATCCGCCATGGACCAAC
>Ga0209075_1004499_pt1 | contig 11147 bp, 8 predicted proteins | sample Stecom2011_FD_187523 | JGI IMG/M metagenome (GOLD analysis project Ga0209075, IMG submission 187523) | Agricultural soil microbial communities from Utah to study Nitrogen management - Steer compost 2011 (SPAdes) (version 2) | ecosystem: Environmental > Terrestrial > Soil > Agricultural land...
GGTGTAGCGTGGCTCGGGCTGCGTCCAGTTGCTGCGACGGGCGGTTAGTTCGGCGTCGGTTAGGTCGACGTCGATGGTGTTGGCCTCGGCATCGATGGTGATGATGTCGCCGTCCTCCAGCAGTGCCAGTGGGCCACCGTCAAAGGCCTCGGGGGTGACGTGGCCGACCACAAAACCGTGGCTGCCGCCAGAGAAGCGGCCGTCGGTGATCAGCGCTACATCGTTACCCAAGCCGCGGCCCATAATGGCTGAGGTGGGGGTTAGCATCTCGCGCATGCCGGGGCCGCCGCGGGGGCCTTCGTAGCGGATGACGACCACGTCGCCGGCAACCACGACGCCGTTGTTGATGCCGGCTTGGGCTTGCTCTTCAGAGCCAAATACCCGCGCGGTACCGCGAAAGTGGGTGCCCTCTTTGCCGGTGATTTTGGCCACCGCGCCCTCGGGGGCCAGGTTGCCGTACAGGATACGCAGGTGACTTTCGGCTTTGATGGGGTTGGCCAGCGGTGAGATGATTTCTTGATCATCTGGGTAGTGGGTGACGCTGGCGAGGTTTTCGGCCAGGGTTTTACCGGTGACGGTGAGGCAATCGCCGTGCAGCATGCCGGCCTCGAGCAGTACCTTCATAAGTGGCTGAATGCCGCCAATGGCAACCAGCTCGCTCATCATGTAGTGGCCGCTGGGGCGCAGGTCGGCGAGCATGGGTACGCGTTTACCGATTTCGGTAAAGTCGTTAAGCGACAGCTCGACATCGACGGTGCGGGCCATGGCGATCATGTGCAGCACGGCGTTGGTGGAGCCGCCCAGAGCGATGATCACGGTGATGGCGTTTTCAAACGCTTTGCGGGTCATGATGTCGCGGGGTTTGATGTCTAGCTCTAGCAGTTTAAGTACGGCTTCACCGGCACGGTGGCAGTCGTCGCTTTTCTCGTTAGAGACGGCGTTTTGCGCCGAGCTACCGGGCAGGCTCATGCCCAGCGCCTCGATGGCCGAGGCCATGGTGTTGGCGGTGTACATGCCGCCGCACGAGCCGGGGCCGGGGATGGCGGTTTCTTCGATCTCTTTTAGCTCGATCAGGTTGATGTCGCCGCGCGAGTGCGCGCCCATGGCCTCGAACACGGATACGATATCGGTGTGGTTTTTTCCGGGCAAGATGGTGCCGCCGTAAACAAATACGCTGGGGCGGTTAAGCCGCGCCATGCCCATCAGGCAGCCAGGCATGTTTTTGTCGCAGCCACCAATGGCGACGATACCGTCAAAGCCCTCGCAACCGGCTACGGTCTCTATCGAGTCGGCGATCACCTCGCGCGAGACCAGCGAGTACTTCATGCCCTCGGTGCCATTGGCGATACCGTCGGATACGGTGATGGTGTTAAAAATAACCGCTTTGCCGCCGGCGGCATCGGCGCCGTCGCGGGCGTGCTCGGCCAGCTCGCCAATGTGGCTGTTGCAAGGGGTGACCATGCTCCAGGTCGACGCGATGCCCACTTGGGGTTTTTTAAAGTCGGCGTCAGTAAAACCCACCGCGCGCAGCATCGCACGGCCGGCTGATTTACCGGGGCCATCGACTACCGAGGCGGAGTGTCGGCGGCGCGGATCGTTGGGCGTATCGTTCATACAAACTCCTGTAGCAGGTTGCATAACCCAGAGGCGTGACTCTGGAGTTGGCCGTTCTACCTGCCCAGCGTTTGGCTGTGGCTGATGGGAACAGCAAGAGAGGTTAATAATCAATAATATGGCTTACCCGTGGGCCAGCCAAGGCGTCATAATATCAGCTCATGGTGGGCGTGGTTGGCCAATAATGGCGCCGGGCCCATAAGAGTACCCGTAAGGCTTGTAAGCCCATGGGTGTTCTTTGCCCGTTACAAAACCGGCTTATCCGTGAGACGGGTAGTTTACAATACTCGCGGGTGTCTTTCATGCTATAGCGCCGTCATTACGTGACCGGCGCGGGGTAATTGGAGCTACCTAAGTTTTTTTACCCACTGTGGGGTAAGCGGTCAGCCTTGTGGGTTAGTTTTTGCTTCTGCCTAACGGCTGCATTAGTATGCTCGGGCCTGATTGCGCAAGTAGTTTTACCTTCCCCCCAGCTTATACGAGAGTGCCTTTATGCCTAGCAACCCATTTGCCGCCTTAGAGTGTTTAACGCTACAAAGCCACGACTCAGGCCTAAGCGATGCCTGCGTTATCTGGTTGCATGGGCTGGGCGCCAGCTGTAACGACTTTGCCGGATTACTGCCAGAGTTGAGCTTGAGCCCTGCGGCGCGTATCCGCTTTGTGTTTCCGCAGGCGCCCACGCTGGCGGTGACGGTTAACGGCGGCTACCAAATGCCCGCTTGGTACGACTTGTTAAGCCTAGACGTAGATCGGCAGTTTAATGCCACGCAGTTGGCGCAAGCGAGCCAGGCCATTGTCGGCTTGATCGAGCAGCAAGTGGCGGGCGGTATTGCCAGCGAGCGTATTTTAATTGCCGGATTTTCTCAGGGCGGTGCGGTGGCGTACGACGCGGTGCTGAATTATGCCCAGCCGCTGGCGGGCTTGATGGCGCTGTCGACCTATTTTGCCAGCAGTGCTACCTGCCGCTTTGCGCAACCGAGCGACACGCTGGCCATCTCGGTGCAGCACGGTACGCATGATCAGGTGGTGGTGCCAGAGCTGGCCAGCCGCGCCGAGGCGGTTTTAACAGACCGTGGTTACCGGTTTGAGTCGCACCGTTACCCCATGGGGCATGAGGTGTGCGCCAAGCAAATTGGCGATATCAGCGATTTTATCAATCGCACTTTAGCGCCCCTTAGCTAACGCAGTTTGAGTGTAGCCCACAGGCTGAAAAAGCAGTGTGGGCATAAACGTTTATGACCGCTCTTTTTTGGCCAGTTGGCGGGCGCGAACATTGGCCAGCAGTGCTTTTAACTCGGTTTCGGCCCAGGCGGTGGCTTCGGCCTCGCTGGTAAAACCCTCTTGCGCCTTAGAAACGACGGTTTTACGGGCGCTGGCGCGGCGCGTAAGTTCGGCCCGCCAAGTGCCTTCAAGTTCGGTGATGCGGTAGTCGTATTTTTTACCAGTGGCCATGGTTGCTCCTGCGGATCAATAATGTGGGCGCTAAAAAGTCGCTTATAAAGGCGTGAGTTTAAAGGGTTTGGTGGTACGCGCTGTTTAAGTCGTAACGGCGTTAAGTGGGTGCATTATGCACGCTTAAGCGCTGCTGGCAACCGTTTTGCCGTTGCCGGCAGCATTAACCGATAGCGCTTGCGGTAGCACGCATTAATGCCGGTGGGCGAATAAAATGCACGTTATTAACGCTTATACGCTGCGGGCGAGCAAAGCATACAATACGCACAGCTTATAATAGCGGCGCGTTTGCGCGAGTGGCGTATGCCGCCCATAGCTGAACAAAAACACAATTGTGATTATTAAATAGGTGAGCGATGAAGATTTGTGGTGTTGAACTAACAGGAAACGATGCAGTGGTCTGTTTGCTTAGCTTAGAGGACCAGCAGTTTACTTTGCCTGAATGCCGCGTGCGCAAACTGACCTTGCCCAAAGATCATAGCCGTGACGATCTGCAAAAATTTCAGGCAACCTTTGCCAAACTGATGGTCGATTATCAAATTGATAAAGTGGTGATTAGAGAGCGCATGAGCAAAGGTAAATTTGCCGGCGGGGCGGTGGGTTTTAAATTAGAGGCGGCGATTCAGCTGATTGCCGATACAGCGGTAAGCACCTATTCCCCCCAAGCCATTAAGCAGGCGCTAGTGGATCATCCGCTGCCGATTCCGTTTTCTGAGACGGGTTTAAAATCGTTTCAGGAGGCCGCCTTTACCGTAGCCTACGCCGCCCATATGTTAAAGTCGTAACTTTTAGTGCGCGGGTATAAGCCTTAACAGGCGGTATCATTAGGATAACGAGTATGAGTAAAGAGCAGCCCAACAACCCTTTGCACGGAATTACCTTAGAGACGGTTGTGACCCAGCTGCAAGAACGTTACGGCTGGGATAGCTTGGCACTGCAGTTAAATCTTAATTGTTTTAAAAAAGATCCGTCGATAAAATCGACGTTAAAGTTTTTGCGCAAAACCCCTTGGGCTCGCGACAAAGTAGAAGATTTATACCTGCGCACCATCGCTAAAAAATAAGCCCAATAACTCGCTGCCGTGCAAGGCGGCAGCGGGGCTTGTCGATACCGATCGAGTATTCTAAAACCCGTCATTCCCGGCCACGATCGGGAAACCAGGGTCTTAGGATTTGGCACTTTGCTTGGGCGTTTGTGCTGTTGTTTTAAGCCACTGGATTCCGTGTCGCCGCTTTGCTGTGCACGGAATGACGTTGTCGAGAGTGTGGCCGATCCAGAGGCTTAAAGCCGTTGCGCCATTATTTATTTCGCGTCGATGGTGAGCGCTACGGTGGTGCCGGTTAAGGTGGCGCTGTAGGCGGGTTTTAGGGTTACGCGCTGCTCGGTTAAGCCTTGTTGGGTTAAGTAATCTTTAATGGTTTGCGCGCGCAGGTCGGCTAACTGTTCGATGGTGTTGTCGGCCAAGGGTATTTGGGCGGCCAGTTCTGTAAAGCCTTGCTGGGCCAGTTGGAGGCGGGCGCTGTCTTTGTCTAAGGATTGCTCGGCCATTAATGCGTCCAGTTGCTGGCTAAGTTTATGGCCGGTTTGTTGCGCGTAGTAGCGCTCAAGCTGGGTAAGCATTACCACATCGGCCAGCCATTGGTCTAGGTTAAAACCGCTGTGGTTTAGAGTGGCGCTGTCGCTGGCCGAGTCTTGTCCGCTTAGCTGTTGCGCCAGCTGCAGCGCTTGCAGGGCGGGGCCGTCTTGTGGCGCGCTGGCGTTGCCGCGAATCACTAAGCTAAGGCTGGTTTTTTGTTGCAGTGCTTTGGCCAACTGTTGCAGTTTTTGCTGGTTGGCCGGGTCAAGTTGCGCGCTGCCTTGGGCAAAGTCGAGCTGGCCAAGGTCGTCGCTGGTGTCGACCAGCGAGGCTAAAAGGGTAAAAGGCGAGGCGGCGGTTTTAATTAAAATATTCACAAATGTGCTGGCAATTAAACCGGGTAGGTTAAAGCTTGGCTCTTGCATGTCGCCGCTAATGTTTAGGTCTAAATCAATATTGCCTTGTAGGTCTCGCAGCAAGGCAATGCCCAGTTTAATGGGGGCTTTGATGGCTTGCTCGCTGGCAACCGAGTCGCCCAGATCAAATGATTTAGCCACAACATGGTTGTTGCCTTTGATTTTGCTGTCGGCAATTTTGTAATCAAAGTCGTAGTTAAGTTTGCCTTTTTTAATGTTGTAACCGATGAAGGTGCCGCTATAGCTCGACATAGGCACCAGCTCAAAACCGGCTAGGTTGCCACTCAGATCGGCCGATAAAGCCTTTGGGTTTATTGTAAATTCTCCAGCAAGGTTAAAAGGAGCGTGCTTATTAAGCAGTGCATCTGCGGTTACTTTGGCAGGAGTGCTGCCTTGGTTGTCTAGCCCTGTTAGCTGTACATTTAATGTATTAACAGTGGCGATAAACTCGGGGCTTTGCAGCCGGTCGGTAAAGTGAACCTGGCCTTCGTTTAGCACCAGTTTATCGAGCGTAAAGTGAGGCGCTGTATCGTCTGACGTTGGCGTATCGGTCGGTTGTTTAGCATCGCTGTCGTCCGTTTCTAAGGCGTCGTCCTCGGTGGGTTTGTTAACTGCGACATCCCAGTTGGGGGTGGCGTCGTTCAGCAAAGTGACAACGGGTTTTTGCAGCTCGATCGAATCGATCTGGGTGCTTAGGCTGGGCACATTAAACTGAATGTTATTCACCTGCAGTTGCTCAAAGCCCAGCAGCGGGCTTTGTGTTTCGCTGTTGATAACGCTGAGCGATTGCACAGTGGTGTTGGCTTGCATATCGATACTCAGCTCGGGGTTAAGGGCCAGCTTAAGCGAGCTGGTGTTGGCGATTGTGCCTTGGGCGATGGCCGCGTTTAAATCGAGTGCTAGGTAGGGGTTAAAAATACTCAGCTCAAAGGGGCTGTGCTCTATTGCGATATCCAACGATAAAGGCACAGGGGTAAGCTGGCCGTTAATGGTGATGTTGCTGTTGTTGTTAACCCGCGCGCTAGCCGACAGCTCGGCGCTGCGGCTGTCGGTTAAGTGCAAGGGTGTGGCGTGGATATTGATGTCGCTTAACTGCCACTGCACGGCGGGGGTGACGTGTTGGTCGCTAAAGTTTATGGCGCTGTCGCGCAACACAAAGTCATCGATGATCACCGACCACTGCGGCTCGTCGGCAGGCTCGCTGTGGGTTGCGGCTTTGACGTTGCTTTCGGTTCCGGTTTTCACCAGGAGCGATTCGTAGCGAAACTCGCCCTCGTTTGTTTGCCATTGGTTGAGCAGCAAACCGCGATACTCCAGAGCGCCAATGCGCACACGGCGTGCTAATAAATCCAGCTCGATGCCGCTCACATCGAGCTGTTGGGTGCGCAGCATGGGCGGCTGTTGCACCTGATCGTCAAGGGCGAGATCGCTAAAGCTCAGCGCGCCCTGGGTTAGTTTGATGGCGGTTTGGTTGTGGGTTGCATCGCTGGCGATATAAAGCTGTGCCTTAGCGCTGAGGTTGCCACGGGTTAGGTCGGCGTTGATGGTCTTGTGTAAAAAATCAGAAAAAGCAGTCAGGTTAACATCGGCCGCCTCTAGCGCCATGTCAAACCGCAGCGGTTGCAATCGATACTCACCGGCAAGGGATAGCTCGCCGCCCTCGGCCAATGCCGCGCTGATGCTAAAAGGGTTTAACAACTCGTCGCCGGTGGCGAAGTACAGGTCGTTAAAGGTGATGGAAAGATCGTTGATCTTAACATCGACGTCCTCCGCGCCGCTGCTGTCGCGGTACAGCGCGTTGCCCTGATCAATGCTGAGCAACAACACTGAAAAAGCAAAGCTGGCCGAGTCGTCTTTGCTGTCGGGCTCTTGGGGGGCTTCGTCGCCCAGCTCGTTAAGCCGCGCTATGATGGGGTCAAAGTTAAAGCCTGTGGCCTGTTGCCGAATATAGGTTTCGGGTTTGCTGAGCTCTATCTCTTCAATCACCAAATGGCGTTGCCACAGGCTGGCCCAAAAGCCGATGTTGATGCGCAGTTGCTGCCATTGCAGCAGCGCTTGGCCGGGTTTGTCGGCGATGGCAAAGCCGTTGCTGGTGAGCTCGAAGGTAAAGGGGTTGTACGAAAACTCTTGCGCGCTAACGGTGCGCCCTAAGGTTTGCGAGCCGGTGGTTTCGGCCAGTGTTTTTAACTTGCCCGGCAGGTAAAAATACCCCAACAACAGGTACAGTAAATACACGACGGCCAAAACCATAAGCAGCGTCTTAGCGCCTAAACTTAGCCAGCGTCGGCGTGATATAGCGTTCATGTAAACCTCTGTTGCTGCGCGCCGCGCTCGGATCGGCGCGCCAATAATGTGTGTCCGGCCCAATGGGCCGCGAGTTTAAAGGTTTTGGCTTTGCGCTTTAGCCGGTGAGGGTGGGCGGCGCGGTTTACCAAGGGTCACACTGTACTATAGTTTGCCGTTGAGCTTTAACCAGACAGGGGTTTTAACGGCCGTTTTGGGCTTTGTTACTGGTGAGTATCTCGCGGCCCAGATCGGCCATACTGCGGCAGCCGGTTAGCGCCATGGCCACCCGCACCTCGCGCTCGTAAATGGCAATAATATTGCGCACCCCGGCGGCGCCCCGTGCGGCTAAACCGTAAACCCAGGGGCGGCCTATGATGACGCCATTGGCGCCAAGGGCTAAAGCGCGCACGACATCCAGCCCCGAGCGCACCCCCGAGTCCAGTAAGATCTCCAGCTCAACGGCTGGCCCAACAAGGTGCTGGTGCTGATGTGGCTGACATCGCGCAGCACCCGCTGGCGCAACGCCAATTGTTGTAGGTCACAGTGGTTGCGCGTCAGTGTGGTTTCGCTGAAGGCGCCGCCATCGATGTACTGACATAAAAAATGCGGCAGCCGTTTTTTGGCAAGAAGGCGGTAATCACTGACGCTGGACGGTATCATGGGCGGTGCCTTTGCATGCGGGGCAAGAGTGGCGTTTGTACAGCACAACACCTTTTAGATATAAACAGCCTTTTACATATGAAGTATGTCGTGGTATATAAAGTAGCCTAAAAAAGGCCTGCACGGGGGCGCCGCTGCGCGCTCGTGTAAGACCCCTAGGAAGAGCGATGGTTAATAACAATAAATCAATAAACGGCGTTAAAGGTTTGGCGTTATGGTTGCCGCTGTTTTTAATTGTCAGTTTATTTTTTATGTGGGGCGTGGCCAACAACCTTAACGATATTCTGATTGCGCAATTTAAAAAAGCGTTTGTGTTAAGTGATTTACAATCGGGGCTGGTGCAATCGGCGTTTTATTTTGGCTATTTTGTCTTTGCCATACCCGCTGCCTTGGCGATGCAACGGTTTGGTTACAAAGCGGCGGTGATTGTTGGGCTATTACTGTACGGCGCAGGTGCGCTGTTGTTTTATCCGGCCGCACAGGCGCACGAGTACACATTTTTTTTGGCGGCGCTGTTTATTATTGCCAGCGGTTTGGCGTTTTTAGAAACCTCGGCCAATCCGTTAATCATCGCTATGGGCGATCCTAACAGCGCCGAGCGGCGTCTTAATTTTGCCCAATCGTTTAACTCGCTGGGCACCATTGCCGGGGTGTTAATTGGCCGCGAGTTTATTTTATCGGGCATCGAGCACAACCCCGATCAGTTGGCGGCACTGTCCGCCGCGCAGCAAACCGCTTTTTACAGCGCCGAGGTGCAAGCCGTGCAGGGGCCTTATTTGGTGATTGCGGTGGTGGTGATGGTGTGGGCTCTGTGGGTTGCTTGGGTAAAGTTTCCGCAGTTGGCAACCCGCCACGAGCCCCCAGAGCTGGCACTGCGCAAGCGGGATTTTAGCGCGCTGTTACAGCGGCCTTATTACCGCGCGGCGGTGGCAACGCAATTTTTTTACGTCGGCGCGCAGGTGTGTATCTGGAGCTTTATGATTCGCTATGGCCAAGAGGCGATGCCCGCTACCGGTGAAAAAACCCTTGCCACGTATCTGAGTTTTTCGTTGTTGGCTTTTATGGTTGGCCGTTTTGCCTCGACTTGGCTGATGGGCTACATCAAACCGGCGCGTTTAATGCTGTTGTACGCGGTCGTTAATATAGGCCTTTGTGCAGTGGCTATGGTGAGCGTTAATCAGGTCGGCTTAATCGCTTTGGCCGCCACCAGTTTTTTTATGTCGCTGATGTTTCCGACCATTTTTGCCCTGGGCATTAAAGGCTTGGGCGCCGAGGCAAAAGCGGGCTCGTCGCTATTGGTTATGGCCATTATTGGCGGCGCCGTGCTTACCGCGTTAATGGGTTTGGTGTCTGACATCAGCAGTATTCACACGGCGGTAGTGGTGCCGCTGGGCTGTTTTGTCGTGGTGGCGCTGTTTGCCCGCAGCAGCGAGCGGCACTATGGCGTAAAGCAAAGGGGGTAAAGCGTGTGGAGATTGTCGATGCCCATCAGCATGTGTGGCAGCTCGCGCGGCGCGAGTGCCAGTGGCCCGGCGCAGATTTAACGGCTATTTATCGCGACTTTACCGTCGCCGATTTTACCGCCGTGAGCGCGCCTTTGGGGGTGACCGGATCGGTGTTGGTGCAGTCGCAGCCAAACCGCGCCGACACCCAATACCTATTGCAGTTGGCCGCTACCCATAGCGTTATTAACGCCGTTGTTGGCTGGTGCGATTTAGCCGCGCCCGATGCGCCGCAGCAAATTGCCCAATTGGCCAAGCGCAACAAGCTACGAGGCTTGCGGCCTATGTTGCAAAGTGAGCCCGCCAGCGACTGGATTATTGCCCGCGCACAGGCGCTGGGGCTTGAGGCCATGATCGATCAGGATTTAAGTTTTGATGCGCTGATTACCCCGCGCCATTTAACCGCAATAACAACGCTGGCGGCGCGCTACCCAGAGCTGGCCATTATTGTTGATCACGCTGGCAAGCCTGATATTGCCGCGGGGCAATGGCGCGACTGGTACGAGCCGCTGGCGCGCTTAGCAGAGCATGACAACGTCAGTTGTAAGTTATCGGGCTTAATGACCGAGGCGCAACCGGGGGCAGGTTTGGCCCAAGTTAAACCTTATGCCGATGCTTTATTAACGCTGTTTGGTGGCCATCGTTTACTGTGGGGCAGTGACTGGCCGGTGTTAAATTTGCAAACGGATTACGCCAGTTGGCTGGCGTTGTGTCGCCAATGGTTACAAACCCAAGCGCCCCAATTTGAGGCCGCGGTGTTGGCCGGTAACGCCCAGCGCTTGTACCGGTTACAAGAGCGTCGCACTGGTATTTGATGCTTAATTCGGCGATATTAGGGTCACGCAAATCGACTAGACCACGGTGAGCTTGAGTAATAAAAATGCGCGACGCTGCGCTGATAAAACTGCACGACAGACATAACCGCCTTGACCTTCGCCCATGTTGGCTGAGGCGCTTAGCCGTAAAAATCTGCGGCTTATGTCAGGGTCGACATTAACCTTGCAGGGCAAAACGCTGGGGTTAATCAACACAATAAAAGACCAGAAGAGCACACAAAATGACTGATAAAAAGCAAGCAAATGCCGGGGCCGCAGATAACCGTAAATACAAAGCGCCCGCGCTGGAAAAAGGCTTAGATATTCTTGAGCTGTTGGCCGCCAGTGGCAAGCCGTTAACCACCTCGCAAATGGCGACCGAATTGGGACGCTCGGTGAGCGAGTTGTTTCGGATGGTGCTGGCGCTGGAGTTTCGCGGTTATATCGCCCCGCCCGAAGATGGCGGCGATGGCTACACCCTAAGCAACAAATTGTTTACCTTGGGTATTGCCCGTGCGCCCACTAAAACACTGCTGCAAGTGGCTTTGCCCGAGATGAGCGAGCTGACCCGAAAAATAGGCCAGTCCTGTCATATCGCGGTGGTGTCGGGCGATCAAGTGGTGGTGATTGGCCGCATCGAAAGCCCTGGTGATTTAGGCTTTTCGGTGCGGGTGGGCTACCGCCGCCCACTGACTCAGGCCACCTCGGGGCGGCCGTTATTTGGTTTTCAGTCCCCCGAGACCCGGGCCCTAATGTTGGCCAAATTACAGGGCACAGAGGCCGATGATATTGCGTCGTTTATCAAGCAAGCCGACGACACGGTGGA
>Ga0209075_1004500_pt1 | contig 11145 bp, 7 predicted proteins | sample Stecom2011_FD_187523 | JGI IMG/M metagenome (GOLD analysis project Ga0209075, IMG submission 187523) | Agricultural soil microbial communities from Utah to study Nitrogen management - Steer compost 2011 (SPAdes) (version 2) | ecosystem: Environmental > Terrestrial > Soil > Agricultural land...
TTATGATGTTCCAAACTTACTGGAATTGTCTTAATTTGAACTGGAGAAAGCCAGAATGGAAATGCTCCTTTATATTCTTCTGTTAAGTATGCAACAAATCGTTCCATAGTTGACACAACGCCACGATGAATCACAACAGGTCTTTGATCATTTTTTCCGTCCTCAGAAACATAAGTTAAATCAAATTTTTCTGGTAGTAAAAAATCTAATTGTATGGTTGATAGTGTTTGGCTCATACCCATTGCAGTTTTAACTTCGACATCAAGCTTAGGTCCATAGAAGGCCGCTTCGCCCACTGCTTCATAGTATGGATAGCCCGATTCATCCATAACTTCTTTAAGCATTGACTCTGCTTTATGCCACATAGCGTCATCATCAAAATACTTATCTTTATTTTTGGGGTCGCGGTAACTTAATCTAAATTCAAAGTTACTAATTTTAAAATCGTGATATGTTCTTAATATTAAATCAAGCGTACGTTTAAATTCTTCTTTGATTTGATCAGGGCGCACAAATATATGTGCATCGTTTAACGTCATTTCACGAACACGTTGTAAACCTGATAATGCGCCAGATTTTTCATATCGGTGCATCATACCAAGTTCAGCAATACGAATTGGTAATTCCTTATATGAGTGTAATTCTTGTTTATAGATCATCATATGATGTGGGCAGTTCATCGGGCGTAATACTAACAGTTCACCATCACCCATATCCATTGGTGGAAACATCGAATCTTGATAGTGATCCCAGTGACCACTTGTTTTGTATAAATCAACGTTTGCCATAATTGGTGTGTAAACATGTAAGTAACCTAATTTGATTTCTAAATCTGTAATATATCTTTCAATAATACGACGAATGGTTGCTCCTTTAGGTAGCCAGAAAGGTAGACCAGCACCCACCTCTTTAGAAACCATGAACAAGTTTAATTGTTTACCAATTTTTCTATGGTCTCTTTCTTTTCTTTCTTCAAGTAATTGCAAGTGGTCTTGAAGAGCTTTATCACTAAAGAAACTTGTACCATAGATACGTGTCAATTGCTTATTTTTCGAATCGCCCTTAAAATATGCGCCTGCAAGGTTTAATAACTTGAAGTGTTTGATTTGTTTTGTATTTAATAAGTGTCCACCACGGCAAAAGTCCGTGAAATCACCTTGAGTATAAACACTAATAACTTCATCTTTATGTTCGTCAATTAAGACAAGTTTATAAGGATCATGTGCAAAAATTTGTTTTGCAGTTTCATAATCTACTTCTTTTCTTACAATGTCAAAACCTTGTGCTGCAAATTCACGCATTTTGTTTTCAATTTCGACTAAACTTTCATCATTTATAACATCTTCGCCAAAATCAACATCGTAATAAAACCCTTCTTCTATCGCAGGTCCAACACCAAATTTAGCATTAGGGTATAAAGCAATAATTGCTTGAGCCATTAGATGTGCTGTTGAGTGATTTAAAATATCTATACTTCGTTTATCTTTTTCGGTTATAAGTTCTAATAAACCATCTGATTCAAGTTTTCGATTTAATTCAATGTATTGTCCGTTAAAGCTTGCTGCTAAAGATGCCTTTGCTAAACTTTTAGCAATACTCTCTGCTATTTCTAGTGGTGTTATTCCTTTTTTATAGGATTTTACACTACCATCAGGAAATTTAATATTAATCATTTTTTTGCCTCCATTTTTAAAATAAAAAGCCCCTAGACATAACGTCTAAGGGCGAATAATCCGCGGTACCACCTTAGTTCTAGAATAAATATTCTAGCACTCATAAATCCTTTATTCGTAAAGGGATAACGGATGATATGTTTGAGTAGTAACTTATCCTTTCGTAGCTTACACCATCCTACGTCGCTTTGGGTAGATAAACGTTTGTCTCAATCATCAAAGATATTATATCACTTTTTTAAATGATTTCAAGTTAATTTGATTCATCAATCTTCAAATTTTGATTCTGTTAATGCAACATATGTTGTTAAATCTTTAATACGTTGAATAATGCGTACAGATTTTACCATATCGGTTTCATTTTTTGTATGTGCATAAAAGTTTGTTAAATCTTTCATTGATAAGTTTGAAGATATAAAAACTGGTAATGATGCCGAAAGTCGATACTGTAAAACCGGAAGTAACACTTCATCTCTAAACCATGCGGAACTGCTTTCTCCGCCTAAGTCATCAAGCATTAAAACATCCGCTTGTTTAAGTTCATTGATACGTTCTTCTAGACTACGGTCATTAAAACCTTCACGGATGCTTCTAGATGCATCTGGCATGCTTACAAATAGGACATGAATTTCTTTTTCTGCTAAAGCGTGGGCAATAGCTGAAAGCAAGTATGTTTTACCAGTTCCATAGGCTCCATAAATATATAAGCCTTTCTTATACGTGGATTTAGAAAAACCATTGATAAAGTCTTCGGCATGGTTAAAGGCATTTAATCGTTCATCATTATAGGTTTCAAAATCTGATAATTTAGCATTTTGAATGTAAATATCACTATCGAAACTTAATAAATGTCTACGAATATCGCGCTCTTTAATTTCTTTTGCTAATTTTTCGCTTGGTTTGTAAATAATCTCGATGTATGGTTCTGTAACTAATACTGGAGTATAACGATCATCCTTATTGGTATCCCTCGCTACAATGTACTGATACACAGTTAAAACATCAACATCTGAAAGTTTCAAATGCTTTGTCTCGTGATCTTCAGCTATAATATTTTTCATTTGTTCTAGCGTCACAGATTACTACCCCATTTCTTCGATTTCTTTTAAGTATTTATCAAGCCAATCTGGCTCTTCACTCTTCGGCTTTTCTTTACTAATATATTTAACTTTACGATCTTTATCAATACGTTTTACTTGTTCTAATGCATCTTCAGTTGTTTTAACACCATGTGTAAGCCAGTTATCTAAAACTTTTTCTAAATAGTTTACATTTGGAAGTATACCATTTTTATTTTTTAATATAAATGTAAGTAAGACATTTAAGACTCCAGGTTCAATCGTTCGTCTTGACATAAGTTCGTTAACTGTTGATAATGCCATACCTTGCATCTCTTTTTGTGCAAATTTTTGAACGATGACCATTGGATTAATTCTTTCATAATCGAATGTCGCATCACTGGTGTTTTTGTTTTTCGCGCTAATAACTTGATTATTTTTTTCATAGTTCAATCTTGCATACATATCAAGTGCTTCCATCGTTAATAAGTGTCCATTTGCGTTTTCATTGTATATATCTGCAAGTTCTATTTCACTTAAACCATAGACATAACCAATTTGTGCGATTTTCTCTTGTATTTTTTCATCTAGTAGTTTTGGATTTTTATGATGAGACTTGATGTGTTCTAAAAACAGTTCATAATTAAAGGAATGATTCAACTTTAATCTACCATTCATTTTACCATAAACTTCAAAATCTAGTTTTAATAAATCTGTGGCTTTAAACTCAAAGACTTCGTCAAATGACGATGTCATATTTTCATAAGTATCTAATGATACTTTTTTTGTTTCAAATATTTTCGCAAGTACTTGTACATTTTCTTCACCAATTTCTGATTCTAAGAAACGCCCTAAAATTGTATCAACTAAAAATTGTCTTGCTGTAAATGGTTGTTTAAGAATGTAAATAAAATGATTTAAATCTTGATAGGTCTCTATTAAATTAAGTGCTTCTAATTTTTTTCTTGCCTCAAGTAAATCTTTAACACGAATGTTTAATAAGTCACTTAAAAATTGGTGATTAAAATCTTTCTCATGTTCTGTTTTTGATAGTTCATTTAAAATGAGGTATAAACTAAAAGCTTCATGACCAATGAGTGGTTGGTATAAAAGACTTAAGACTTTGTAATCTAAAGCACTTAATGGTTGATTCACATGGACTTTAAACGTTTGTCTGCCTTTCATTTATTAATTTCCTCCAAAAATTGATCGATTTGCTGATGTAGTTTTTCAATTGAATCGCAATTATTAATGACAACATCCGCTAACATTTTTTTATCATTGATATCCATTTGACTATTTATACGCTTTTTAGCATCTACTTTTGTAAGTTTGTTTCGTTCAATTAATCGTTTCAATTGTATTTCTCTTGTTGTATAGATTAATACGGTTTGATCACATTTTTTTTGATATGCCACTTCAAATAAAAGTGGCATATCAATAAAGATAATTGGTTCATTTTTATGTTTATACAATTCATCTTCAATCATCATATATACACGTTTGTGAACGATTTTATTAAGAGCTTCGCGTTTATTATTATCGTTAAAAATTATTTTAGCAAGTTTTTCCTTAAACGTTACATCCTTTGTATCAATCAAAAATGTTGAAGCTATTTCGCTTAACATTTCTTGATTCTTTTGATATAAGTCACTTACAATAAAATCACTATCAATAACTGTGTAACCTTTTGACAAAATATATGCACTTGCAGTAGATTTTCCACTTGCAATACCACCAGTTAAGCCAATAATTTTTGTATCAACTTGGCAATTTGGACAAAAATATGTACCTCTACCGCCAACTTTGATTTTTTTAATTGTTGTTTTGCATACCGGACAAGTTTCACCTTCTTTAGTATGCACGTATAATTCATTTTGGAATAATCCTGTAACACCTAAGCTTGATGTGTAACTACGAATCGTTGTCCCACCAAGTTTAATTGCTTTATTTAATACCTTAACTGCGTTATTTATTAATTCTTTCGCTTCATCTTTATGTATTCTACTACCTTTTTTTAGTGGATGAATGCGACTTAAAAATAATGTTTCATCAACGTAGATATTACCTAGTCCGCTTATTACTTGTTGGTCTAAAAGTAATGTCTTAATGGCTCGCTCACTTTTTTTTATTGCTTGATAAAAACTATCAAAAGATATGTCTTTTGGTTCAGCAGCAAGTTTTGATAATGGTCCTTTTTTAAGGTATTCACTACGTTTTAATATTTCAAACCGACCAAATTTTCGTGTGTCGTTGTAATGAACAAACTTACCATTTGACATTAAAAAGACGACATGATCGTGTTTAGTTGTATCTAGTTTATCTTTAATATAATACTTACCTTCCATACGTAAGTGTGAAATCATTACAACATCACTAAAGACAAAAACTAAAAACTTACCATATCGTTCAATATGGCTAATCTTTTGATTAAGCAAAGCATTTTTAAAATCAGACACATTACCATTGATGATTGGTTCGTAATAAATAAAAATGTCTTTAATTGTTAAATTTTTAAGTTCCTGTTCAAGTATTGTTCTTACAACTTCGACTTCTGGAAGTTCTGGCATATTATCACCTATTCTAAATCATACCAAGTTTTACCAAGTGCATTTGATGTAACAAGTGGTACCGAAAGTTTATAGGCATTTGCCATAATTTTTGGTACGACTTCTTCCATTTCATTAATTTCATCTTCAGGAACTTCTAAAATGAGTTCGTCATGCACTTGAAGTAATATTTTCGATTGTTTTTTATTTTTCTTAATGTAGTTAAATAAATCGATCATTGCTTTTTTTAGAATATCTGCAGCGCTACCTTGAATTGGTGTATTTAAGGCAGTACGTTCACCGAATGAACGTTGTGCATAAACATCTGATTTCAACTCTGGAATGTAACGTCTACGGTTAAATAATGTTTTAACATAGCCGTTTGCTTTAGCATATTCCACAATATCGACCATATATTTTTTTATTTCAGGATAAATACTTAAGTATCGATCGATAAAGTTTTGAGCTTCTTTTTGACTGACATCAATATCTTCAGCTAAGCTCCATGCACCAATACCATAAATTATCCCAAAGTTTACGGCTTTCGCTTGACGACGTTGTTCACTTGATACGTCTTCAACATGGAACACTTCTTGAGCTGTTTTTGTATGAATATCTTCATCATTTAAGAAAGCTTCTTTTAATTTTGTAACATCCGCCATTGATGCAAGTACTCTAAGTTCAATTTGTGAGTAGTCAGCACCAAGAAGCATATGGCCATTTGATGCTTTAAAAAATTTACGAATCTTTCTACCCAATTCTGTTCGCGTTGGAATATTTTGTAAGTTTGGTTCAATTGATGATAAGCGTCCTGTTGTTGTTAGGGCTTGCATATAGATTGTATGGATTTTACCATCTTCAAAAATTGCATCCTTCAATCCTAAAACGTATGTTGAATAAAGTTTGGTTAATTGTCTATAATCTAAAATAAGTGGGATAATTGGATGTTTTGTTTTTAAAGTGTTTAAAACATCTGCATTTGTTGAATAACCTGTCTTAGTTTTCTTGCCTGATGGTAATTTTAAATCTTCAAATAAAACATCACCCAATTGTTTTGGACTTGCAACATTGAATGGTTTTCCCGCTAATTCGATAATTTTTTCTTCTAAAATATCAATTTCCTTTTTAAAACTTACACTCGCTTCGTTTAATGCTTCAATATCAACACTAATTCCTTCGTATTCCATAAGTGCAAGCACTTCACTTAAAGGTAGTTCGATATCTTTATATAGTGATAATTGTTCTTGTTCTTCAAGTGTTTTTAAAACCGTTTCTCTTAAGTCATAGATAGCTTTTGCTTTTGAAACGATATGTTTTTCGTATATACCTTTTTCACCTTGCGCTTTTTTTGCACCACGTCCATACACATGATCATCGTATAAAACATCATCATAATCAAAATGTAAAACTGTATTCTTAAATGTTTCTTTTCCTAGGTGTGAGTCAATTAAATAAGCCCCTAGTAAAAGATCAAATGTTACATTCTCAATTGATAACTTTTGCCATTTTAAAAATACTTTAATTGCTTTAAAATCATAGGTGTATTTTTCGATTGATTCATCACTTAAGAAAATTGAAAAGTTTAATGAGTTCAATGCAAAATCGCTTGGTAAAAAGTAATGTTTTTCACCATTTGATAAACCAACACCCCAAAGTTCTGCTTTATGGTAGTTTGCGTCTGAAAACTCAAAATAAATGGCCATTTTATTTGTTAAGATTTCACTTAGTCGAATTTCATCTTCTACAATTTCAAAATCCCAATCAACTTTCTTTGTTTGGCTTATGTCCATTTTTTTAGCGAAACTATGCAGTTCATATTCTTGGAAGAATTTCATAAGTTCTTCTTCATTTACTGGTTGTTTTTTTAAATCATTAATTGTAATTTCAAGTGTTCCATCTACATCAATTGTGACAAGTTCTTTACTCATTAAAGCTAAATGTTCAAATTCAACAATCTTTTCACCAAGTTTACCTTTAATGTTGTGTTTTACTTTTAATATATTTTCAAGTGTTCCATACTCTTTTAAAAGTTTAACAGCTGTTTTTTCACCAACACCAGGTATACCAGGAATATTATCTGATGGATCACCCATAAGTGCTTTTAAATCAATCATTTGATGATGATCGAGCTCATAGGTTTCCTTTAATGATTTTGGATTAAAGCTATGAACTTCTTTCATACCTTTTTTAAGTAAATGAACGGTAATATTATCATCGACGAGTTGTAGCAAGTCACGATCACTTGAATAAATATCAACAGGAAGGTTTGAACGTTTTGCCATTGTTCCAATAATATCATCCGCTTCATATCCTTCCTTAGAATACGCTTTAACGCCAATTAATTCTAAATATTTATGAATGAGTGGAATTTGCTGAGCAAGTTCCTCGGGCATTTGTGCACGACCTGCTTTATAATCTTCATACATTATGTGTCGTTTTGTTTTTTCTTTCGTATCAAACGCAACCAAACAATCATCGTAATTGTTGTCTACGATTTTTTCAAACATATTAACAAATGCAAATAAAGCATTGGTGTAAACCCCCTTGCTTGTCTTCATGAGCTCAGCTCCTGGATATGCAGTTGCAAAATATGCTCTAAATAAAATCGAGTTGCCATCGACTAAAATTAATCTCTTCATAAATATTCCTCTCTTTATTTCATTTTATCATAGATAAAGTCAATAGTTTTCCACAGTATTTGTGGATAAATCACTTATAATAGCGTATTAAGGCTTGAATACCTTCCTTATCATACGTTTCTTCATCTAGACTCTCATACATCATAATAACGTTTCTAACAAGTGATAAATCGGTATTAGATTCTTCTAAAGCTAGTTTTAAATCTTTAACAAAATGTTTAATATAAAATCCTGGTTTAAAGTCTTTTGTAATCATTTTATTTCCGTTATTAATCGATTGCCAACTATATGCTGACCCACTATTTAAAATTTGTAACATTGTATCTATATGAATGTCACTGTTTTTTGCAAAAGATAATGATTCTGCAACACCCCAAATAGCGCCTGCAATAGCTACTTGGTTCGCAAGTTTTGCTTTTTGTCCGAGTGATGAACCACCGATATAGTTAATGTTTTTTGCAAATACACTAAATAAGTCTTTCATTTGTTCAAAGTCTTCGATATCTCCACCTACCATCATAGTAAGTGTTCCATTGATTGCACCAACTTCACCACCTGTTACAGGAGCATCTAAAATCTTAATGTTTTTTTCTTTTCCTTTTCTATAAAGTTCTAATGCCAGTTTTGGTGATGATGTTGTCATATCAATAACAATCGTATTTGGCTTTGCAACGTCTAAAATAATATCATAAATCTGTTTAACATCATTCGGAAAACCAAGCATCGTAAAAATAATGTCACTTTCTTTAATAAGTAACGACACATCGGTATACACTTTTGCAACATCCCTTAGTTTTTCTGCTTTGCTTGTTGTGCGATTAAATACATTAAGTCTATAGTTTTTTTGTGCGAGGTGTCTTACAATGGGACTTCCCATAACACCTGTTCCTATAAATCCAATTGTTTTCATATGTTTAATCAAAAAGGTCAGCGTCTAAACTGACCTTTATTTTTTCCTTTCCCTTTTTTGTATGATGGTTGTGGCGCCATTTGGCTAGGATTTTTGGCCATTTTTTCTAAGGTCTCTTCATCCATGTTTCCCATCTTTTTCATTAATTGCTTTTGTGTTTCTAGTGCTTGAATTAAGCGGTTTAAATCTGCAACTTGCATACCAGCACCACGAGCAATTCTTTGTCTTCGTCTTGAAGAGTTCGCAATCAAGTCCGGTTTCTTACGTTCTTCTTCAGTCATTGAACTAATGAGAACGGACATTTTATCAAATTGTTTATCATCGATTTGTGAAGCAGCGTTTTTAATTTTACCCATACCAGGAATAAAGCCAATAAGTTTTGATATGGACCCCATACGCTTAATCATTTTAAATTGTTTGAGTAGGTCGTTATAGTTAAAACTATTACTCATCATTTTTTCAACCATGTTTTTAGCTTCATCTTCATCGATTGCTTCGGTTGCTTTTTCAATTAATGTTAAGACATCACCCATACCTAGAATACGTGAAGCCATACGGTCTGGATGAAAAACTTCAAATGCATCTAATTTTTCACCTGTTGATGAAAATTTAATTGGTATGCCGGAAACTGTACGAATAGATAATGCGGCACCGCCACGTGTATCACCGTCCATCTTCGTCAAAATTGCACCAGTAGCATTTAATTGATCGTGGAAACTTTTTGCAATATTCGCTGCATCTTGACCAGTCATCGCATCGACAGTGAGTAGTATTTCTCTTGGTTTTGCGATTTCTTTAACATCGATCAGTTCTTGCATCATAGCTTCATCAATATGTAATCGACCAGCGGTATCGATAATGACAATGTCATAGCGTTCTTTTTGAGCAAATTCAAGACCGTTTCTTACAATCTTACGAGCATCCGTAATACCTTCTTCATAGACATCTATTGAAACTTGTTTTCCAAGTACTTTTAATTGCTCAATCGCCGCAGGTCTGTAAACATCCGCTGCAACAAACAATACTTTTTTCTTATATGTTTTACGAATATAAACACCAAGTTTACCGATAGCAGTCGTTTTACCACTACCTTGTAAACCAATGGTCATAATTGTTGTAAGTCCGCTTGGATTTATATTTAATTCACTTGCTTCATCACCCATGATTTTCTTCAATTCTTCATGGACAATCTTAACAACTTGTTGACCAGGGTTTAATCCTTTTAGTATTTTTTCACCTATGGCCTTTTCTTTAACATCAGCAATGAAAGTTTTGACAACTTTAAAATTAACGTCTGCTTCTAATAAAGATAGACGTACTTCACGCATCATTTCATCGATGTCATTTTCATTAAGTGACCCTCGGCCAGTAATTCTTCGCATGGCCATTTGTAATCTTTGACTTAAACTATTTTCCATTATTCATCAATTCCTTTAAGTAATTCTAAGTATTTTACATCTTTTGATTCTATATATAAATCTAAAAGACGACGTCTTTCATTTTTTTGTTCTAGTATTTTAAGTTTTGTCTCGTAATTTTCTAAGTGTTCCTCCACTTTTTTTAACGAGTCATATACGGCGTTACGACTAACATCATACATTGTTGATATTTCTTGAAGTGAATAATCTTGTTCATAATACAACTTAAAAAATGTTTGTTGCTTATCCGTTAATAATTCACCATAGATATCAAAAAGTGTTAACATGCGAACATTTTTTTCTAAAACTTCCATTTTATTCACCAAAGAAATCTTTAAACAATCCGTAAATATACGATTCAATATCAAACAATACTAAATCATCTATTTTTTCACCTAACCCAACATACTTAATTGGTAAGTTATATAAGTGACGAATAGCAAGTACAATGCCACCTTTTGCAGTACCGTCTAGTTTTGTAAGAATAATGCCAGTTAAGTCGGTAGCTTCATTGAACACTTCGGCTTGACGCATCCCATTTTGACCCGTCGTCGCGTCTATTACAAGTAATGTTTCTTGTGGAGCATTTGGTAAGTTTTTCTCAATGACACGTTTCATTTTAGATAACTCTGCCATTAAGTTTACTTTTGTTTGTAGTCTACCTGCTGTATCAACGAGTACAACATCAAACTTCTCATTTTTAGCAAGCACTAATGCATCATGAATGACACTTGAAGGGTCACTGTTTGCTGGTTTTTCAAACACATAAGCCCCAGCTCTTTTCCCCCATTCGCGAAGTTGATCAATAGCCCCTGCTCTAAATGTATCACCTGCAACGACCATGACTTTTTTCTTTTTGTCAATAAATTGTTTTGCTAGTTTTCCAATTGTTGTTGTT
>Ga0209075_1004501_pt1 | contig 11144 bp, 7 predicted proteins | sample Stecom2011_FD_187523 | JGI IMG/M metagenome (GOLD analysis project Ga0209075, IMG submission 187523) | Agricultural soil microbial communities from Utah to study Nitrogen management - Steer compost 2011 (SPAdes) (version 2) | ecosystem: Environmental > Terrestrial > Soil > Agricultural land...
TGCTCAAAGTTGATCTTTTCCTGCTCCACAGAATATTCGGTCAATCGTTGGTTGGCTCTAGACTGTTCCATCCTTGCTTTGGTACGGCCCCAATCCAAGATGGGCATACTGATCCCCAAGTTGACCAAGGCCTGCTGGTTAGGATTGACATAAATATTTTCAAAAGTTGAGGCGGCATTGTTATATCCGTAGCTGGCATTAAGGTTCATCTGGAAGCGCTGTCCTCTTGCCCGGGCTACTCCTTCTTCAGCCTCCAATAACTGTCTATCAAAGCCCAGCGCCACAGAGCGATTTTGAAAAGCAAGTTCTATGGCTCGGTCCACATCCACCTGTAGAGATGGAATATTGTCAGGAAGGATGAGTTCAACATTGGCATTTTCATTTAAGCCCACATAGGACTTTAGGGTCAACATGCTTGTTTCCATGTCCAATTTGGCACCCGCCAGATCCTGTTTGGCCTGCAACACTTGTAATTCTACTTGCAAAAGATGGTCTTCAGACGTGGTTCCTATATTGTACCTGCCGTTTTCAATCTTATAGATATCCTCTGTGTTCTTGAGATTTTTTTCGGCGATATCCAGATTCACCTGGGCCAGAAGGTAGTCAAAGAAGAACTGTGCTGCCAGTCTGCTGATCTGCTCCATTTCCTCCACATATTCCCTCTTACTTTCTTCAAAAACCAAGGGCTGAATTCTCTTGTCCCACTTGTAAGGATTGAATGCAAAGATGGGTTGATTTAACCTGATGTTGACAGGCACACCGCTGTATCTTGCCCTTAATCCTTCCGGTGCCAAGAAATTATCAAACCTACTGGTAGAAGAGTTAACGGATATTACACCGCCGGTGGCTGCAATTGCTTGTTGTAGTCCGATCCCCACATCGATCAGATTTTGCTTTACCTCCCTGAACTCTATACTCCCGTCCGGCTGGGTAACGTTGTTGACGGATTGGGTGTAGCTGGGGATGGTACCCTCCAACCTCAGCTGGGGATTGTAGTCGGATTGGTAGAGGCGGTATTGCCAAAACCTGTTTTCCTTAATCGTCTGGGCCCTCAATGCGGCTGTGGACTGGGCCTTAGCTCTTGCAACAATATCCTGCAAGGTGTAATTTATTTTTTCCTGACCATAAACCTCCACTCCATTCAAAAATAGCATGCTTATCCACAAGCATACAAAAGCTGTTTTATTCATATCTTAAAGAAGTTATTGGATCTTGGTTTGCCGCCCTTTTGGCCGGGGTAATCCCAAAGACTAAACCCACTGTGGCAGCAACACTAAACGAAATAAATATAGAAGAAAAAGTGATAATCGTCGGGAAATCTCCAAACCTTGAAACCATATTAGCCAACACAATTCCGAGTATCACGCCGATGATTCCGCCAGAGACACTTATCATGATGGCTTCAAACAGAAACTGATTCACAATGTCTGTCTTCTTTGCGCCCAGTGACAGTCTTAGTCCAATCTCTTTTATTCTTTCCATTACGGATGCCAGCATGATATTCATAATCCCGATCCCTCCTACCAAGAGGGAAATACCAGCAATAGCGCCTAGCACGATATTGAAGATGTTCTGGGTCCGCTGCTGTTGTTTAAGGAGAAGTTCCGGAATGGTTATTTCATAATCGATTACATTCAGATGCCTTCTTTCAAGCATCCTGCTGATGACTTCGGCTGTGGGATTGAGCGAGGCACTTTCCTCTACCTGAATCACCAGCTTATCCAATTGATGGTAGTTGGTTGTTCCGGAAGTTGCCCCTCCCGACTGGCCTTGGGATCGGGCGGCTGAAATACCTCCGGCGGTAATCATGTCCCGGTTTTTGTACCGAACAAACATTGTTTGGATAGGAATATATACATCCATATTAAAATCCCGGATGCCCAATTTGGCAATTGTCTGATCAGAAACGATCCGCTCTTCCAATACGCCTACAACTTCCAGCCATTGGTTGCCGCTTTTAATTTTCTTTCCTATCGGGTTTTCCCTGCTGAAGAATTTGGTTTGAACGCTCCTCCCTATGATGCAGACAGGATCCCCATTTATTAAATTTGCTTCGGTAAACATTTTTCCTTCACGAAGCTCAAAATTAGTGACTTCAAAATACGCCGGTGTGACGCCCACAAGTTTTGCGGATCTTCTTATCCCACTTTTTACAATATGGGTGTCTACTATAACCTCCGGGCTTATTCTCTGGATTCCAGTCACAGAAGCCTGAACGGCTTCCACATCCAACATACGTAGACCCGGTGAATATTTGCTTCTTTCCGCTGCAGGCCCTGAACCCGAGGCATCCACCTGTTCTTCGACCTGCTCTACTATAGGCTCGATGATAATATTGTTTACCCCTACCAGCTTGATTTGCTCCAGGATCTCCTGCTGTGCCCCATTGCCAATGGCCAGCATGGCGATCACCGCAGCTACACCAAAGATAATTCCCAACGCGGTAAGCAATGACCTCAGCCTATTGGCGATCACTGCCTCTAGAGCAATGTAGAAATTGGCAATCAATCGTTGATTAAACATTCTAGTCAGACAAGTTTGGATTTATGGCTATGTTTCAATTCCGGGGCGGGCCGGTTCTCTGTCCCCCGGTTCTTGGTGCGGCATTTCCCTGCCTTCCCCCCCTATCTCCACGATCCACGGCAGGCTCCGCTGTCCTGTCTTCAGTAATCGGCATCCCCATCTCCCGCTGATTTCTCTTTCCGTTCAAATCATCAAGAAGATTTATGGCGAGATCCTCCCCCCAATTGGGAATAGATAAATATACATTCTGCCCTGCTTCAAGTCCCATTTCAATGACTACTTCATTGCTGTTGGCTGTTCCTAATTTCACTTCCTGCTTGGTTCCATTGCTCATATGGACATAGTTGATACTGTCGTTCTGAACGTGGATGGCCTCTAGAGGGACGTAGACTACATCACTCAGCTTCTCGGCCACTATTGCATTGCTGGTAGTCATGGCTGGTCTTAATAGGGGATCGCTTTCGTTGACCAGCACAATTACTTCAAATACCTTGGCATCGGAATTGGGCCTTTGTTGTCCGACATTGGCCACCCGGGAAACTACCCCCGTCAATGTTTTTTCCGGAAAAGCGTCAAGTCCTATAGTCACGTGTTGCCCTGCCTTTACTTTTCTGATATCCACTTCATTTACAAATGTGATGCTTTGCATAGACGTCAGGTCGGGGAGAGTGGCCACTATAGGATTCCAAGCGCTGATCTGTGATCCTTCGGCAACCTTGCCCCCATCCCAGTTGGTCTCATAGATTACCATACCATCCTGGGGAGCAGTGACCGTAAATTCCTCCAACAGTTCTTGCATCTGGGTAAAGTCCTGTTGGACCTCCCTCAGACGGGCACTACGCTCAGCCATCCTTGCCTGCTCCTGCTTTATCTTGATCTTATAGTTTTCCCTAGCCTGCTCCAGATCCCGGATGGATTTCTGATAGTTAAACTCATTTTGTTTGATAGTAGCCGGCGGCTCATATTTTGATTGCTCCAACACCAGTTTCTGCTCTTCGACATTGTATTCCAGATTAAGGATGTTATCCCTTTGCTGTCTTAAATTGAGGGAAGTATCCAACTGTACCTGCTCATACTGGGCAAGCTCTTGGTCAAGGTTGGTCTGTGCATCTGCCACTCTGCCGAAAAGTTCCGACTTGTCCAACGAGGCAATGAATTCACCTTCTTTGACCACAGTCCCTTCATCTACCATTTTTTCTATGGTGATCTGGTTGATTCGGAATTGCCTTGCCCGCATAGGACCCATTACCTGCACCGACCTTTGTGCCTTTAGTTCACCCGTTGTGGTAATTTCCACCGTGAAAGAACCTGATTTGACCGGTACGATAATGTCACCACCTAAGCCGGCAGCAGCAGGCGAAAAAATAAAATACAAAATAACTATAACCAAAATACTTCCGGCAGTGACAAATAAGAGATTCTTTTTCATTTTGATGCCAACAAATACATAAATAGATTCATATTACAAAAGTAAATTTTTTGAAGAGAAAATTATCCCCAACGAAATTCCTATATAGCCATTGAAATAAAACATTTTGCCTTGGCCATGCGCAATCCAAAAAACCTTTAGCAATAAAAGAAGAGTTTAGTTATTAAACAACAGTTCTGATGAGTTTCCGGTATAAAGATAGGAATGAATAGCAAAAAGCAAGACGTGACAAAGATCCGTTGCGTACATGGCAGTAGCTGGTGAGGTGTCGGGGACCTATGACAGAGGACGGATGTGGTCCACCAGCCGCGGCGTATTGACGTTGGTTAAGTCTTGGGTGTAACCTGTGAGTAAATGCCGTTACTCCCGTAGAACACTGGAGGAGCTGCCCCAAAATTGGTAACGGTGTAACGGAAAATAATAAGTGTCTACCAAAACAGGACGTACATTATTTAGTAACAAAGCAACCTATTCACCAAATAACTTGACCAGAATGGTTGCTCAACGAACTGCGTTCAAATAAGCAAATAACAATCGTTAGAAGCTAAACGGCTAATTTGTAATCTTGAGCCAGTAATGTCAAGGCTTTGTCAACGTCCCCGGTAATCTGCCAAACCTTTTGGGCAATTCCTTCTGTGCGACCGGATTTAAGATCGTCTTCCAGTTGCCTGGCTACTTTTGAAGCATCCATTTTAACTTGACCTAAACGACTTGAAAGCTGGTGCGCAATTTCCAATATGGTTTTGTAATCCTGAGAGTCCAAAGCCTTGTTCATATCGATCAGGTTCTGGACCGTCTCAGAGTAGAAATCAACGACCACTTCCTCCAACAGTTCCTCATCATCCATGCAGAATTTTCTGATGTCGGTCAAGTCGTAGGCGTATTTTTCCGATGACATGGGTTCTTCCATGACTGGGGAGGTCGACTGGGGTTGAGGATGGAGCTTAACAACCTTGGCAATCTGCACCATCAGGTCTTTTTCCTTAAAAGGCTTTAAGATCAACCCGTCAAACCCGACTTCTTCCAACTTATCTTTCTCCTTGGCAAACACATTGGCTGTGATCGCTAGTGTAGGAAGATCTTTATACTCCTCCCTATTCCGAAGGAGCTGCAGGGCTTGATAGCCGCTCACTTCCGGCATTTGTATGTCCAAAAGGGCTAGGTCAAACTTTCCTCCATTAAAGTTGTCCCGAAAATCTACTCCACCGCTGAAAGTAGTCACATTGGCCTTTTTGCTGGTCAGCAACAGCTTTGCGAATTTCAGACCGATGGGATCATCATCGATAACCAAAATATTCAGCCCCTCTATAGAATAACTGTAATCCACTAAAGGACTGTTCTCCACATTCGGAAGAACGAGCTCCGCGGGAATGTTTATGGTGACTTTGGTACCCTTACCTTCTTGGCTATCCAGCTTTACTTTTCCTTTTTGTAATTCCACCAGCTTTTTGACGATAGCCAAACCCAAGCCGGTTCCTCCAAATTTCCGAGTAATTGAAGCATCTCCTTGGTTGAATTTCGTAAAAATCTTACTCTTAACTTCAGCACTCATCCCAAACCCTGAATCCTCAACCTCCAGCCTTAACTCGTTGCCTACATGATGTACGTTGACCTTTACAAAGCCTTTGTCGGTAAACTTGAAGGCGTTGGTCAGTAAATTATTAAGGATTTGGTTAATCCTTAATGCATCGCCAATCAACCATTTTCCTTCAGGAAGATCTATTTTAAAATTGAAGTCAATATTTTTGTCTAATGCCTTGTATTCAAAAAACTGCTGAATAGAAAGGAAAAGCTTATGGGGGTTGAAAGGTTCCTTTTCTATATTTACTTTTCCAGCCTCCAACTTGGAAAAATCCAAGATGTCATTGACAATCGCCGACAAGGTATCTGAGGCAAAACCAACCATCTTAACGTATTCCTCTTGATTTTCACTTAAAGGAGTCTTTAATAGCGCATCATTAAATCCTTGGATAGCATGTAAGGGATTCCTGATCTCATGGCTCATATTGGCAAGAAAATCCTGCTTGGCTTTGGCTAATTTATCGGAGCGGGTTTTAGCCTCTTGTAATCTCTCGCTGTAGTTCTGCGCTTTGTTGATTTCAGTAATGATACTGTAAATAAATCCCGATGAACCAATTATACCGATGATTATTAAAACAGCCAACAAGACAGACACCCTAAAGGTAAGTTCCAACGCAGAATCATTTTGATATTGGGACTCCAAAATTGCTTCATTTTGGAGGTGTGTTATGATTCTTTGGATATTCTCAATAAGTGTCCTGTTTTTATTGTTAAGATCTGATTCCAGGGCAGCAAGCTTGGATCTTAATTGTTGTTCTTCATTATTGATATCCAATATAAAACTCCTCACGGCGTAAAGCATGGAATCCGAAGCTGCGTTGGGATTGGACCGTGTAGTGTCACTTCTGCCCAAATTGAGTCTCAGAAGGCCAAAAAGCTCCCTCATGTTCCTCCTTTCTTGTTCAGAGAGCACATTAATTGAAGCAGGATTAGTCGCTTGAGTGTCCCGCCTGACGGGCGGCTCGACTCCAGGGGGGCTTTTTAGCTCATAATCGAGTCTTATCTTTCCCAAACTTGCAAGGCGATTAAGTTCTTCTTTCCTCCTAATTTTGGTTTCAATCGTCCTCAAAGCCTCCATGCTGAAGTTCCGGTTTAGAAGATTGGCTTTAACCTCCTCCAAGCCATTGTACACACCAATCAACTCATTAACATCAAGTCCAACTGCTTCTATCTGTTTGATCTCTGAAGAATCATTGGCCATATGTTTTAAAGTGTCAATACGGTTTTGTATCTCTCTGCGGTAATCTACAGTTTCCGATGAGTCCCCTTCGGAAGGTATTATCCCCTTGGCCTTGTCCAGCTGATAAATATCCGCAAGAAGGTCATTGAGCTCCATAAGCTTTTTACTGGGTTCAGCAAGTGATTCGACCGTGTCCAGTAATTTTTTGACACTGAAATACGTGACCGCACATACACTCACCGACAAGAAAATGGCCAGGATAAACCCGGAGATTACTTTAGATCGTGCGTTAAATTCCATTTATTCTATCGGTTAATTCATCCATACAAAGCTGTGTACACGTATATCCCGAAACGTCAATTAATCCACCAATGTTTCTTGGGTAACCCCTTCAAATAAGCAATAGATTACATAGAAAGTCAAGGGGATAGTCACTATTAAGCCTACGATAAGCAACATGGCTCCTATGATATTCAGTATAACGAGACATAAAGCTAAAAGAAAGAACTTCCACCAACGGATATGGATCAGCTTTCGACTATATTCCAGAGAATTCCAAAAATCAAACCCGCCAAATATTGACATCAAAACGGCAAACATATAGCCAACCATAAGATAAATTCCCGGCAACACCAACAACAATCCTAGGCCAGCGATCACCTGTCCAATTACCCAGACTAGCATTACCGGCATATAATATTGGAACCCGGTGAAGAAATCAGGGTAAGTCACCTCTACATTCCGGCTGATTTTATTGGCCACCAAAAAGAATCCCGCATAGAGAGGACCGGCGAGAAAAACTGTGAAAACGAATGCGATGTCGCTTAAGTAGAAGGCAAAAAGAACCTGAAGTGAAATGATAAATATCCCATAAAGCATGGAATACAAGGGCAACACCTTAAACATTTCCCAACCATTTCTGAAGGCTTGTTCAATATCAATATCGTATCCTTTGGCAATTAACTCTTCTACCTTTTCTTTTTTCATATTAAAAACAGAAAACGGAATACCTGAATCCGCCAATAGCACGAATCTTGGGCATTCCATTTATAATCTCACTTATTTCGTAACAGCAGTCAGGATATCATGCTTGGTAATAATATGGATGTGATGCAATTCATCCCTTACCAATACAGCCTTTTCTTTATCAACCATAGAGGACAAAACATCCAGGGTACTTCCCAAAGCAACAAATTTCATGGAATCCTCCATCACCTCTGCCACTGTAGCGTCCTTTAATCCAGGATCCGAAATAATTTTGGAAAGTAACTTATTGTCCGTGATGCTCCCTACAACCTGCCCGTTTTCCATCACCGGTATCTGGGAGACGCTCTTGTTATTCATAAGGGCGATAGCATCTTTCACCTTGTCCTGCTGGCTGACTACGATCAGTTCATACGCCCCCTTTCTTGCCTTGATAATATCTTTAGCAGTACTAAAGGTTTTGTTTTCCAGAAAACCATGGTTTCTCATCCACTCGTCATTGTAAACTTTGCCCACGTACCTGGAGCCATGATCCGGCAAAAGTATCACCATTTGATCGCCTTCTTTCAGGTTCTCTCTGGCATACTCCAATGCACCATGGACAGCGGATCCGGCAGACCAGCCCACAAACAACCCTTCTTCCTTGGAAAGCCTCCTTGTCATGATGGCCGCATCTTTATCGGTAACTTTTATAAAATGGTCAATAAGCGAGAAGTCAACGTTCTTGGGCAGGATATCCTCTCCTATTCCTTCCGTGAGGTAGGGATAAATTTCGTTTTCATCAAAGACCCCGGTTTCCTTGTACTTTTTGAAAACTGATCCGTAGGTGTCTATACCCACTGAAGTCACCCCGGGATTTTGTTCCTTCAAATATTTCGCCGTACCAGATATCGTCCCTCCCGTTCCGACACCCGCTGCGTAGTGGGTGACCTTACCTTCGGTATCTCTCCAAATTTCTGGTCCAGTGGACTCATAATGGGCTTTCCAGTTGGAGAGATTGTCATATTGGTTGGGATAAAACGAATTGGGAATATCCTTGTTCAACTTTTTAGCGACGGAGTAATATGACCGGGGATCTTCCGGCGTCACATTGGTGGGACAAACAATAACTTCCGCCCCTACTGCCTTCAAAATATCTATTTTCTCTTTGGACTGCTTGTCTGCCATGGTGAAAATACATTTATATCCCTTGGCGATGGCAGCCAGGGCCAAACCCATTCCGGTATTTCCGGAGGTTCCCTCTATAATAGTACCTCCCGGTTTCAACAAACCATCCTTTTCGGCATCCTCCACCATCTTTATGGCCATACGGTCTTTCATGGAGTTACCGGGGTTGAAATACTCCACCTTCACCAGGATTTCCCCTGGAATTCCCTGGTTCACCTTGTTGAGCCTGACCAAAGGCGTATTACCAATGGTGTCTATGATTGAATTATAGATCATGATAAAAATGATTTCTTTTGCGCAATTTATGAATAATTTCCCTGCGGAACCCGTGTTGTCTGACGCCTTTCAATATATAATACGGCATCAAAACAGGTTAGCAATATTGAAACCACCGATTCCCAACAGGATTAATATGTCTTCCAACACGCCATCAACAGGATAAGTTTCGCAGACACTATTGAACCCGTTGGACAAAAAACTTAAAGATGCGATGGCTGAACTTGCTCCTATCCTTTGCTCGCCAACAAATAGATCACAGCCATCCTAACAGCCACTCCGTTTTCCACCTGGTTCAAAATAATTGAATGTTCACTATCGGCTACATCAGAATTGAGTTCGACACCCCTGTTGATGGGACCAGGATGCATGATGACGATCTCTTTGTTCAATTCATCCAGCATCTTTCTGTTGATGCCATAGTACAACGAATATTCCCGAAGGGAAGGAAAGTACTTTATCTGCTGTCTTTCCAATTGTATCCGCAGCACATTGGCCACGTCACACCATTCCAGTGCCTTTCTGACATCCAGTTCCACTTTTACCCCCAAACTGGCAATGTGCTTGGGCAATAAGGTGATTGGACCGCATACCATTACTTCAGCCCCTAACTTCTGTAGGCAGAAAATATTGGACAAAGCCACGCGGGAGTGGAGAATGTCCCCGATAATGGCTACTTTCTTGCCTGCAACGTCACCCAATTTCTCACGTATGGAAAAGGCATCCAGCAAGGCTTGTGTAGGATGCTCATGCGTTCCGTCACCTGCATTGATGACATTCGCTTTTATGTTTTTGGAAAGAAAATGGGGGCTGCCGGCACTGCTGTGGCGCATGACCACCATGTCCACCTTCATGGCCAAAATATTATTGACGGTGTCGATCAAGGTCTCTCCTTTTTTGACCGAACTATTGCCAGAGGAAAAATTGACTACGTCTGCGGAAAGCCGCTTTTCTGCAAGTTCAAAGGAAAGCTTGGTCCGGGTGGAGTTTTCGAAAAATATATTGGCAATGGTAATGTCCCGTAAAGAAGGGACTTTTTTGATGGGACGATTAATGACTTCCTTAAAATTATCCGCCGTATTGAAAATGAGCTGGATATCGGATTCTGTAATTTCCTTTATTCCCAGTAAATGCCGGGTGCTGAGCTGTTGCATCTTAATTCTTTACTATTTCATTTATCCAAATCGCATCCTCTTCAAATCCCTGCGACTGCCATTCCACACTCACATACTGACTTTCCAAAGTATTGACTTGCCGGCCATAATAGTCGGGCTTGATGGGAAAATCGCGGGTAAACTTTCTGTCGACCAAGACCATTAACTCCACCTTTTTTGGCCTCCCAAACGCGATCATCGCATCCATGGCTGCCCGGACAGACCTGCCCTTGTACAGCACATCGTCGACCAATACCACCTTCTTGTTTTCAATCAAAAAATCGATCTTCGTTTCGTTAGCCCTTAACGGGAAATCCCTTCTTCTAAAATCATCCCGGTGAAAGGTTGCATCTAGATAGCCGTGACGAACATCTATCTGGGTGAGTTCATGCAATCGTTTTACGATTTTATCCAGCACCACCGCCCCGCGAGGCTGCAACCCCAATAAAACCGTGTTGTTAAAATCATCATGATTTTCTATCAACTGGTGGCAAAACCTGCTTAAGGTGATGGAGATTTGCTTTTGGTCTAAAACGAGTCTTTTTTGCATGGCGTGGATTTAACGACAAATATAAAAAATATTTGCAACCTGCTGGGATAAGCACTGGTTTTAATCCCCCACTTGGATTTTAGAAATAAAATAGACCTCCTTGGTCCCAGGCTTCCCGTCCTCCTGCATATAACGGACTTTCTGCTTTCCTGACAGCAAATAATAATCTTGGTACCACCACATTAAGTTTAGGCTGTTACTCTGCGTCTCCTGAAGCCTCTCGCTTTCGTCCAGCAACTCCAGTGAAAAAGTCTCATTTTCCAGGAGCACCTCCCCATCCTTAAGATGGCTAAGCTTCAG
>Ga0209075_1004502_pt1 | contig 11144 bp, 12 predicted proteins | sample Stecom2011_FD_187523 | JGI IMG/M metagenome (GOLD analysis project Ga0209075, IMG submission 187523) | Agricultural soil microbial communities from Utah to study Nitrogen management - Steer compost 2011 (SPAdes) (version 2) | ecosystem: Environmental > Terrestrial > Soil > Agricultural land...
TTTATAAACAACACAAATGCGAAGCGAACTATTAGCCATCCGTAAGTTGCTACTTATCATAGTAGTGCCCTTGATAATGTATCTGTTAAGTGTGTTATCGATTATTTTTATTCCATTAGTTTTTGGACTATTTGCAGCCCTTGTATTTTCACCTCTTATGCGCTGGTTTAGAAGAAAAAGAATCCCTAATATTTTCGGAGTAATTGTTGCTTTAATTATAGTTACCCTTGGTTTTATAGGTGCTTTTGAGATGGTACAACTCACCGGTCAAGAACTGTCTAGTGCCGATGATAATTTTACCGAAAAATTCAATGATCGAATGAACGATGTAATTTCACCAATCGTTGATATGATGGGGATTGAACCTGCTGAAGGAGAGACGAAATTTCAAGCATTGATGAATGACGAAAAAGTGAGCGCAAACTTGTTTGGAAATGTTGGAAGCGGACTGAATTTTGCCCGAAAATTTGTAAGCATGGCATTGATGACGCTCTTCTTCATGGTGCTTTTACTGGCTGGTTCAATGAACATCCAAAAGGTGATGGAATTGCTTATTTTTAAGCAGAAATACGCTTCTGTAAAAACTTTTAGACAAATAGAGAAGGATATTTTCAAGTTTATGATTGTGAAGTTTTTGTTGAGCTTCTTTACAGGATTAGGATTCAGCCTGGCATGTTATGCCTTTGATGTTAGTTTCCCTATCTTCTGGGGGGTATTTGCCTTCCTGATTAACTTTATTCAAATGATTGGGTCTGTGATTTCTGTAGTGGTGCTTTCTGCCTTTGCACTTGTGGAACTAAACGTTAGTGGTTCAATGGCTTTCTTTGTTATCGTAATCTCTGGTGTGCAAGTCTTGTTTGGGGGAATTTTGGAGCCTATTCTTATGGGGAAATCTTTCTCCATTAATACCGTAACAGTATTGGTGATGTTAGCGCTTTGGGGCTTTATTTGGGGTATTCCAGGATTGATTTTGTCTATTCCAATTACTGCATTGATCAAGAAAATAATGGAAAAATTCCCTGGAACTGCTGTTTATGCTAGGATAATGTCTTGATGAAACCTGCCCTCAGCCTTTCAATGAGAGACAAATCCTGGAGGAAAACAATTGTGTATATAAAAACAACACTCAGCGTTATTTTTATATTTTATTTTCTATCACGCCCTGCAATTGCTCAAGAAAACAAGTCTGATGAAAGGATGAATGTTGGAACTGCAATAGGCTATCGCGCTCCTTATGGCTTGTGGGGCGTTTTCTTCTCTTATCAACCAAGTGTATTACAGAACAACATCGAACTGAATATTGGCGCAGGAATAAATCATTCTTATATAATAGGAAGTGGTTTGAAATTCAGATTGTTGAGAAGCGAATCTGGATTGATGGAATCAATGCTTTCTTTTAACTATAGTTTTAATTTTAAGGGAGAACTTAGGTATAAGCATGAAGGCTTTACTGAATACTATATGGCAAGTGAAGTCCATCGATTGACTTATTCTTTTCACCAAAGATTTTATTTGAATAAAAAAAGAGTTGAAGCCATTCAGTTAGGCATAGGCTATTGTCACAATGTAGGTAAATACGCTATAAATCATGTTGCTGGTATGAATGCTGGTTGGTCAAAAGTCAATCGCAATATGAATAGCGGATTGTTTTTTGAATTGGGTTTGGTGATTCACTTTTTAAACCTCAAAAAAGATGAATAGAAACTCTCAAGCTAAAAGCAATTGCTATATTTCTTCAAATTAATCCCAAAAAAGAAAAGTCACCTTGTGATGACTTTTCCATTTTATGAGGGGGTTATTATGTTACTGTTTTACAAAACGCTTTACGACATTTGCTCCTGAATGATCAGTGATTTTCATTAAGTAAACGCCTTTTTCTAGGTGACTTACATCTAACTGTAAAGAAGATTTAGAATACTTTACAGACTGAATTTCTTGTCCAAATGTGTTAAAGATGACTACGTTTTCAACTTGACCATTATTGATTTCTATATTCAATAAATGATCAGTTGGGTTAGGGTATAGAGCAGCAGTAAAACGCTCTTCATTGACAGATGCTGGGTTGTTGTATACCAAATCGTAACGTTGATTTTCTAAAACACCATGCATTAAAGCAACTTGCCCTTTGGTAAATGAGTTTTGACATGATTCATCTGAATAATCCATGTAGTTTTCTGCCATGTCTGGTAAATCTATTCCACCAATATTGTCGACACATGTGTTAGCAGTTGTTGGACAACCTGTTGATTTATCCGTTGCATTTGGCGTATCATCAATACCATCCTCCTTCGTACAGTCTCCATCAGCCCAAATGTGACGCAATCCAAGGTAGTGTCCAACTTCATGGGTTGTTGTTCTTCCCAATACTTCAAAGCCAAAACCAAGGTCATTGGGATTATTTGAGCCAAATGCTTGATATTGGACTACCACTCCGTCACTCATTCCGGCTGTAGTGCCAGGAGGCCAGTTTGACATTCCTGTAGGTGGGGTTGCATATCCTAATATTATTGGAAAATCGTTAAAGGCCATATTACAAACCCAAATGTTAAGGTAGCGGGATTGATCCCATGGATCAATACCTCCTTCGTCATTGCTTTTCACAGCCTCCATTGCACTCATGTCACCTTGATAGAACCCAGATAAATCCATGAATGACTCTGTTGTGGTTGATGTTCTGGTGATTCCCGTTGTTGGATTTCCATCAGGGTCAATTGTTGCGAGTCTAAATTCTATATTTGAGCCACCAACAACAAAGTCAAAATCACTTCTTAAGTTGACCGTGTCGGCATTCTTGCGCTGAAAGTCTTCGTTTAATGTCATGATTTGATTGTAGACAACACTATCATGAATATTCTGTTGTGGAGTATTGTGCACAATATGTACTACAACTGGAATGGTATAAGTTTCATTCGTTTTTGACACAACACCACTTTTTGCAATTGTAAACTGTTCATCTACGTGGGCTTTAAAACCTGGTGTTTTCCCTTCTTGATAATCTATATATTCAGGAGAGAAACAACGTTGAAATGTTGGAGCTTCTTGAGCGAAACTTATTCCTGTAGAAAGCAATAAGCCAACGAATAGTGCTTTTTTCATAATGTATACTTTAAAAAATCAATTATTTCCGATAACGAAAGTGAAAATAGAGAATAAAGCTACATTATAATTCAATATTTGACCAGCAGTAATAATTGTGGGTGAGCGGTTGGACTTTTCTGCAATGAGAAATTCAAGAGAATGATGATGATTAGGTTTACTTTTTAGGGAAGTATACCTTTTGACGGAAGAGCACCATTATTACTCCAACAGAGATAGCGGCATCAGCAATGTTCCATATCGCAGGAAAGACTTGAGATCCTCCTAGCCAAGGAACCCATGAAGGCCAAACGGCATAGAATTGAAACATATCAACTACGTTTCCAAATAGGAATCCACGATGACGAACTTCTACATTTTCAGTGTAACCATAGTAAGAGCATTCTGCCCAAATACCCGATCCCTCGACCTGATTGTATGAAAGACAAGGGTCAAAATAGTCCTTAAACATAAAGTCGTAAAACATGGAGTCAAAAAGGTTTCCAGCAGCACCAGCAAGTACTAGTCCTGCAACAATTAGAAACTCTAATTTAACTTCTTTGAGTTTTATTTGTCTGAGTATATAAATTACAATAGCAATTATTGCCCCAACCCTAAACAGGGAGAGTAACAATTTACCCCACATTCCTCCGCCAAGTTGTGTCCCGAAAGCCATTCCTTGATTTTCGACATAATTTAAACGAAACCATTCCCCGATTAAGGGAACGCTAGGGTCGTCATGGGTGAAGTTTGTTTTGACCCAAATTTTGACCACTTGGTCTAAAATTAAAATCAAAAGAACTACACTGAATGTAATTAAATAACGTTTTCTCAAACCTTAATTTGTTTACGAGTCTTGCTGATTTTTGGCTTCAATGCTTAGTGTAGCATGAGGAACAAGTTTTAACCTTTCTTTTTGAATTAATTTACCCGTTACACGACAAACACCGTAAGTTTTATTTTCAATTCTGATCAAAGCGTTTTTCAATGCTTGAATGAATTTTTCTTGACGCAAAGCCAATTGTGCCATTTCTTCACGAGATAAAGTATCCGATCCGTCTTCCATCATATTGAAAGAACGTCCTGTATCGTCGGTACCATGATCATCTTTATATGAAAGAGAGTCTTTTAGGATTTGTAAATCCTCATCAGCTTCAACCAATTTGCTCTCAATTATTTCTTTGAATTCTTGTAGTTCTTCATCTGAGAACCTTGTTTTTTCTTTTGCCATTTTATGAATAAGTTTGATTTTAAAATGATAATGAACAAATATAACCGAATTTCGTTTTGAATCAAGTGCTTTTATCGATTGTGAAAAAGTATTTTTGTAATTAATTGACTAATTTTAATGAAATGGATGTATTAGAAGCCTTAAATTGGCGGTATGCGGTAAAAAAATTCGACCCGACAAAAAAACTATCAGTTGAACAAATTGATAGAATAAAAAAAGCTTTGCAATTAACGCCAACTTCTATGGGGTTACAATTAATGAAGTTTGTGATGGTAGAATCTAAAGAAATTAAAAAGAAAATTACTCCCATTGCCTACCATCAACCGCAAATTGAAGAAGCTTCTCATTTGTTAATTATGTGCAGAAAAACGGATGTTAAACCTGAAGATATCGACTCCTTTATAGAAGAAGCAGCTGCAGTAAATGAGCTCGAAGTTTCACATAAGTCAATGCAAGATTATGACAAATCCTTACGTGTTAGTCTTGCAATACCTGAAGAACAACAAAAAATATGGATGGACAATCAGGTGTATATTGCTTTGGGTAACTTAATGACCGTGTGCGCCGTGGAAGGCATTGATGCTTGTCCGATGGAAGGCTTTGACCGTAAACGACTCAATGAAGAATTAGGGTTTAATGAACAACATTTAGATGCAGTGGTTATGTTTGCTCTTGGCCATCGCTCAGCGGAAGATTACAGATTAAAATTTAAAAAAGTACGCCGACCATTAGAAGATTTATTTCAAACAATTTAAAATATTAAACATGAATAATTTCGAATACTATAATCCAACAAAAGTCATCTTTGGAAAAGATACGTACGATCAAATTCCAGCAAGGATAAAAGATGCAACATCTGGTAACAGAGTAATGATTACTTATGGTGGAGGGAGCATTAAGAAAAACGGAGTTTATGATGCCGTAATGTCAGCACTTAATGATTACGATGTGATTGAGTTTTCAGGGATTGAAGCCAATCCAGAGTATGATACTTTAATGAAAGCCGTTGAACAAATCAAAGAAAATCCGGTTGACTTCGTTTTGGCCATCGGAGGAGGTTCAGTGATTGACGGAACCAAATTTATTGTTTCAGCTGCAAAATATGATGGTGATCCTTGGGATGTTTTATCCCAGAAAAAAGGATGTAAATTTACCGATGCTTTGCCTTTTGGTACGGTGTTGACTTTGCCTGCGACTGGTTCAGAAATGAACTCAGGTGCGGTGATTTCAAACAGTAGGCTAAAAGAAAAAAGAACAATGGGTGGACCACAAGGATTTCCGAAATTCTCCTTTTTAGACCCAACTGTTGTTAAAACACTGCCGAAAAAACAAATTGCTAACGGAATCGTGGATGCTTATATGCATACCTTAGAGCAATACATGACTTATCCTTCGGGTAACTTGCTGCAAGAAAGAATTGCAGAAGGGATTCTTGCAACTTTAATTGAAATCGGCCCTAAAGTTTTGGAAGACGCATCTGATTATCAAGCCGCAAGTAACTTAATGTGGTGTGCAACGATGGCCTTAAATGGAACTTTACGTGCTGGTGTAGCTTATGATTGGGCAACACACATGATTGGTCACGAACTGACCGCCCTACACGGAATTGATCATGCCAGAACATTGGCGATTATCGCTCCAAACTTGTACAAGGTTAAATTTGATAATAAAAAGGAAAAGCTCATTCAATACGGTCAGCGTATTTTTGGTCTAGAAGGATCTTGTGGTGAAGAGGCCATCAACCGCACCAAAATATTCTTCGAATCATTAGGAGTAAAAACCAAGTTATCAGACTATTCAGACGATTATCAGTCGACTCCGCAAACGATTAGAAAACGTTTTGAGGAGCGTGGATGGGAAGGATTAGGAGAACGTAAAGACCTTACTCCAGCTGAAGCAGAGCAGATTGTTGAAATGAGTTTTTAATTTTAAATAAAATGAAGGTAAGGGCGCCATTTGTATTGCGAGAGAGTTATAATGACGAGGTTTTAAATCTATTGAAGTCTGTTACTTTAGGCTCAAATGGAGCCCGTTATCAACATCAACGACTTGAGCAACGCATTCAGCAAGTTTATAAACCTTTGTTTCTGAATTTGGAAAGAAACGAGAAAGTTCTTGGAAATATTACCTTCTGCCGAAGGCCTATCAATTGGTATGTAAGATATTTCGCGTTTGATTTAGGGATGCAAGCAAATAGTCAGCAACCTCGTTCGAAAGCTTCAAATTCAGGATTGAAAAAAAGAATAGGTGAGTTCTTTCATCACGCTTTTGAATTGGAACAAGATCGACCTTCTACGTTTTATGCTTATATCGACCCAAGAAATGAAAGGTCATTATGGATGAGTCAAAACTTTGACTTCTATACGGCAGCCAAAATTGCTACACAAACATTCAGTAGGGTTAAACCTAAAAAGCAAGAGGGAGTCTCTGCAGTAAAAGTGAATGATTTTATTCGCGAGAAGGTGAAAGAAACTTATGGAAAAGCGCCTTTCTACTTTACACACCACACCTTTAATGAAGATCCATTTTATACACTGAAAGTAGGAGGAGAGATAGTTGCTTTGGCCAAAACACATAGTGCGGAATGGAAAATATCTCGGTTGCCGGGTAAAAATGGAGTTTTGCTAAAAAACATCATTCCTTATGTGCCTGGTTTACGTAAGGTTATTCGACCTAATTCGCATGTGTTTAGTGTTGTGGATTCGATTTGGTGTAAAGACCATAACCACGAATGGTTAGAGCAGTTGTTTGAAGGAATTCTATTCCATGAAAAGAAGAACACAATGATTTGGTGGGTGGATCAGAAAGAACCTTTGTATATTGATGTAAAGAACAAAATAAACTGGGGACTTTTAAACAAAGTCAATGGTGTTCACGAAGTGGATTTAGTCATTAGAACACCAGAAAATCAACCCAAAATTGAATTTAATCAACCTACATACGTAACAGGCTTTGATTTTATCTAAGAGGTAAGTTAATCTAAATAAGAAGGTTTAGAACCATAGCTTTGTAAAGGTGGCTTCTTTTCAGAATTTAAAGGCTTTTTCTTTTGTAAAGGACCTTTCTTTTTAATTCTTAAAGATTTAAGGTAAATTCCTTCAACCCTTTCTCTTGCCCATGGGGTTCTTCTTAAAAACTTCAAGCTGGATTTAATCGAAGGGTTACTTTTAAAGCAATTGATGTTTACCATTTCATACAACTCTTCCCAGCTGTATTCAGTCGTCAGTACATCTAATATGGTTGCTAGCTTAACACCATGCAAAGGATTGTTGGGCTGTTCTTGAGGTTTTCCTTTCTCCATGTTTATAAACATTATCGTATGAATAGAAAAATCAAACTGCTAATCAGTCTCCTCATTCTTTTCAATCTCTTTAATCTTGGGTAAATTGATTTTATCCTCAACAACAATTGCTTCTGGAAACTCTGAAGTTAATTTAGCACGCATTTTTTCTGCTTCTAATTGCGTTCTAAAATCGCCTAATAACAGGAGGTAGTTTGGAGCTTTGTATTCAATATATGTAGATGTTTCGCTGTCCATTTGCAGTGCGGTAGAACGTGCATTGTCGACTTGACTTCTTGATTGGTCAAAAAACAATTGAATGCGATATCCGTTCATTATCGGACCCATGTTTGGTGGAATGGTTGCAGATTTAAATTTGATGATTTTATCCACAGAAGTACTTTTCACTACCTGAATTTTACCAGGTTCAATAACCTTTGGTTTTTCTGAGTGGTAAAATACACTGTCCTTCATTATTGGTTGAACATCCTTGATCTCCTGTGTGTCTTCTTTTTTGTTTTGTTCTTTTTTCTTGTCAGACCCACTTTTCCACCATTCATTTTGCGAAAAAGCAACTGGTGTAATAACCATTAAAAAGAATACAATAATTAATTTCATTGTTTAAAATTTTATACAAAAGTAAATAATATTCTTCATAAGGTAAGTTTTTCAAGCTACTATAGAACAAAGAATTTGTCGCAAGTTAAGCAATTGGAATGCCACAGTTTGTGAAAATTTCCAAAAATCCTCCATCTAATTTATAAAGAACTTGTTGAATGAATTGGCTTTTATAAAAAGTCGAGTAAAGTCGTGTACCTTTTGTGACACTATCTTAGTTGCTAAAGATTTAACTTTGATTTGGATAAAATTTAGAGATGAAAAGATGGAAACGCAAACAAAAGAAAATCAGAGTAAGTTAACACCGCAAGAAATCAAACAACTCCTTATTGAAGGTAACCAAAGGTTTGCTAGTGGAAAAATGATGGAGCGTGACTTATTAGAGCAAGTAAAGGTCACCTCTGTAGGGCAATATCCTCATACTATTGTATTGGGGTGCATTGATTCAAGAGCAACTACAGAGCAAATTTTTGATCAAGGAATTGGAGATGTTTTTAATGCACGAGTTGCTGGAAACATAGTTAATGAAGATGTTTTGGGTTCTTTAGAATATGCTTGTAAAGTTGCAGGGTCTAAACTTGTTATGGTACTAGGTCATACGAAATGTGGTGCAGTAACTTCTGCTTGTCATGGTGTAAAGCTTGGCCATATTTCAAACTTGTTGGACAAAATTAATCCAGCAATTGAAAAAGCAAAGTTGAGTTTTAAAGATATTACAACCCCCGAAGCCGTAAATGAAGTTGGAAAGGAAAATGTTTTAAATTCAATGAAAGAAATTCGTGAAAGAAGCCCTATTTTGTATGCGCTAGAGCGTAAGGGGAAAATAAAAATTATCGGGGGGATGTATGATGTTCAAACTGGTTTGGTGGAGTTCTATATTGGAGCTTAATTGATTGAAAAATGTAAAATGATAGGGATGTGTTGTTCACATCTATCATTTTACATTAATCATTATTCAACTAGTCTTTAATTTCAACCTTTAAAGCCAATTCTTCTAATTGTGCATCATCAATAGTTGCTGGCGCATCAATCATAACATCACGTCCAGCATTGTTTTTAGGGAATGCAATATAATCACGAATAGAGTCAGAACCACCCATCGTTGCCACCAAACGATCTAATCCAAAGGCAATTCCACCATGTGGAGGTGCACCAAATTCAAATGCATCCATTAAGAAACCAAATTGTTTTTTTGCTTCTTCATCTGTAAATCCAAGGTGTTCAAACATTTTTGCTTGAAGTGTTTTGTCATGGATACGAATAGAGCCTCCACCTAGTTCAACGCCATTCATTGCTAAATCATATGCATTGGCACGAACCTTTCCAGGATCAGTTGCTAATAGAGCAATATCTTCTGTTTTAGGAGAAGTAAAAGGGTGGTGCATTGCATGGTAACGGTTTGAATCTTCATCCCATTCCAATAGAGGGAAGTCAATCACCCATAAAGGTTTAAATTCATTTGGATTTCTTAACCCTAATTCATCTCCCATGTGTAAACGCAAGTCATTCATTTGACTACGTGTAGCATTAGTTTCACCGCTTAAAACGAGCATCAAATCTCCAGGTTTAGCACCTGTTAAATCTGCCCATGCTTGCAGATCTTCTTGACTATAAAATTTGTCTACAGAACTTTTGAAAGTCCCGTCATTGTTATATTTACAATACACTAATCCTTTTGCGCCTACTTGTGGACGTTGCACCCATTTAGTTAAGGCATCCAATTGTTTACGTGTATAAACTGCACATTCTTGTGCAACAATCCCTAAAACTAATTCCGCATCATCAAAAATTTTAAACCCTTTATTTTGGGCAACAGAATTCATGTCTTTAAATTCCATTCCAAAACGAATATCTGGTTTGTCGGAACCATAACGCTCCATTGCTTCAGCATAAGTCATACGTGGAAAATCTTCTGTAAATTCAACACCTCTACATGTTTTGAATAAGTGTTTTACCAATCCTTCAAACGTGTTTAAGATATCTTCTTGTTCAACAAAAGACATTTCACAGTCAATTTGAGTAAACTCAGGCTGACGATCAGCACGTAAATCTTCATCTCTAAAACAACGCACAATTTGGTAATACCTATCAATTCCAGACACCATTAATAATTGCTTGAACGTTTGGGGAGACTGTGGCAAGGCATAGAATTCGCCTTGGTTCATTCTACTAGGAACAACAAAGTCTCTGGCTCCTTCTGGTGTCGATTTAATTAAATATGGAGTTTCAACATCCATAAAATCTACAGAGTCTAAGAATTTTCTTGTTTCCAATGCCACTTTGTTTCGCAAGCGTAACTTGTCTAAAATCGACTTACGACGAATATCCAAATAACGATATTTCATACGTTGTTCGTCTCCACCATCTGTTTCGTTTTCAATGGTAAATGGAGGTGTTTTTGCAGCGTTAAGAATATTGAGTTCAGTTACTTTAATTTCTACTTCTCCAGTTGGAATGTTTTTATTTTTACTAGAACGCTCAATTACTTCACCTTTAACTTGAACCACAAATTCACGTCCTAATTTTCGTGCTTTTTGGTTCAATTCATCATTATCATGTGTACTAAAAGCCAATTGTGTAATTCCATAACGATCGCGAAGATCAACAAAGGTCATTCCCCCCATTTCACGTGTACGTTGTACCCAACCACTAAGGCTTACTTCATTTCCAACATTTGACAGGCGTAACTCGCCACAGGTGTGCGTTCTATACATAATATTAAATTTATAAGCGCAAAAATAGGAAGAAGATTGAACATTAAGGCCTCCTTCGGAAAGAACTTAAAGATTCAATAGGTTTTATTGGTCCTAGTTTGAGTTAAAACTATGCTCCTGTTAGGCCTCGGGATTAGTGCATCTCGCTTTAGCTTCTAAAAATCTTATCGGATATTAGGTGTTAGACAAAAAGTCTAATGGCTAACACCTAATGGTCTACTCTTAA
>Ga0209075_1004503_pt1 | contig 11143 bp, 17 predicted proteins | sample Stecom2011_FD_187523 | JGI IMG/M metagenome (GOLD analysis project Ga0209075, IMG submission 187523) | Agricultural soil microbial communities from Utah to study Nitrogen management - Steer compost 2011 (SPAdes) (version 2) | ecosystem: Environmental > Terrestrial > Soil > Agricultural land...
CATTTCGCCCCGTTCCAGTCGAATCGCCCTTATTTCCGGTGGAATCCTGCCCCGTCCCAAACCTATATATCCTTATAAGTCAATGGTATATTGTAACAAAAAAGGATGTGAAAGAACATGACCGAATGGTTTAGAAGTGATAACACTGAAGGGTTTGACGAAAAAACTCTAGCGGTAATGAATGAGGAAATGCAAAAACAGTATGATAATCTCTCTGATGAGGAAAGGAGAAACGAATCCTATATTGATTATCTAAAGGAGCAAATTCTTTCCTCCCATTAATTCCGTCTCATTTTGTAACAAAGAGGTGAAAGAAAGCATGCACGACATACCTATCCCACCCAAATCTATTTCGGAGCATAATTCAAGGAGTATCCGTAACGGTATCCTTGGCGAAAAGTACGCTGAGATACACTATCAGACAACGGTTTGCCAAAACGCTCTGATAGACGGCGAATACCATGGTAGACCGCTGGAGGTTAAAACATGTCAGGTATGGATATTTGACGCCGGTAATGCAAGGAGACGACGTCGTGGACGGTATTATCTTAGACATGACCAGCACAGAGCTTTAATATCTAAAAATGGTCTCTACGCATTTGTATTACTGAACAAAGATGGAGAGGTATTATTATCTAAACTGGTTGAGGCTAACGATATTTCGATACCGAATCGTCAAAACTGGCAATTACCATGGTTTAAAATTTTTGATGATTTCGACTATCAGCCAGACAAAGAGGATGTGACAACAAATGAAATCTGAGAATGTAGATGGTAGAAACATACCATTTTATCATAGTGATTGCACTCCCAAAGAGTTTAAGGATAATATACCTACCAGATTACCGACATCTCGCGATAAGACTGTAAGGATACCTCTTTGGCAGGCGCTCGCTATCGCCGAAGCTTACTACAAGGAACATCAAGAACTACTAAGAGGATGCCGGTAGAATGACTGGGTACGAACCTCTTTATGTTGGTGGGAAGCGGGACAAAGCCCGCCGTTTTGTTAATCCCTCCACCGGCGAAATAATATCTCGACGACAATATATTAAGATTAAAGAAGGAGTATCACCGGAAAGCAAAGCTTACGCTCGATATCTTGCAGGTAAAGCACCCAAAGGCGTTACTGCGAAAAAATATGAGCGAAGACTGAAGAGAAAAGCGGAAAAGGAGCGCAAACCAAAGAGAAAAGAAGAACCAAAACCTAAAGCAATTAAAGAGAAATGGGGCTGGAAAGAGGTTCCATTGGAACCGAGAGGCTACTATCAACTACAAGGTCGATACCGGTTTAGAAACGCTAGATCAGGTGCGGTTGCTATTGCTACTGGATATTCCACCGCTACCAGCACTAAACGACGTGGTGCGGAGTTACAAATCCTCCGTAGTCAGGCGATTAACCATGCTATGGGTCAGTTAGGGGACGTTCAGTCAGGGGTTTTTTCTTCGGGGGAATGGGTTTTAGAAGGAATTGAGTCTGAGGTTTGGTTAAAATGGTAAAAAACACACCGGAAGCGTTACAAAAAATCATTGAGAACCTGCTAGTCGATCTCTACAAACATAGGGATTGTTGGGAATGGGAATGCGCTGATTGTCCGTTATATCTCCGTGAGCCCGTATGCGATTGTTGGGGGAACACAACAAGATGTGGCTGGTTACTGCTTGCAACTGGAGCCTCAAAGATTTTGAGGAAATAACCCATTCGAGTATGAGGTTTGGTTAAAATGGTAAATCCTGATATTGGTTACATATTTGAGAAACCAAAAAAGGTAAGAAGACCTATACCTCGAAATTTTGTTGCGTTTGATACAGAGACTGATAACCATCGATTTATTTGTGGGGCTTATTTTGGATATACTACTAAACGGCGTGGTCGTATTGAACAAATTGCTGATTATTACGATAGTATAGAGGATTTTCAGGAGGGATTATTTAAAATCGAAAAATTGTTTGAATCTAATCGGCAGGTCCCCACATTCATCGGGTTTAACACTGCTTATGATCTTGCATATTTACAACCGTGTATCGATACTAACGAACGTTTAGACGCCGGGTCACGCTTTATTATGTGTAAAACCTTAAATAATAACGATATAATGGACGTTGCAAACCATGTTTTCGGGTCGCTGGATAGTTGGATTACTCGTCTAAACATGCAAGAGGATTATGGTATCTGCAAACGAGAAGGATACCTGGATTCCGAAGAAGGTAAAAAAGCGCAAGTCCTGGATGATGCGGCAGCCACCTATATCCTTGCAAACTGGGTGCAGGATCAGCTTATCAATAGGTTTAACACTCCGTTTAAACCAACTCGTTACGGAGCTGCACTAGAGATATTTCGACGGAATTATTTTACAGGTCGATGGAGACGAACATCATCAGAACAGTGGAAACATGATTTGGAGCGTTTGGGCTATTACGGAGGTCGTTGTGAGATATTCCGGCGTGGTCTTCTCAATGTCTCCTCGTATGATGTTAACTCCATGTATGTTGCAATTATGCGTGATTGTGACATCCCTAACCCATCAAGAGCCCATTACGTTAAAGACGAACAAGAAATTTTATCCCTACTCCACGATAACGAGCATCTCATGATAGATTGTGATGTCGTCGTACCGGACGGAATCGTTGGGCTCCTACCCTTTAGAGATCTTAAAGACAAGAAACTAATATTTCCGACAGGCTCGTGGAGAGGAGTTTACACTGGTATTGAATTGCGTGCTGCGATACGGTATGGAGCCCAAATCAAACATATCCACCGGGCTTTACACTACCCCGAATCACAGAAATACTTTACAGAGTTTGCGGCAATGACTTTAGAAGGTCGAAGACAGTGTAAACGAAATGGAGATGATGCCATGGAACAATTATATAAAAACTACGGGAATGGGTTATACGGCAAATTCGGTCAACAAAACGGTGGAAACAAACGATATGTTAGGCTGGAACAATTCGTAGGTGAGTTGGAGGGGTTAGTTATCGTGCATGACGCCGATAACAACCCATGGGTCCAACTTTCTTCGGAGGATGCGAAAGATGCTGTCCATTCTTTCCCTGTGGTGTCGGCAACTATCACCAGTTATGGGCGTGTTAAGATTCTGGATGCGCTCATGGCGAATGCAACATCTATAGTATACTGTGACACCGATAGCATTAAAGTTATCGATGAGGTACGAGGGATATCTATCAGTGACAAACCTGGAGACTGGGATTATGAATATACAGCGGAACAATGGTTTTACGGTCCGAAAATGTATGGAGACAAGCGTAAAGGAGTACCATATAAAAGCAAACTAATACATTCTGATGAGGACCACGAGATTTACGAGTTTGTAAGACCGACTACCTTTAAAGAAAGTTTACGGCGTGGTATACCACAGAACACCTGGGAGATCGTAAGAAAAGAGGTAAACCTTATAGATACAAAACGTCAATGGTTTCCTGATGGGACCTCTATCCCCTTAAAAGTTATCGATGGAGAGATAATCAATCCTTTATCAATGCCACAATCTCGTTCGTATCATACAATGCACCAAACTTATCAGCACGAAGTTTTACAATAGGATGCTCCATATATGGGTCATGTTGATATAAATAGATAAAATGTTTCTTATTACATCTATCCAACTGGCAGGGCTTACCATCAGCATGAAACTTTCTTGGTAGGAATGCTCTATCAGTCTGGACCCGAATACGTGGGTGGACATCAGTATACCGCTGAGTATCGTAATGGATATCGGTATTCCGTTTTCTGGACTGCCCAATTACAGACCCAACAAAACTTCGTAACTCTTTCGTATTTACTCCCAACGAGTTCATATACAACTGTAACTCCGATAACAAAATCGTGGTATCCCTTATATCCTCATATATCACCATTTCAGCGATTCTTTCGGTCGATACGAACTCTGAAAAAGAGGTTTTATAGTTTGAAATTACATCTCTACCTGAGAGGTAGTCGAGATACCCAACAAACGTTAAACATAACGTTTTCCCGTTACCGCGAAGAGCATGGGAACCTCTCTGATGGGGACAACCCGGGATCGAACCGAAAAAACCGTAAATCATTTAGTAATCATACCTCCTAAACAACCCACCTTTATCTGTTTCAGTTTGCTCAACCGTTCCGCCGACAGCCTGAAATATTCGGATAATCTCGTCTCGACTCTTGCCTTCCAGAGATATCCTGCCAGCCAGCATTGTATCAGTTACAGCGGTCAGCACCCGATTATCCACGCTAGAGGTTGTAAACTCTCCATTATCGTCAATGACGGGATTATACCGTTTCAGGAGCCGTGCCCGTAAAAACGCTTGTGTCCCCACAACCTTTGATACACCACGAATATGTCGATGCGACAATCGAGACCGCTGTAACATCCTGCTATTAGTAAAGATACTATCGATAGTTGATAGAAGAGCCTCAATGATGCCGGGCTGGTCATCATGGTTACTCTGACTGACTATAAGGTCCTCCAAGCTTATTTTCGACATTTCAGCTACCACCCATCAACATAATCAGTCCGACAAGCACAATACCACCGATAAGGAGGTACCATATCCATTTAGTATCTTTCTCTGTTTCGGATAGTAAATCTGCGACTGTTTGGGCTTCTAGAAGGACCTGAAACTCTTCTGGTGATAGAGGTGGATATTCGTATTGGGTCCACTTCTCGCATTCTACAGGCTCTCCAGGATTCGAGTTCTGAATATTATAGTTTAGATATATACAATGTCTATTAAAATATTGTCTCAATAAATAATCTCCCGTTGGCACTACAAACGTCCCAATATTTTCAACGGAAAACTGTCTCATACCTGTATCCGGGGTTACAATTCGTGTAATCTCTTTATACCCTCTAAATATCCTTATATCAAGATACGGCTTATTCAGTAATCGATACGTAAATGCTTTAACACCGGGGTTACCTTTCCCTACCCTGAATCTCTCAATGCTCTTGGGTTTCCTCTCTGATGCAAACATTATCTAACCACCCTTTTTCATGCAGATACGAAATCATGTTACTTATCCCTTCTTGTATATTGTTTTTAGAGATTTTATATGTATCTATGGGTCTAGATTTTTCAAAAATTTGGATCTTTATCATAATCATCGCGACACTCCATGAATATATATCGTCCCTAATCCCACGATAAACAGAGTTGCGGCAACTATTCTTAGATAACCAGCATAATTAGTATCGGGCACAATCATCATCATCAGGAATCCTCCTAACGCCGCACAAGCAAACGCCGCGTAAGGTATCCATATTGAGAGTAACGCTAACGCTACAAACAACGCTATTAGTATCCATATCTCGGTAGTAAACGTATAATACGGAGCTTTAGCGGTAAGAGCGTTTGTTGAGTTTGCAGCGTCTTGAACCGCTAATGTATACGTTTTACCGGGCTCTACATCTCTTATCATCCATTCATATGGATATCCCTCCGCGATTAGTCCGTTAGAGTCCCACACATTGTATGGAGGCTCTCCATCATTCCAGGTCCAGATAATCTGAGTATCCTCAAACTCGTAATCCAGACTCAATGCGTTTGCCGGGTTATAGGTAATTACAACTGTTATGGCTAACAGTATCATCGTAATCCCGACAAGTCGTTTCCAAAAAATCCGATCATCACGCGGTAGTCGGTTGACCCAAATTACGCCTAGACATATACATATCATTACTAGGATACCAAAAGCCGCCTGTATGGGACTACCGCTAGCGTGATATATCATGAGATAGACTAGACCCATCACCGTAAAATACAACCAGCGTTCAGCAACCCAGTTCCAAATATCGCGGACCATATTCAAGTTCACGCAATTTTCTGTCATTTCAGTTACCTCTTATTATTGTGACAATTACTGCGATAATACCAAATTGTTGGATCTTTATGATCAGGTTAATAAACACGTCGGCGAGATAATTACCGCTTGGATCCGTATACCAGCCTAAAACTCCTGCTAACGAGCCGAAGAATTCCCATATACTAAACGATTCCTCTTCAATACCTTTACCGGACGATTTAATCTCTTTTAGCACAAAGCCCTCGCCGACGACCACAACTCCAGAATACTGCCGTTTCTGCCAGCTCAACAAGAACGGAGTAGGTATATCGTTTGCTTCAGCGACTAACGTATCCTGAATATACACCCTAACCGTGGTTTTCTCTTCATCCAGCTCTGTTCTGATACTATAGACTCCATCAGGTACATTTACAGGATACCAACGTTCATAAGGTCTATAACCCCATAATGCCTTACTTCGGATACTCACGCCCACCCCATACTCTACATAGACCTCGACAGTATCGAAGAAGAAGTCACTCTCTCTTACAATCAACGTGTATGGACGATTATCATAATTATCGATTATGTATTCGTTTGTATATACTCCATCTTTAGGCCAAATCGATACGAAATATACCGTATTTGTAAACGGAGAATCTGATACTAATCCTTCAGACGTTCGTACCCATGAGCCAAGACTTAATTTATCTACTTCATACCAGACCGACTGATTGCTGTCTCCAAGATCTACATCTACCGGTTCGTAAAGTTGGTAATCACCTAGCTCGGCAGCGGTCCCACCCACCATTAGAGCTATTATCGTACTGGAAAGAAGTAGGGATAGGACCATCCCCACTAAAAGTCGGGAATCAGCCATCTATGAGTCACCACCACTCATATAGCGTTGTCCTATCCACAATCCAACAATCAGGACCAGGAGGACCATTACCCAAATCGGTAGCAAACCTATCAGCACTCCTAAGACTACTCCTCCCAACATACCCATCCCAAACTCCTGTGCACCACCCCTTAGATGCTTAGCCGTAGCCGTACCAATACCAAGCGCTAGGAGCATACCCAGGATGGTTTTACCTATCCCAAAAGATACACCGAAAAGGTTAGCGATACCCTCGATGCTCTGGTCCAGGAACGAACCTTCTCCAGGAGTTACACCATCCCGGCTCGTCATTGGGATATACAAGATAGAGGGGGACGGCGGATCCACCCTCACACGAGTATTGGTCACATCAAAGTATTGCGTGTAACCGCTTTTGCTCGCTTGAGCGAAGTATCTACCGGCCGGAAGGGATATATGGTCCCCACTGTTGACTGTAACTTCTGTGACTAATCGCCCCTGTTGGAAGTTTGGTAAAGCCTCGTAAATTCGGAGTCTAACGTTCTGTAGGGGCTCTTCGGTGTCCACATCGATGATTCTGACTTCGACAGTGCCATCTTCTACACCGACATATTGCATCGGAATTAAGGCTACGGCAGGACCGTGAAGATTCGAAAATCTTGTTTCGGATATTGTGTATACCTGATTGTAGTCGTTATAGGAGGCTTCAATACAGTAATGACCTCTGGGTAGAGACTTAATCTCTCCGTAATCTACAGTAAATATGTCTACAATGCTACCGGGCTCAAACGTTACCGGGTCACAAGTATACACGGTTATTTGCACACCGTTTAGCGGTATATGGCCGTTGGTATCGTAGGGCCGGAATTCGACGTTTTGATTCGGTTCAATATCCGCTTGCATCATACGGATAGTGATAGTTTTAGGTTCGACCCGATTGTCAACGGTGGTAGCCGTTATAGGCTGGATTTGTGAATATCCGGGGTAGACCGCTTCTAAAGCGTAGGTCCCGGGCTCCAGGCCGGTTATCTCCATATATCCGGTAGGTAGAGATACAGTCCTAATCAGGTCACCGATGGATCCGTCCACGATCCTGTATATCTTAAGCGTTGCCCCCGCCAAATCTGATAGGTCATAATCATCCTTTACGTATACTGTGATAGGGTATGACGACTGGTACCCACATAGGGACGACATGGTTACACCGTGAATGTAAATATTTTGTGTATCGGTGGAGAAAGTATGTATCCCTATCGTATACCGGAGTTTCCCTTCTAAATTCGGTGAATAGTCGTGCGACACCCAAGGAATATCTGTAGCAGTCTGGTCGTATCCGACAATCTTAGTGTAAAACCTTCCGTTAGCGGTAAATATTTTCACGTCATAGGTAGTAAAAGCAATGTCTGAACCCTCGATAGCTTGTACCCATGAATAGGAAACCGTGCCGGGCACTTCGATAACTCGAACTTCTGCAATTCGATTGTCATGGTCAATTACCACCCAGATGCCAGTGAAGTAGTCAGGATTTGTATTCGGGTCTCCTGTACAATGACCAACGTAAGCCTTTGTCTTAGGGGCGACAACCAAAGTTTCGGTAAGCATATTGTCTGGAGTATCATTTCCGAAATAACCAAGCCAGGCCGTTCGATATATGAGATCTCCACCCATAGTTAGGAGTCGTTGGTATTCATTCTCAAACTGGTATTCCCCTTCAGTACCGGTTAAATACCATTCATCGGGCAAGACAGGAAGGAACGTCTCGTGAAAGATTTCTGTCTTATCAAGAGAGGCTATAGGATCGGTATAGGTTACCATTGGGATGTTACAGGTAGCCGTTCTCTGTTCAGGCGAGTTCGTAGCTCGACAGTCTCTCATTTCAAAACGCTGGATATACCCTGGTTTGTAGGCGTCAATGAAAAACTCTCCAGGACCAATGTTAAGTACATCTCCGGGGTCTACAGTATACTTACCTATGAAATCCCCGACCTCGTAAAGACCCAATGCTTCATAAACGTATATAGTTACACCATTTAAGGGGTTCTGAGTATCAGAGTCATACGGATTGAATTTAATCTGGTAGACTTCCGCCAGGTCCATAATGCATGATACCCAACTCGGTGGAGTAGTAACAGTCTGGAACCTCCATTCTGTAGCCGGATATCTAGGTTTGTATCCTTCCTTAACCGCTTCGAAACAATAGTAACCTTTTGCGAGACCTTCTACAACAATCTCTCCTGTGGCAGTTACCGGAGTAGTTCGAACGAGCGCGCCCTGCTCAAACGTTACAGGGTCACAGTAATAAATCTTAAAGTAAACATCAGGAAGTAAAGATTCGGTCGTTCCATCAATTGCCCGAAGAGTCACTGGAGGAAACTGGGTATCCATAACGATATTTAAGGTCGAGGAATAATCATGATTCGCGAATCGGTTATCTCCAGTAGCGTAACGCTGAGAGTATCCGAATTTAGATACTTCTACACAGTAATAATCCCTCGGCAAGTCGGTGATGTATACTTCACCAGAAGAGCTATGTATGGTCCTAACGAGTTCAATGGGAGAATAAGGGTAAGTTGACGTACACCGATAGATTTTGAAAGTAACGCCAGGGATTAAGTTAGAACTCTCGTCAATAGCCCTAAGAGTTACAGGCTGTCCTGTTTCTGGACCACTACCACTTTCTCTATCCATATAAAGGTAACAAATCGTCTGTCCTTCGGAAATACGGTTATCTTCCGTTGGGAAACGAGATACATACCCTACTTTCGTCGGTTTGCAAAGATATTTACCATAAGGTAAACTCCAATAATCGCCAGAATCTATAGTGATTTTAGCATAAAGCGGTCCAGGAGTCGGCGGCATACTACTACCTGTAGTTGTGTATATATACACAGTAACACCGCTCATAGGCTGGTTGTTTTCGTCTCGAATGATAAACTGTACAGACATCTGTTGAGCACTCGCTGGAGCTACAAGAATGGTTAAAAACAGTAACGCTATCACTAAAGACAATAGTTTAGTTTGTGTTCTCATCAGAAAAACCTCCAAAAATTTGTGTGATTAGGTAGCCAAATTAATGAATACCATAACCACGGCAATCAGTATAGCGACTCCAATAACGCTATAAAGAGCGAGTTCAGTGGTGGTGAAGTTCTCCGTAGGCGCTGCATTTAACGCTTCGAGCCCCATAGGGATAAAGGCAGAAACAATAAGCGCACCAAACCCAAGCATCACAAAGGTTTTGATGTTGATCTCGGCGTCTTCGTTCAGCTTTGGGTTGACCATTTTATCGGCCATAGCGTAAGCAGTAGGATGATTAAGCTTCATTCGCTCAAGGAAATCCTCACCCTTTTCGACAGCCTTTGCTTTGATACTCATATCGATAATCACTCTCCTGATTGATGTATAGGTGGTCAATATATTTATATATAACGATACAGATGATGAACAATAGGGAATAAGCATACCTTTATATACTTCAAAGTCTATCTTAATGTATGTCAGATATCACGCTGACAGAGGATAGATACTGTAGGATAAAAGAGCATATGAACGATATCCGTGGGTATGCTCTATGTCTGAAAGAAGAGTTGGAGGAGTTGTCTCCACCTAAAGACCTAAGGAAAACAGTATATGCTTGGGTCAATCGTACCGAAACGGTTTGCAACAAAATCGATAGTCGTATAGATTATCTGATTAACAAACCTGTAACCATGAAACAAATTAGAGACAAAATGACTGGATTATCTCCTGAGAAAAAGAGAGAGATCTATGTCAGTCTAACTAAAGAGGAGGATGAGTAAGTATGAAGTCAAATGATGGTAGAAAGATAGTAACGTTTGAAGAAACTGGACTAGGGACTATCCAGGACGATGTCGAACGTACGGCTCTACGTCATGGCGACAAGATTCTGATTGAACGCATCAGACTACGGAACAGCCCAAAATACGGAATGTATGCGGTATTGGATGGGTACGGACAGAATGACATCGAGGTCAATAAGTATACAACCTCCGCGGTGATTATCGAGCAGTTACAGAGTCTGATTGACATGTTTAAACCCAATACCGAAGGCTACCTCGAAACTATGGTATGGGCGAATGTAGAAGAGCGCGAGAGCTCGACAGGTAGGCGTTACCTAACTCTCACATAATCTATTTTTAAAGTGGGTGAATGGGTTATTTTCTCATAATCTTACGGGTTGCTGATCTGAGTAGTAACCAGCCACATTTGTGTTTACCGTAGTAAGGGTCTTCCTCAACCTCTTTGAGATGAAACGGACATTCTTCACATTCCCAGTTGTAACAATCATCGATTTTAAAGAGGTCGACTACCAGGTTCTCAACGATTTTCTGTAATGCTTCAGGGGTGTTTTTTGTCATTTTCTTTCACATCCTTTTTTGTTACAATATACTATTGACTTATAAGGATATATAGGTTTGGGACGGGGCAAGATTCCACCGGAAATAGGGGCGCTTCCACTGGAGCGGGGCGAAATG
>Ga0209075_1004504_pt1 | contig 11143 bp, 7 predicted proteins | sample Stecom2011_FD_187523 | JGI IMG/M metagenome (GOLD analysis project Ga0209075, IMG submission 187523) | Agricultural soil microbial communities from Utah to study Nitrogen management - Steer compost 2011 (SPAdes) (version 2) | ecosystem: Environmental > Terrestrial > Soil > Agricultural land...
AAAGCCTTCAACAATTTGTTTAGCAAGAACCTCAAGGTTCCCAAACTGCTCTAAATACTCACGGTTAATTTGTTCTGCCATGACGGAAAGGTAATAATTAAATTACGAATTTTTTAATTACGAATTACGAATGTGGAAATTCAACATTCATAATTCATCACTCATAATTATTTACGGTTTATAATCTTTCAACACCTTCTTCGTTCCAATCGCCTCCGTAATATAATCTACACTTAACTTCGGACTTCTTGCAGGAGAATGACTTCGTCCATAAAAGATGATTTGCAAATGTAATTTGTTCCACTTTTCTTTAGGAAACACTTTCTTCGCATCTTTTTCTGTTTGTTCTACACTTTTTCCGTTCGAAATTCCCCATCTATACAATAATCTATGAATGTGTGTGTCAACTGGAAATGCAGGAATACCAAAGGCTTGTGACATCACCACAGCTGCAGTTTTGTGACCAACACCGGGTAAGAATTCTAAATCTTCGTAGTTGTCAGGAACAACACCATCATGTTTGTCAATTAATATTTGCGAAAGTTCATGAATGGCTTTTGATTTTCTAGGAGATAATCCGCAAGGTTTTATGATTTCACGAATTTCTTCAACAGAAAGCTTAACCATATCGTAAGGATTGTCAGCTTTGGCAAAAAGATAAGGCGTTATTTTATTGACACGAACATCTGTACATTGAGCAGATAGCAACACCGCAATTAATAAAGTATATGGATCTTTATGATCAAGAGGAACTGGAGTTGTAGGGTACACCTTGTCCAATTCTTCCATAATAAATTCTGCTTTCTCTTTTTTGGTCATTCCTTTAGTTTAAATCCATTTTTAACAAACCCTATAAATTCTTTAAAAACACTCTTTTTTGTAACCAAATCTTTAGACACTTGTCCGAAAGTTTGCTGAGCATCAGGTTTTAACTTTTTAGGCTGCAAAGGCTCACCTTTTGGAATGTTTAATGAACCAGGTTTAGGAAGAGGGTTTGATTTTTCTTCCTTTGCTTCTGTATTTTCTTTATTGAAACTTTCTTCTTGCTTTTCAAGTTCATCCATTTTGTTGAGCATGCCTTCATGAATTTCTGCTAAACGGTCTGCTTTTTCAAAGTTCTCTTTGGCTTTCTTTTGGTATCCGCGTTTTTCCATAAGTAAACCAAGGTTGTTGTGAGAAATAGCGTCTTCAGGGTCTACCTGCACTGCTTTTTCATATAGTTCGATGGCCGCATCTAAATCACCGAAGTAGTCTTTGGCATAAGCCAAAGCGGCGTATCTGTAGCTATAATCCTTGTCCAATCTCAAAGAAAGTTCAAGGTCATCAAAACACTTTTTCTTTTGATTCATATGCAAATGAAGCACTCCTCTGTGAGATAAGATATCAGGATGATTTGGATTTAATTTTAAAGCCTTGTTAAAAGCAATCAGCGATTTCTCAAACTTTTGCTCATCCAACAGCTCTTGTGCTTTTTTATGTTCTGAATTAATATACATTTGTGTTCTCAATTAATGATACAAATTTATGGACTTTCCACAATATAGAAAACGATTTGACAATAAGTCTTTCTACAAAGTAACTTCAGCAACTACATTTGAAGAAGTTCAATTAGTAGGTAAACGTTTTTTGGTTCATATTGTTCATGCCAAGAAGTATTTCGAACAATTACAAATTCAAGATATGCTTGCTTCAGAAATGGAAATGTATCAACTGAGTAACGAAGAAGAATTTGAAGCTCAATTCAAAGCGGCCAAAGCGTATATTGAACAGAAAAACAATCCAAAAGACTGACCTTTCCTCAACATCGGTTTAAGAATAGTATATAAAATAAATATTGTTATTTTTGTTAAAAACAATGATATTATGAGTAATCCACAAGGTATTCCTTCTGTTGATTTATCTGAGTTTTTATCAGGAGATAAAAAAGCACAACAGAAGTTTATAGATGAATTAGGTGCTGCCTATGAAGGTATTGGTTTTGTAGCCGTTAAAAACCATGGTATTTCGCAAGAATTAATTGACGAATTATATGATCAAATGAAAACTTTCTTTGGTCAAGATGAAGCCATCAAGAATAAGTATAACATACCTGGAATAGGAGGTCAGCGAGGATATACTCCTTTTGGAACAGAACATGCCAAAGGGAAAACGGCTGGAGATTTGAAAGAATTCTGGCACTTTGGTCAATTTGTTGAAGACAATGACCCAATTGGTGAACAATATCCTGAAAACGTGAATGTTGAGGAGCAGCCTGAATTTCTAAAAGTAGGAAAAGCTTCGTATAAAGCTTTTGAAGATGCTGGAAGACACTTATTACGTGCGATTGCACTTCACCTTGGATTAGAAGAGACTTACTTCAACGAGCATATCCACAATGGAAACAGTATTTTACGCCCTATTCATTATCCACCAATAACAGGTGAAATTGAAGAAGGAGCTGTACGTGCAGGAGAACATGAAGACATCAACTTGATTACATTATTGGTTGGAGCTTCAGCAGATGGTTTACAAGTCTTGAACAAACAAAATGAATGGGTTTCTGTAACTTCTATTGAAGACCATATTGTTGTAAATGTTGGAGATATGTTACAACGTTTAACCAACAATAAATTAAAATCGACAACACACCGTGTAATTAATCCATCAAAAGAAAATTTGGGAACAAGCAGATACTCTGTACCTTTCTTCTTGCATCCAAGATCAGATATGCGTTTAGATTGTTTGCCTTCTTGTATTGATGAAGAAAATCCGAAAGCATATGAAGACATCACTGCTGGTGAATATTTAATGCAAAGATTAAGAGAGATTGGATTGATAAAATAATGAGAAACGGCTTTAGCCCTCAGCGAAGTAAATAATCAATCATGAATTAAAAAAGCGAAATCAATTGATTTCGCTTTTTCTGTGGTTTATACCTTGTGTTACAAAGGCGTATTTCTTGTTGTACCGCTCAATATGGTCAAAGCTTAAGTTCAAATTCATTCGAGCCATTTATAATTTAACGATTTTCTGATGAAAAGTTTCTCCCTCTGTTTCGATTCTAATTTGATAATTCCCACTCGATAAATTTTGCAGATCAATAGTTAAACTTCCTACTGAATTATAGGTTTTACTTTGAATAACTTGTCCTATTTCATTAATAACTTCAATATGAAGGTCTCCATTTTTAGGCAGTCCTTCAATGGTAATTAAATCTTGACTTGGATTAGGATAGACTTTTATGCTTTCTACTTCAAGTGTTTTAAGAGATAATATTTCTCTAACAATTATTTTAAATTCAATAACAGTAGGGACGTTATAAACATTACAATTGTATGGAGATGTAATTACTGCAGTCCATGTCCCTTCTTCAATACTCTGAAGTTGGATGTCTTCAATCAATGGATTACTTCCCCAAGAAATTCCAGATGGATCAAACCACTCAACAGTTCCTATACTCATATCAAGAGGTAAGCTTAAATTGATATTTGTGCCTTCATCAACCACAACACTATCCGCTTGATTAAAAGTAATGCCTCCATCTAAGCTGTATTCTGTTGTTCCAGTCAAATCAGGAATGTTTTCGTGAACAACTACAGAAATTTCTGCCGCTTTATTTGTTTTTCCATTTGGAATAATGAGCAAAGTATAACTTCCAGGAGGGAAATCTTCGCAATGCAATGTAAGTGTCCCATCTGCTGTGAGTTCATTGTGATTAAGTTCTGCTAAACTGCCTGTCGGGTTTCCTGTAACTTCGAAATGAGCAATTTGAAAACAGCCTAAGGTGACTTCAAAGTTCATGTTTGTATTGAAACTTTGACCTTCACAAACTTCAATTTCATCAGCAGTTGTTACTGTTAATTCATAGTCTGGCTCAATAATCTCACACAAGGCAAATGCAACATTTTCTGGAGTCAACAAACAATGGATTTGATTATCATCTGGCATATACCAATTTACGAAAGGTGTTTGAGTATTGGTGCTTAAGGTATCGTCCCAAGGTATATCTCCCTCTCCCAAGTTAAATGAATGATAATAATCTAGTTCGTTATATAAAGCCATTGCACTAGTTGCTGGAATAAAGTTAAAGTATCCGGCATTAATTTTACTGAAAGCATCTTGGAGTAAGTCATCATATTCTGGAGCAATTTCAAAATCATTTAATAAGCCGATTACATCAAATAAGCCTCCTGGTGCTGAATCTACTCCATCTGAATTGTTGTTTTGTTCTGCATCAGCAGTATATGTATTCACAGTAACCCAAAAAACGACTTGTGTTTGCGCTTTGGCGTTTAAAATTTCAGAAACTTGACCAGCGTAGGGCATAAACTTGGCCTTAATTTTTAATCGGGTATTGATTACTCCAATTACAGTCCCCGCATCAATGTCTCCTTCCATAGAAATGTAATTTGGATAAACTGCATTGCCCTCTAAATCTGGAAAAATATTTCCAATCCCACTTCCATTGATCATCGAAACATTTCGAGTGTCTTGAGGATAGCCTATGGAATCTAAACGATTTTGAAATTCATTGCGATAGCCAGGTGCGCCATTTTGGGTGAGCGGCATTCCACTTGCGTGTGCATCTAGGTGATCAATCAACATTTGTTGAGCAGCTTTACTTCGTAATAATCCATCTACTGTGGCTTTTAATTCATCAATGTCAGGATATCCATTCCCTAAATAGTTGACAAGATATTGAACATACATTGCTACATTGGCACCCTGATGCGGTGAGTCGAACGAAAGCCAAAGACGCGCATCATGACTGAGGTTGTTCATCTCCATATATCGCAAAGCATAACGGGTAATTAATCCCCCCATACTTGGTCCGATTAGAACGTTTTGTTCACTTCCAATTTTTAGACTATTAATTTCTTCAATAACCGACACCAAGGCTAAGGCATTTCTTTCGATATAATCAGCTCCACCATCAATCGTATCGCCATACATATTCACATAGGTAGGGAAGTTTACCACAACCACATCATGTTCTGCATGTTGACGCACATAATCTCCCATGTTCAAAGTGTCGCCAAGTGAATCGGTGTAAGTGAGCATGTTGTAAACAGAAAGAATACCTCTGGTATCTCCTGGGTCAAACCCATCAACAATAAATATAGGTTTGTCAAAGATACTGTCTGCACTGAGGAAAATCTGATATTCGCACTTTCCTGGAGCAATGGAACTGTCACCATAAATGGTTAAGTCGGGAATGTATGCAGAGGTTACGGTATCAACTGCTAATCCAAATAATTCAAATAAATCTTCATTCGAATAATCGACTTGCAAAAATGAGACACGTTCTGCAATTTCACCATTCGAAAAATGTACTCGAAAAATAATTTTTTTCTTTCCTTCTATATGGTACTTGACAGTGACCTCATTGTGAGTTGAAATATTTTGAAATCCTGTTTTATTTCCAAAATTCGCCTCTATTTGTGTTATGTTATTCTCTGTTGTGTTAACAAAAAACTCTGGGTCTATTTGAAATTTTGTTTTTAGTCCTTTTTTTCTTTTGGTAAGGGGAGAAATAATTGTTTGTGAATATTGATCAAAAATATATTCATTGGAGTCTTTAATCATTTGATTGTCCTTAATCACTACCCACCCTTTATCATAAGCGTCTTTACTAACAAGTTCATATTGCGTATGAATCAAACCAATGGGAATCGTGGAATTATAAAGGGTAGGCTCAATTTTTTGTTCAATTTTGTCGCTGTTTGGGAAGCGATTCAGCAAATCGGATTGGGCTAATTCTCGGTAAGACTCTGAAAAATCATACATAGAGAACTGTCTTCTTTCATTGTCAATTAATACTGTAAAAGGCTTTACATCAGTGAGCAATAAATCGGTTTTCATTCCGCTGCGGTCAAGTTGAGAGAAATCTACTTTTGGATGTTTTTGAGAAAAACCAACTGTAATAACGGATAAGAATAGTAGTGTTAAATAGTGTTTCATAATTTTATAAAGATAATGATAAAAAACTTCACCCTAATTAGGGTAATCGTTTGACATTTTTAAAGTTATAATTTTTAATCGTGAAATCAAACATTTCTATTAAAATGACTTAACGACCAACAAGAGATAATTCATTATTCACCATTCTTTGATTGCCTTAAAACATTGATATTTAACCTAGATTACACCACCAATTTCTTATAATTATTCACTACAATTCTATTGGCTTGCAACTGATTCATTAAGCTATATAGGCCGAAGAATGCTCTGTTGATATAGATGAAATGCTTAGAACCTCTTCCTGCATCGGACTTTCTTAAATATTTTTTTGCGGAAGAACCTTTTGAATTGCTTCAATTACCTCATTGAATTATACCATTATTTTCAATTTTGAGAGCAGAATTTAATAGGCCTTTTTGAAAATCTTCCTCAGTTTAAAAAGAATAACCAACTCCGAATATGGTGCTGATTTTGTTGTACTTACGATCGAATGTGTCTGACTTTAACACAGGACTTAATCCATGTTGATATCCTGCTCTTGCAAAAATATGCCACTGATTTAAACGTCGCTGAACTTCAATGTTACCCTGGAGATTCACATGCCATTTCATCGGAGTAAACGCACTGATCTCTTCGAAATTTTGATGAGGATATTTGAAGGATTTGTTAGCAAGTCCTATAGATATGTTAATGCCCAAACTAGGAGTTATAGACCATTTGTTTAACTGAAAACGATAGCCAAAATAAATTGGAATTTGAAACCATGAATAGCTTTGTTGTAGATGAACATTTTCATACTGCTTCGTGGTTGTCTGTGTGGTATCATATACAGGGACGAGTGAACTGTCTGGAGGATTTGTAGTTGAATCAAAAACATATTCATAATGAGATATATAAATCGAATCGCTATATTGGTTTGTAATTATTTGATAATTGTTTTCTTCCTTTTGTTGTGAGAATGTCAAACCACTGCTGAATACATAGTTTTTAAATATAAGATTTAGGTTGGTCCCTAAATATGGACTGATTTTGTTTCTGCTCTGTGCTTGAATTTGAGTTTTATAGTCATCTGTAATTGCATTTGATATTCTTGACTGATCTATTGCTATCCCTCCAAACAATTGAATTTCGAAACTGTAGGGTTTGAAGGTGGGTTGGGTTGCTATACTGTTGTGAAGAGAAGGATAAAGCGTTTTTTCAATTGTGTTTCTACCAAGTCTAAAGAAGTTACTGTTTTCCAGTTGGTTCTTGATTTTCGGTAGTGCTGGAGCAAAAACCGTAAGTGGAGCAGGGTATCTTGGAAGTAAGTGTTTCAAACTGTTTTGTTGATTGTTAGCAATGTGCATACTAACAGTATCGTCCAGTGTGTTTTTCAATACTGCATCTTTAGAACCTTTCGCGTTTTTTATTTGTATAGGATTAAAGTGACTGATTTTTGAGCTCTGTGAGTCTAAAGTTTTTAAAGCTGAATTGTGGCTCTTTTTGTCAACTGTACTTACCTCCTTAGACTTAGTATTTAGGTTTTTACTTTCTTTATTGAATAATGGTTTTGATTCTGTATTCAGTGTTTCCATGGATTTTTTGAAACTGTCATTTGAATTAATCAATCCTGTCTTTTTTTCATTCCAATCGGTCTGAGGATTTTCATTTCTGGTCTGTGAAGCTATTGTTTCAGACTTTGCTATTCTGTCTTTAACTCCTGTAGATAATTCAACCATGCTGTATCTTTTTTCCTGATTTGGAATAAAAAAGAGTGCAATAAAACCTGCTAAAACGATAATGCCCATCAGTGTAAACAAATAAAACCAGATTGTTTTCTTTTGTTCCGCGTCAAGACGTGCATTAATATCATCAAGAAATGCTTGCGGTGGAACACCAAATTCCCGTACAGATATTTTTTCTTTGATTAACTTGTCGATATGTTCTTGCTCTTTACTCAAGTTCTAAGGTATTATGTTTTAAAATGGAACGTAGCTTTTTCCGTGATTCTTTGATGTGCCACTTGACCGTTTCATAGCCAATATCCAATTCCTCTGCTATTTCCTTGTATGAATAACCTTCGATGGCGAAAAGATTAAAGGTAATTCTTGAGGCGGGAGGAAGCTGGTTAAGTATCTCTTCAATTTCTTCTTGTGCAAATACATCAAGTACAGCATCCAGGGAATCATGGTGTTCTTTTGAATTTAATTCGAAATCAAGAAAACTTTCACTTTCGGTATGTTCAAATAAACTTTTATAGTTTTTTGAACTTCTAAATTGATCAATGATTACATTTTGTGCAATGCGTTTTGACCATGAAAAATAATTACTTCCAATTTTAAATTGATCTATGTTTCTTACAATTTTCATGAAAGACGAATTGACAATTTCCATTTGTTCTTCTTCGTTTTTATGGTAGCGTACAGCAATACTCATCAATAAATTAAATGAATAATGGTACAATTCGAGGGTCACCTTTCGATTGTTTTTTTTGATCTTTTTAACTATGGACTTATTGATTTCCAATACATTATTCTTTAACCATGTGCAATTTATTAATGTTATTTTAATGGAGCACCTTTCAAGAACATTGAAAGGTGCTTTACAGATTTAATTTTTTACAAACCGTACTCTATGAATGAATGTTCCATTTTTTTCTCGTAATACAAGTTGATACATCCCTTGACTTATCGTTTGTACATTTATTTGTTTATGGTTTTTACCTTTATTCGGTGTAAAGAATTCTTGTTTGATTAACTTTCCATTCATATCGATTAAAGAAATCTGTATTTTTTCTGAGTTTAAAGTGTTGAAATCAATAGTCAGAAAGTCTGAAGTTGGATTAGGATAAATGTTTACTTCAGAATTACTTCCTTCGTTGTTAACCAGATTTGCTGATAACATTGGAATATACGTTGTATCTACGCTTTGACAAGAATCAAAATTAACCGTAAGTGTTACTGTGTACATTCCATTTGATGAATATGAATGATTGGGTGAATGAAATGTAGAAGTTTGACCATCTCCAAAATCCCAAAAATAGTCATAGTTTGGATTGTAGATGTCTGGATAGAAGTGAATTACATTGTTGCTTGTATCTGTTGATGTAGTAAAGCTACTGTTTAGCTGACAAGCAGAAGAATCGTTTACTTGTATATTTTGATAGGTTGTATCACTGCATGCACCATTTCCAGGTTCCCATATATTTAATGAAACTGTAAAGTTCCCATTCGTACCATAAGAATAATTAGGCAACATGTTGTATGCTGAACTTCCATCTCCAAATGTCCAGTAGTATTCATAATTAGGAGATTGATACACTGGAGTGAAGGTATAACTTCCATCATTTTCTACCTGATAAGTGAAATCTCCATTATAACCGCAGTTATTACTATCAGCCACAGTCACCACTAGTGTTTCAGAAGCTGAACAATTACAATCAGATACAACTAGGGTTACAAAATAATCATCTTCATCTGCATAAGTATGTGTTGCATTAGGATCTGTTGATGTTGTACCATCTCCAAAAATCCAATGGTAATTATAAGCGGAGTTAAATGTATTTGGTGAAAATTCATAAGTATTTCCACTGGTATTAACATGTGAAAAGCTTGCATCCAGTGCACAGGGTTGAGCGCACGGTGGAACTGAAACTGATTGAGTTATTGTTTCTGTACAGGTATCATTCGAAACTGTAAGTGTTACATTGTAGGTTCCAGCAGTACTGTATTCATGTTGCGGAAATGCATTGCTTGAAGTAGTTCCATCTCCAAAGTTCCAAGTGTATGAATGGAATTGATTGAAGTTATTAGGGTAAAATGCAGTATTGCAATTTACTGTGTCGTAATAAATAAATCCTGGATTGAGGTTGCACGGTGGAGTACAAGCTTGAGCACTTACTATTTGCGTTACAGTGTCTGAACATGAACCATCAAACGCAATTAAAGTAACGGTATATTGGCCAGCAGTAGTGTATAAATGTTCTGGTTGGCTATTACTTGATGTGTTCCCATCTCCAAAATCCCAAAAATAAGAAGCTGCGCCGTTTGCACTAGGAATAAATCCTGTATAACACATGCTGTCATAATAGATAAATGAGGCGTTTAGGTTACATGGAGATGGACAGGGCGGAACTGAAACTGATTGTGTTATAGTTTCTGTACAGGTATCATTCGAAACAGTAAGCGTTACATTGTAGGTTCCAGCAGTACCGTATTCATGTTGCGGAAATGCATTGCTTGAAGTAGTTCCATCCCCAAAGTTCCAAGAATATGTATGGAATTGATTGAAATTATTAGGGTAAAATGCAGTATTGCAATTTACTGTGTCGTAATAAATAAATCCTGGATTGAGGTTGCACGGTGGAGTACAAGCTTGAGCACTTACTATTTGCGTTACAGTGTCTGAACATGAACCATCAAACGCAATTAAAGTAACGGTATATTGGCCAGCAGTAGTGTATAAATGTTCTGGATGGCTATTACTTGATGTGTTCCCATCTCCAAAATCCCAAAAATAAGAAGCTGCACCGTTTGCACTAGTAATAAATCCTGTATAACACATGCTGTCATAATAGATAAATGAGGCGTTTAGGTTACATGGAGATGGACAGGGCGGAACTGAAACTGATTGTGTTATAGTTTCTGTACAGGTATCATTCGAAACAGTAAGCGTTACATTGTAGGTTCCAGCAGTACCGTATTCATGTTGCGGAAATGCATTGCTTGAAGTAGTTCCATCTCCAAAGTCCCAAGTGTATGAATGGAATTGATTGAAGTTATTAGGGTAAAATGCAGTATTGCAATTTACTGTGTCGTAATAAATAAATCCTGGATTGAGGTTGCACGGTGGACTACATTGATTAACCGTGATGCTTTGCATTGTCGTTTCAGAACAGGTATCGTTTGAAACAACTAAGATTACATCGTACACTCCTGAATTGGCATATTGATGATTAACGTAGGCTTGGTTTGAATTACTCCCATCTCCAAAATCCCATGAATAATCATAGGTGGTATCATAATTTGATGGATAGAAATAGATTTCACAATTTGAAGTGTCACTATAGAAAAAACCAGGATTAATATTGCAACTGTCGGGTTGTTGAGCAAAAAGATTATTTGAAAATCCCATCCCAACAAAAATCAAGAATAAAAGAAGTGTAGTTTTCATAACGTTTCGTTTTAGTGTTAAGTCAATCCAGTAGTAGATTAACATGTTGTTT
>Ga0209075_1004505_pt1 | contig 11141 bp, 10 predicted proteins | sample Stecom2011_FD_187523 | JGI IMG/M metagenome (GOLD analysis project Ga0209075, IMG submission 187523) | Agricultural soil microbial communities from Utah to study Nitrogen management - Steer compost 2011 (SPAdes) (version 2) | ecosystem: Environmental > Terrestrial > Soil > Agricultural land...
ATCACCGCCGCCGCATATCATGCACCCGAGCCTCAATCCCCATCCCCCGCAGCTGTTTGTAATGCCCGCGAGCCAGGTTCAACACGGCTGGATCATTATGGGCCACCAGCGCCAGGCGGCGGTACTGATCGGCGTCGTCGGGCAAGGTCGAGGACAGCACGATAACGGTATCCCAGTCCGTGGCGGCCGGCGGGTAGAGCAGGATGCCGACAGGGTCGGTGCAGGGGGTAGTCGGGTCTTTGGCGATGCTGTGGGGGATGAAGGCATCCGGGGCGATGTTCCACAGCAGGTCGTCGAGTTCTTGGGCGTGGTTTTCGGTGTCGCAGAGGATGCACACGCGGTCGCCCTGCTGCCAGGCTTTGTCCACCAGTTTGGCAGCGTGGAGGTTGCGGGCGGCGGGGGTGTTCTGGGCGAGGATGTGGAACCAGTAGCGTTGGTTCTTGTCGTTCCGGCCGGAGGGGCCGGCAGCTGGGCTGCCGGGCTCCGGGGAAGGGTTTTTCGGGTTATCCTGCATGGGACATCAGGTAGTCGACCAGCAAGGGCACCGGGCGGCCAGTGGCGCCTTTGGCTTTGCCGGAGTTCCAGGCAGTGCCGGCGATGTCCAGGTGGGCCCAGCGGTAGTCTTTCGCGAACCGGCTCAGGAAGCAGGCAGCGGTGATGGTACCGGCCGGGCGGCCGCCGATGTTGGCCATGTCGGCGAAGTTGCTGTCGAGCTGGCTCTGGTATTCGTCCCAGAGCGGCAGGCGCCAGGCGCGGTCACCGGTGCGCTCGCCCGCGGCCAGCAGTTCGTTGGCCAGTTCGTCGTTGTTGGACAGCAGGCCGGTGGCGTGGTTGCCCAGGGCGATGATGCAGGCGCCGGTGAGGGTGGCCAGGTCGACTACGGCGGCCGGGTCGAATTTCTTGACGTAGGTGAGGGCATCGCACAGCACCAGGCGGCCTTCGGCGTCGGTGTTGAGGATTTCAACGGTCATGCCGCTCAAGGTGGTGACAATGTCGCCGGGGCGAGAGGCGCCGCCATCCGGCATGTTTTCGGCAGCGGCGATTACGGCAACAACGTTGATCTTGGGGTTGGTTTCAGCCAGTACTTTCATGGTGCCGAAGACGCTGGCGGAGCCGCCCATGTCGTATTTCATCTCATCCATGCCTTCGCCGGGCTTGAGGCTGATGCCGCCGGTGTCGAAGGTGATGCCTTTACCCACCAGCACGTAGGGCTTGTCCTTGGCCTTTCCGCCACGGTATTCCATCACGATCAGGCGCGGGGGCTGTTTGGAGCCTTTACCGACGGCCAGGATGGTATTCATGCCCAGCTTTTCCATCTGCTTCTCATCAAGTACTTCGGTCTTGATACAGTCGTATTCCTTGGCCATGGCCTGTGCCTGCTCGGCCAGCCAGACCGGGTGGCAGATGTTGGGTGGGGTGTTGCCCAGATCCTTGGTGAAGTTCATGCCGCGGCCGGTAGCCAGGCCCAGGTTGAAGGCGTCCTTCAGGGCTTTACCGGCGCCAGAGGCCTGCACGGTCACTTTCTTGAGCTTGCGGGCAGCAGGCTTTTCGCTCTTGAACCCGGTGAAGCTGTACAGCTGGTCTTCCAGGATGCGGCCAATCAGGTTCAGGCGCGCTTCTTCGTTGCTGACAGCGTCGTCGCCCTGCAGGGCGGTGTCAGCAAGGCAGATCAGGGCGTTTTTGGACGGGCCGTCTTTCAGGGCGCCCATCATGGCGATCAGGGCTTTGCGGAAGTTGGCCGGTGTGCGCTCGGTGTCTTTGCCGGTGCCAACGACAACCAGGCGCTGCCACGGCTGATCAACCAGGGGGATGGTGTTAACGGAAGCGTTCTTGCCGGTCAGGTCGCCTGCTTTCTCGAGTTGCTTGATCAGCCCGCCCAGTGCTTCGTCCGTTGCTGTGGTGGTTTCCGGCCACTTACCTTTCTCAGGCAGGGCAACCACCAGGCAATCGGTTTTGGTGGCGGTAATGGCTTTACTGCTCAGGCTGAAATTCATGGCAACTCCCGTTGTCAGGTTGTTCTGTTTAGGTCCGCGCCGGGCGGGTTTGATCGAATGTTATTAAGGATTGGGGCAAAGCCGCTAATAATCAAGCGATAAGGCTTATCGTTACGATGGCTTTAACGAGTGGCTCCTGTGCTGTCATTCATTCCCAAGGTTACATAGAATACGCGCAGTTCCTTTTATCCTCCATCTCCTGAAAGGGCACGACCAGAGAGATCAGTTTGAGCATCATTTTCCGCTACCTCATACGCCAGATCATGGTCAGCATGCTTGCTGTTTCCGGCATTTTGTTGCTGGTATTCATGAGCGGCCGGTTTATCAAGTACCTAGGCAGTGCCGCGGAGGGCGAGCTGGCGGCGGGTGTTCTGTTTTCCATCATGGCCTATCGGTTTCCGGGGTTTCTGGAGCTGATTCTGCCGCTGGGGCTGTTTATCGGCATTTTGCTGGCCTACGGGCGCATGTACCTTGAAAGCGAGATGACGGTTCTGTTCGCTTGCGGTGTGAGCGACCGGGAGCTGCTACAGAAAACCCTGATTGGCGCCATACCGGTCATGCTGGTGGTGGGGGCTATGAGCCTGTTTGTTTCGCCCTGGGGTATGAAGCAGGTTGAGCATATTTTCAATGAACAACGCAAAGCGACCGAGTTTGAGATGCTTGCGCCCGGTCGGTTTCAGGATCTGAGCTCCGGTACGCGGGTTACCTATACGGAAGCCCTCAGTGATGACAAGCGTGGGCTGCAGGGCGTGTTCATTGCCGAACATGGCCGCAACGGCGAAGGCGTTACTCTGATCACCGCAGAATCCGGTTCACAGTTGATTGACGAAAAAACCGGCAGCCGGTTCCTGATTCTTGAGCGTGGCGGCCGCTTTCAGGGCATCCCGGGTCGGCTGGACTACAACGTCACTCAGTTTGAGGCCTATGGGCTGAAGGTCCAGAGTGGGGAGGCGGGCAATAAAGTGCTTGATGAAGGCGTCAGTACACTGGACCTGTGGCAGTCGGATAACCTGGAAGATCGCGCCTTGTTGCACTGGCGTTTGTCGCTGCCGCTGATTGTTCCGATTATTACGCTGCTCGCCGTTCGCCTGAGCCGGGTGAATCCCCGTCAGGGGCGATTCTTCCACTTGCTGCCTGCCATGCTGGTTTACATCACCTACCTTGGCTTGCTGATCGTAGCCCGCGACGCTCTGGCAGATGGCAAGGTGCCGGAGTGGGTCGGTATGCTCTGGGTGCACGCCCTGTTCCTTGCCTTTGGCTTGTGGCTGCAGTTCGGGCCGGCGTGGCTGCATCGTCGCCGGCTTGAGAAGGAGGGCAGTGCCAGTGCGTAAGATTGATAACTATGTAATGCGCACTGTCGGCGGAGCCATGTTTCTGGTGATGGTGGTGGTGCTGTCGCTGGACGTGATTTTTGCCTTCATTGCCGAGCTGGAAGATACCCGTAACGATTACCAGACCCTGCAGGCACTTTGGTACGTAGCGCTCACCTTGCCTCGCAGGATCTACGACTACCTGCCGCTCGGTGCTTTTATGGGCTGCCTGGTGGGCCTGGGTGCCATGGCCAGTTCCTCTGAGCTCACGGTTATCCGTGCTGCAGGCGTGTCGCTGAAGCGGATTGTCTGGTCTGCCATGAAGCCGGCCCTGGTTATTGTGTTGCTGGGTGTGGCGATTGGTGAATACGTGGCGCCCACCAGCGAGCGGATTGCCCAGAGCGACAAGGCCATTGCCCTGGGGGCCGGCAAAAATGTGGCCTCTGCCCATGGTGTCTGGCACCGGGAGGGCAACACCTTCATGCACCTGAACGCGGTGCAGCCGGATGGTGTGTTGGTTGGCGTTTCCCTGTTCCGGTTTAATAACCAGCGCCAGCTGGAACAGTCCAGTTTTTCTGAGCGGGCGGTGTTTCAGGGTGATCACTGGATGCTGGAAAATGTGGCGGTCACGTTAATGGAAGACGAGCGCACGGTGAGTGAAACGCACGACTCGCTGCGCTGGAATTCAGGATTGTCACCGGATGTCCTCAGCGTCTTGATTGTTAAGCCGGAGAACCTGTCGATGAGCGGCTTGTATACCTACGCTACTTATCTGGGAGAGCAGGGGCTGACGGCGGCGCAATACTGGCTGGCGTTCTGGAAGAAGGCGCTGATGCCACTGGGAACAGCAGTGATGGTGCTGGTGGCCATTTCGTTTGTGTTTGGTCCCCTGCGTTCAGTGACCATGGGGTTCCGGGTGTTTACCGGCTTGTTGGTGGGCTTGCTGTTCAAGTATATGCAGGACCTGCTGGGGCCCATGAGCATGGTGTACGGTTTTAATCCGATGATCGCGGTGCTGGCGCCGATTGCCTTGAACGCAGTGGTGGGTGCGGTACTGATGAGAAGGGCCGGCTGAGCCGGCCCGGGTGCTTACTTTTTCGCGGCTTTTTCTACCTGAACCACCATGCTGTTGGAGGCCCGGTCGGTCAGTGACAGTCCATTGACCGGGTAGAACAGGGCGATGATGGCGGGAACGCTGATCAGCAGGGTAACTGCGCCAAGGTAATGGCCGGCCAGCATGGTGAGGAAAACCACAGCCGCTGCGGTACCGTAGCGGAACAGGGCCTGAGTCCAGCTGACTGACGTGCCATCAAGGTTCTCGATACGAATCCGCCAGACCTGCATGCCCAGCGTCTGGCCGAGGCGGGTCCAGAAATAGGCGAAAAACAGGTACAGCACCAGGAAGAGTACGAAGGTGAGGCCGGGATCGCCCGATAGCTGGCCGGCCTCGGCCATTTGCTCGTACTTGTCCCAGCCCGTAGTCCACCCGGCAATCATGGTATAAATCCAGGTGGCGACCAGCAGTACCGCAATGCTGATCAGGCCATCGTAAATAATCGCCAGAGCCCGCTTGAGTGCGGATGCTGGTGGCAGCAGTTCCTCGGCGTTATGAAAGCGTCGGGGCATGGAGTCTCCTGTGAGGTTTCACGTTTTTCCTGTTCTCGGCGTGTGCTAGAGTAGCGGATTTGCACACGCATGTAAGTATTGCCATTTCAAAGGTATCAAAGGTCTATGAAAACCGCAGAGTTGCGACAGGCGTTTCTGGAATATTTCAAGCAGCAGGGTCACACCATTGTGCCGAGCAGTTCGCTGGTACCGGCAGATGACCCGACGCTGCTGTTTACCAACGCTGGCATGAACCAGTTCAAGGACACCTTCCTTGGCCGTGAAGAGCGCGACTACAACCGGGCAACCTCGTCCCAGAAGTGTGTGCGCGCCGGCGGCAAGCATAACGACCTGGAGAACGTGGGTTATACCGCCCGTCACCATACGTTTTTCGAGATGCTGGGCAACTTCAGCTTTGGCGATTACTTCAAGCGTGAAGCCATCAATTTTGCCTGGACCTTCCTGACCGGTGAACAGCACCTGAACCTGCCCCGGGAAAGGCTCTGGGTAACCGTGTACGCCGAAGACGACGAAGCCTTTGATATCTGGAACAAAGAGGTCGGCGTTCCGGCTGAGCGGATTATTCGTATCGGCGACAATAAAGGCGGCCGCTACGCCTCCGATAACTTCTGGCAAATGGGCGATACCGGCCCCTGCGGCCCCTGTACCGAGATTTTCTACGATCACGGCCCGGATGTTGCTGGTGGCCCTCCCGGCAGCCCGGATGAGGACGGCGACCGCTACATCGAGATCTGGAACGTGGTGTTCATGCAGTACAACCGCACCGCCGATGGCGAAATGCTGAACCTGCCCAAGCCTTCCGTAGATACCGGCATGGGGCTGGAGCGGATTGCAGCGGTACTGCAGGGTGTTCACAGCAACTATGAAATCGACCTGTTCCAGGACCTGCTGAAAGCCGCTTCTGAAATTCTGGGTGGCGCGGCAACCACCGAAGCCTCTCTGCGCGTGGTGGCCGACCACATCCGCTCCTGTGCCTTCCTGATTGCTGATGGCGTGATGCCATCCAACGAAGGCCGAGGCTTTGTCCTGCGCCGGATCATCCGCCGCGCGGCCCGTCACGGCAACAAGCTGGGGGCTACCCAGCCGTTCTTCTATAAACTCACCGGCGCCCTGGTAGACTTGATGGGCGATGCCTATCCGCAGCTGGCCAGCAGCCGCAAGCAGATCGAAAAAGTACTGCTGCAGGAAGAAGAGCAGTTCGCCAAGACCCTGGACAAAGGCCTGCGCCTGCTGGAGCAGGATATTGCCGAGCTGGAGGGTACAGAGATTCCTGGTGAGACCGTGTTCACTCTGTATGACACTTACGGCTTCCCGGTAGACCTGACCAACGACATCGCCCGCGAGCGTGGCCTGACCCTGGATTACGAAGGCTACGAAAAGGCCATGGAGGCCCAGCGTGACCGTGCACGCGCAGCCAGCAAGTTCGGTATTGATTACAACGCCGCCGGCATCACCATTGAAGGCAAAACCGAGTTTACCGGTTATGACCACATCGATGGTCACGAGCGCATCCGCACGGTTCTGGTGAACGGTGAAGAGAAAACTGCCGAAGCTGGCGACGAGTGCGTGGTGGTGCTGGAGCGCACGCCTTTCTATGCAGAATCAGGTGGCCAGGTGGGTGACACCGGCCTGCTGACCTGGAGCGGTGGCCGCTTCCAGGTGACCGATACCCGCAAAGAAGGTGACAACCACTTGCACGTGGGCACCCTGATTGAAGGCGAGCTGTTCCCGGGCCTGGAAGTAGACGCCCGTATTGACCACGCCCGCCGTGAACGCACCAAGCGCAACCATTCCGCCACGCACCTGCTGCACGCAGCGCTGCGCAAAGTTCTGGGTGAGCATGTGACCCAGAAGGGCTCGCTGGTTGACCCGGACAAACTGCGTTTCGACTTCTCCCACTTTGAAGCGGTGACGCCTGAGCAGCTCAAAGAGATCGAGCACCAGGTCAACGAGCAGATTCTGGAGAATACCCCGGTTCAGATCGACGTTACCGACATGGAAACTGCCAAAGAAAAAGGCGCCATGGCGCTCTTCGGCGAGAAGTACGGCGACGTGGTTCGGGTGCTGAGCATGGGCGCAGACCGCTACTCCGTTGAGCTCTGTGGCGGCACCCACGTGTCCCGCACCGGTGATATCGGCATGATGCGCATCACCTCTGAGAGTGGTATTTCCTCCGGTGTTCGCCGTATTGAGGCGGTTACCGGATTTGGCGCCCTGGAGTGGGTAGACGAAACCGAACGTACCCTGCGAGATACCGCAAGGCTGGTGAGAGCCACTCGCGAGACCGTTGTCGACAAGGTGCAGCAGGCGCTTGACCGCAATCGCCAGCTGGAGAAGGAAATGGATGCCTTGAAGGCAAAACTGGCCAGCTCTGCCGGCAGTGACCTTGCCGGATCAGCGATAGAGGTGGGTGGCCTGAAAGTGGTGGCCGCACAGCTCGAAGGGGCAGATCGTAAGGCTCTGATGGAAACGGCCGATCAGCTGAAGAACAAGCTGGGTGAGGGGGTGGTGGTTCTGGCCACCATTGAGGACGGCAAGGTGACCCTGGTTGCCGGGGTGACCAAGTCGGCGACCGGCAAGCTTAAAGCCGGCGATCTCATGAAGCACCTGTGCGCCCAGGTTGACGGTAAAGGCGGCGGTCGCCCGGACATGGCTCAGGGCGGCGGTAATGATCCATCGAAGCTGGCAGATGCCCTGGCGGGTGTTCCGGCCTGGGTCGAGCAAAATATCGGTTAAGCAGCTGTTTTCGGAAGCGGGCGGAGGTTTATAATTCCGTCCGCTTTATTTGACTGGCGGGGCCTGGCCCCGCCGTAAGTCCCGTTTCGGAGTTTGGGAAAACATGGCTCTGTTGGTTCAGAAATTTGGTGGTACATCCGTCGGGACAACCGAACGGATTGAAGCGGTCGCTGACAAGGTGTGTCAGTTCCGCAAAGACGGTCACGACATTGTGGTGGTGGTCTCCGCTATGAGCGGCGAGACCAATCGCCTGATCGCCCTGGCCAACGATATTATGGAAGAGCCCACGCCCCGCGAAATGGACGTGCTGGTATCTACCGGTGAGCAGGTCACCATTGCCCTGTTGTCTATGGCGCTGAAGAAGCGCGGCTGCGATGCCCGCTCTTATACCGGCTCCCAGGTACGTATCCTGACTGACAGCAGCCATACCAAGGCACGTATTAAAGATATCGACGAGCGGAACATGCGCGCAGATCTTGATGCCGGCCGGGTTGTGGTGGTTGCCGGGTTCCAGGGCGTAGACGACAACGGCAACATTACCACGCTGGGCCGTGGTGGTTCCGACACCACGGCCGTTGCATTGGCTGCGGCGCTGAAGGCGGACGAGTGCCAGATTTACACCGATGTGGATGGCGTTTACACGACCGACCCGCGGGTAGTAGACAGCGCGCGCCGGCTGGAACGAATTACGTTCGAAGAAATGCTTGAGATGGCTAGCCTGGGCTCGAAAGTGCTCCAGATCCGGGCCGTCGAATTTGCAGGTAAATACAATGTTCCATTAAGGGTGCTGTCCAGCTTCGCGGAAGGCGAGGGTACCCTGATTACTTTTGAGGATGAGAACGCCATGGAACAACCGGTTGTTTCCGGCATTGCCTTTAACCGTGATGAAGCCAAACTGACCATCTCCGGAGTGCCCGACACCCCGGGCAGCGCCCTGCGGATTCTAAAGCCCGTGAGCGATGCCAACATTGAAGTGGACATGATTGTCCAGAACGTGGGTGAGGATAACAAAACCGCATTCACCTTTACCGTTCACCGTAACGACTTCAAGCGTGCTCAGGACGTTCTGCGTGGCATTTCCACCGAAATCGGCGCTGGCGAAGTGGGTGGCGACAGCAAGATTGCCAAGGTAAGCATTGTGGGTGTTGGCATGCGTTCCCACGCGGGCGTTGCAACCAAAATGTTTGAGGCGCTGTCTAACGAAGGTATCAACATTCAGATGATCTCCACATCAGAAATCAAGATTTCCGTGGTGATCGACGAGAAGTATCTCGAGCTGGCCGTTCGTGCACTGCACAGTGCCTTTGAGCTGGACAAGTCCGGGGTAGTAGAAGAAGGGATGTGAGGGCAGGACGTCCTTGAGCTTCCTTCTTTAAAGATCATTGAAGAAATCTATAGAGGTTGGTGATTGTATAAGTATTATTCCGCCTTTAGACTTCTCCGTGATCTAATTATAAAAGCAACAAGTACATAGAAATGTTAGTCGGAACAGGTAGCTCTGCAATAGGGAGAAAGGGATATGTTGATCTTAACGCGCCGAGTTGGCGAAACTCTGATGATCGGTGACGAAGTTACTGTCACCGTTCTTGGGGTGAAGGGAAACCAGGTACGTATCGGTGTTAACGCACCTAAAGACGTTGCGGTTCACCGTGAAGAAATTTATCAGCGAATTCAGTCCGAAAAAGACTCAGATGAGCCGGAACCGGGCAATCGTTGATCAATTAGAAAGCCGCTCAAGGGGAACCTGAGCGGCTTTTTTAATGGGGCTGAAAATCGGTTAGAAAAATATCGTGTCAACCCTATGAAAACAGAAAAATTATGGTAGTATACGCCCCGTTCTCAAGGAGAGGTGGGTGAGTGGCTGAAACCAGTTCCCTGCTAAGGAACCGTACGAGCAATCGTACCGAGGGTTCGAATCCCTCCCTCTCCGCCATTTCTTTACGGTAATGGCGAGAACCGGTTGAAGTAGCATTCAACCACTGCGAAATATTGTGCGGCTGTAGCTCAGCTGGATAGAGTACCTGGCTACGAACCAGGCGGTCGGAGGTTCGAATCCTCCCAGCCGCGCCAATTTCGCAAACAAGTTTCAAGCGGCTGTAGCTCAGCTGGATAGAGTACCTGGCTACGAACCAGGCGGTCGGAGGTTCGAATCCTCCCAGCCGCGCCATATTGAATAAAAAACCCCGCTCCTTGCGGGGTTTTTTATTTTCTGCCCGCCAAACATCGATTTAACCCTCCCGCCAGATTTCCCTGATTAAATTTTGTACAAATAGTGCTGGCCCACCTATTCTTTGTGGTGGGTAACGACAATTTGGAAGGGAGGCCCTGCCATGAACAAAACCCTGAACGGCTCCTACAATGATCACGACCAGGCCAAGAACACCTGGGACGATCTGATTGCAACCGGTATTCCCAGAGACAACATCTACATCGATGAAGACGCCAAGATGGTCAAGGTGATTGTGCCAGAGGAAACCGAGGGTGAAGTCCTGGAGATCTTCGAGAGGCACAGGCTGCACTGACATCATCACTTTGAACTAACAGGGAAAGGAGTAAATCTATGAGTGGTAAAGATGGTGATGTAGCCGGACGCGGCCGTCAGGACAGGCTGATCAAGGAGGAGATTCACGATCCCTACATGGCCCGCAGCAAACCCAGCGAGCCCACTGTGTGCCCTGAGTGCAGTGCGGTTTTCCAGAAAGGGCGTTGGCAATGGTCGGGTGAGCCAGTCACGGGAGCCCATGAAATGATGTGCCCTGCGTGTGAACGGATTCGGGATGATATGCCCGCAGGCATTCTGACACTGTCCGGCGCTTTTCTGTCAAAGCACCTGGACGAGATTCTGAAACTGATCCACCACAAGGTTGAGGAAGAGAAGGCTCAGCATCCGATGAAGCGTCTGATGAACGTTGAAAACACTCCGGATGGCGAGCTGATGGTGAAGTTTACAGACCTGCATTTGCCCCGGGGGACCGGTGAAGCCGTCGAGCGGGCCTACGGGGGGGATTTGGACATCCAGTATACCAAGGAGTCTAACCTGGTTCGGGTGTACTGGAGCAGGGATTGAGTTTGCCAGGCCGCAGCCTGAGCCGGAGTGGTCCCCGGCTCAGGCTGCGGCCATCTACGTGCCGTTACCACATCAGGTCATCGGGGATCTCGTATCCTGCGTAAGGATCATCCTCGCCCTGATCGTCCTGCTTGCGATCGTGTAGTACCACCACCGCGCTTTCGTCACGTTCCATGATCTTGCGGGCCACCTTGTCGGGTACCACATCGTAGTTGTCACCCAGGCGGACAACGGCCAGTCGGCCCCGTGAAAGCTGGTCGACCATGGTGTCATCCACCAGAATTTTCTTGATCTTCTTGCCGTCAACAAACTGATAAGAGGTTTCGCCCCGCCTGCGATCCAGCCGGTTGGTTTCAATCAGCTGCCGGATCTGGGCCTGGATCGCTTTTTTCTGGGCTTCTTTCTGCT
>Ga0209075_1004508_pt1 | contig 11136 bp, 9 predicted proteins | sample Stecom2011_FD_187523 | JGI IMG/M metagenome (GOLD analysis project Ga0209075, IMG submission 187523) | Agricultural soil microbial communities from Utah to study Nitrogen management - Steer compost 2011 (SPAdes) (version 2) | ecosystem: Environmental > Terrestrial > Soil > Agricultural land...
CATGAAAAAGGATTTGTTCATCGTGATGTGAAGCCATCCAATTTTATGCTTACGGACAATGGAATCATAAAACTTACTGATTTTGGTATAGCCAAGAATGTCGATGATTCTAATATGGATTATACTGGGACCGGTACTGGAATGCAAATGGGTACTCCAAAATACATGAGTCCAGAACAGGTGAGGAGTACGAAAGATGTGGATCATCGCACGGATATTTATTCTTTAGGGGTTGTGCTTTGGGAGATGGTTACTGGAAAAGTTCCTTATGATATTCATACTTCGAGTACTTTTGATGTGTTTACTAAAATTGTGAATGAACCTTTAAAAAAGACAAATACGAGGTGGGATGAGGTGATTCAGAAGGCTACTGAAAAAAAGATAGGTGAGCGGTATGATGCTATAAGTGCCATTTTATTGACAGATAAAGTTGTGGAGACCTCTAATCCTGTTAAAGAAATAAACAAGCCGAATAATTCTAAAAATGGTTTGAAATTTATAATTATATCTATTCTGTTATTAATTACAGGTACAGTTGCTTTTCAGTATCTAGAAGCATATCAAAAACAGCAAGAGGTCTTAAAAGCTATAGATATAGAGAGAGATTTAGCTCGTAAAGCAATTGATGCAGATAGAAAAAGAATGTATGAACTACAAGATGAAAAAGAACGATTAGAAAAGGAAAAGAAAAGGCTTGAAGAAATAGAGTTTTCTAAGGAAGAAAGTAGGAAACTTGAAGAATTACAAAAAGCTAAGGAAGAGAGAAGGAAAAGCTCTGGAAATTTCAAAGACTCTCGAGATGGAAAAATCTATAAATGGGTTAAGATTGGTAACCAAGTTTGGATGGCAGAAAACTTAGCTTATAAGCCAAATAAAGGTAAGTATTGGGTGTATGAAGATGACTATTTGAATATTGAAAAACACGGACTACTATATGATTGGGAAACTGCTTGTAAAGTTTGTCCTGATGGTTGGAGACTACCAAATATAGTTGATTGGAAGGAATTAATTGAAGAATTAGGGGGGGCAGAAGTTGCAGGTAAAAAGATGAAAATAGAAAGATTATTTGGCACTAATGAAAGTCAATTCTCTAGTTTATCTAGCGGGATTCGTACTTATGTATATATGGGAAAAGGAAACTATAGTTGTTGGTGGATTAATACGAGTATGTCAAATAAAAAATCTAATAAGATTACGGTTTTTTCATATTTAGAGTTTATTAAAATTTCAGAGAGTCCTATTAGTGAAGGATACTCAGTGCGTTGCCTTAAATATGACAATAAATAAAACATTAACCTAAATATGGCGAAGCATTTAAGAGAAGGTTTTAATATTAGAATCAATAGATATATGAACTTAGAAAAGTTCGAGAAACTTCTAAGTGAGGAATGTTTGTGGTTTAATAAATTAAATAATTTTGATGATTTACATGAAGGACGAGCTCTTGTAGAATGGGAAAACAACAGTATAGAGATAATTGACAGTTGGAGAGATAGATTTGTAGTTAATTGTTGGAATTGGGATGATGATGAAAATTTTGCTTTATGGAATATTTATTTGGGAGGATCGACTGCCGGGGTTTGTCTAATTTCAACAAAAAAAGATGTAATAAGTTCAATAATTGAAGAAGAAGATATCGAAGGTTATTTTATTAAATATGTAAAATATGGAGATACAATAAATGAATTTCAATCAATAGAAGTTGTTAATACAAAGTATGAGTGGTATTCATATGAGAATGAATTTAGATTTTTAAAGTATATTAGAGAAGAGAACCTTGATAAAGGAATTAGAGTTAAAATACAACCTTCTAAATTAATAAAAGGAATTATCCTGAGTCCAAACATGGATAAATCAAATCAAGACAAAGTTTATGAATTATGTAAACAACATGAGATTCCAATTAGAGTAATTAAAAAATCAATAATTAATGATAAGACATTTCTAAGATAATCAAGTTGATTTTTAGATTAAGTTATTAAAAAATGCAAGCAGCGCCCTTCCTTTAATCTAAAGCTCCTTATTGCTCTTCTAGATAAATTCCTTCCAACTTGTTGCTAACCTTATCATACCTTGCATGTAGAATTAAAGTTTTGTAAGAGCCCAGGAAATCCCTTAATTTTTTATCCGGATTGATAAACTTCATTTCTAAGTTTATTTTTAGGTTATGAATGTCTGAATCAAAAATATCATTGTCCTTAAAAAGTTTTTTTAAATCAACTTCTATGGAAGCCTTCTTAATTTCTTGGCAGCCGTCCTCAATTTCACCTTGAGTTAATATTAATTTATAACCATTTTTTATTTCTATAATTTTCGCTTCACGTTTTTGTAATTTAAAGTTCGTTTTCTTTTTCATATTTAATTTATTTAGTTATAAATATAGTAATTAAATTCAATATGCTCCTCAATACAACTCATTCGCTCCTCAGAAAAAGGATGTGTACTAAATATTTTCTCTACTTGATTAGAACTGCTTTTCATACGACTCCAGAATTCACTAGCTGCTTGACCATTATAACCTGCCTTAATGGCTAGATCTACTCCATACATATCACAATACGCTTCATTTTCTTGATTGAAGGACGCTCCGGCTATATTGGAAGCGATTAGTGTCCAGTCTGCGTATTCACCGAACCAGTTTTGTACTGCTTTTTCTTTGCGGATTAATTTGTTAATGTGGCCGAGCTCGTTGTGGTAGATTTCATGACCGATAATGCAAGCTAGTTCATCATCATTCTTTGTAAAATCAATTATTTCGGTTGTTATAAAAATAAGACCTCCTGCGGTGAAAGCATTAATTTCAGAACTTTTGATAATGTAGTATTTGTATTCCATTCTCGGATCTTCAAGAACAGCAATTAGCTGATTGAATATCTTATCTGTTCGCTTTTTATATTTTGGTGAGGAAGAAAACGCATACTCACGCTCAACATCTTTTTTGAGTGCTGCCCCTACTTTAATTTCTTCTGAAACACCAACTTCATCAGATGAAAAAGTAATCCATCCATCCTCAATATCAGCTCCAAGACCAATCATCGCATTCGAAGATGATTTTGAACGTAAACACGAAATGGAATATTTTAATTCTTCTTTCTTGGGTGTGTATTTCGGTTGATTTTTAACTGTGTCAGGAGGTTCAATAACTTCCCCAGGGGGGGTGTTCTCCTGATTTATTTGAACTTCTTCTTTTTGTTTCTGAATACTATCTGAAACTGGTTCTTGAGTTTTGTTCGTTTCTGTGTTTGAACCATTATCAGGAGACGGTGTATTTTCCTTTGTAATAAACCAATAAAAAAAGATTGAAATACCTACAATTAGAATTATGGGTAGGGAATTGTTGAGTTTATTCGATTTTATTTTGCGGTCTAAAATTGGAGACGGCTTTTCAATGAATGGATCAACTAAAATCCAGTCAAAGTGAACTGCGCCAAACTGAATATTATCATTACGCTGAACTGTTGTTCTACCATTTACTTTTTTATTATTGACGAATATACCATTGGTGGAATTAATGTCAATGAGCTCGAACTTATTCGCCTCTTGAACAATCAACTGAGCATGCTGACGTGAAACCGTTTTGTCATCTAAAACAATGTCATTTTCTTTGCTTCTACCTATCGAAATTACATTTTGCTTCATTTCAGTCGACTCAGTTTAAAAAAAGTGATGCATAAAAAGAGTATTGATAATAACAGTAACACAATTGAATTTCCACTAATTGAAGCCACCTCGAGCGTTTTTCCTTCTGTATAGAGATTATTTTCTATCCTAGAAAGAAAGGGCATTACGTCGGACTGAATCATTCGATCCTGAATTCTCGCTATTCCCTCAGTTCCCCATCTACCTAGTGTGAAATAACTTAAAAATTGCGTTAAACTGTTTTCCAATGGATGAACAATACCGGCTAATACAATTTGAGGAATTAAAGCTACTGGTAACATGGTCATAACTGCTTCCGTCGATTTACTAAATACTGACAATAAAAGACCAAAACAAACAGAAGCAAAACCGACAATTGATAGAAAAATGAATGTCCAAAGAAAATCACTTAAGTCTGGAAATCCAATATATAAAACGCCCAAGAACACCAATGTTTGAATCGATGTCAACGCTAGCAACACAAATGATTTACTAAGTAAATAGGGTACATATTGTAAGTTGAATGCACGTTCCCGTTGAATAATTGCACGTTCTCCAACTATTTCTTTGGCAGAATTACTTACGCCAAACCATACAACTGATAATGCCATAATAAAGATCACTCCTAAATTCCCTGTTTCAATACCTTGTTCGTTGACTTCCTTTAGTTGAGGAAAAACCAATAAAATAAGTAATGCAATAATAAGCGGCTGAGAAAATGCCACAACTAAATTTTTACGATTATTTAATTTTAAGCGTGCGTATCGTAATACTAACCATTGGAATTGGTGAAAAGGATTTGTTGTAGCATGGGAATCTAAATTTGAGGATTTTCTATTGTCATTGATTTTATTGTAAGGATTTGCTTTCCATTTGTTGTAGAGTTGCTTGGCTTGATGAGCATCACTCGTCTTTTTATAAACCTTATTAATTGATTCAGATTCAAAATAATTACATAGATTATTTTGCTTTCCTAAATAAACCAAATGTCCATTTTTTGCCATAAAAAGAACTTCATCCATTGCGATTAAATCCTCTGGCTTATGAGTTACCATTATTACAGTTGTACCCATTTCACATAATCCTTTTAAAGATTTTAAAAACTCTTCAATAGTTTCTGGATCTAATGGACTTGTAGGTTCATCAAGAAATAAAATTTCGGGTTGTGTTATTAATTCCACAGCAATAGAAACCCTTTTCTTCTGACCTCCTGATAGGTTTTTGATTTGATTGTTCCGAATCTCGTTATCTGATATTTTTAGGGATGTTAAGATGGAATCAATTCGTTCTTGAAGTTCGTTTGATTTTACTGTGTTACCTAAACGTAACTTGGCAGTATAAAACATCGCCTCTTCTACTGTTAAATATTCATGAACAATGTTTTCTTGGGGTACATAACCAATAAACTGTTTTAGAATATTATAATTTTGAGCAAGATCTAACCCAAAAATTGAAATACTACCTTTGGTAGGTTTATGGAAACCATTGAGTAGTTTAAGTAAAGTCGATTTACCACAACCACTAGGGCCCATTAAAGCAATCATTTTTTCCTTTTCAAGATGAAAAGAAGTTTCGTGAAGCCCTGTTATACCGTTAGGATAGTTAAAACATAATTTATTGACTTGAATAGCGGTTTCCGATTTGAAGTCTTTTACTCCATGGCTTAAAGAAAATGTATTCAGACCAATCATTAGAACATCACTTTTGTTCAGAATTGATTTACCTTGAATTTTCTTTCCATTTATATAAGTTCCGTTTAGACTCATGTCTGTAACGAATACCTTTTCTCCAATCTTATTTACAATAGCGTGAGTTCGTGAAACTGATTTTTCATTTAGAACGATGTCTGAATCACTATTTCTACCAATTGTTATTTTACCTTTTTGTTCTAAAATTTGGAGAAAGTCGTTAGAGGTGTTTTTCGATTTAATATTATCTCGTAAAGTAAAGTTGACTTTTCCATCAGGGGTAAGATCAACCTGATTATTCCTTGCTAGTTTAATCCACTTGTTTTTTTCAATCCTTTCATTGTTTATAAAACTTCCATTACTTGAAATGTCACGTATGTAGGTATGATTGTTCTCACATTTAATCTCTAAGTGTTCTCTTGAAACTCGCGTATCTTTTATTTGCAGGTTTTCATTATTTCTACCAACAACAAACACATCATTTTTAGAAAATGATACCGACTTTGTTTCTTTATTATTGGTGAGGTTTAAAAGCATTTAAATAGTTAAGGTAGATTATTTATATCAAGTTCCTTATCTGGATCAGTTTTTACATTGGAAATTGTATCATTACTATTTGGTGTAATATCATTATTTTCATTTGAGTTTTTCGGTCTAAAAAGATAGAATAGTAAAACAGCCAATGCAAGAAGACTAAATAATAGTATTAATTTTTTAGTGGAAATATGCTTACTTGATCTATGACCAGGTTTAACTATTAAAGTTTTATCCTTTAATGGAGAAGGAGAATAGAAAGGATTGGATTCTATTTTAAGTACACCAACCGTCACGTTGTCTTTTCCCCCTTTTTCTAGAGCACCTTCGATTAAGTCATTAACCATTTTTTCTGAAGATGCATTGAATTCTAGTAAAGCTTGAATTTCTTTGTTTCTCAACATGTCGTTTAAGCCATCTGAACAAAGCAAGTAAATAGTTTCTTTATCGGGTATTACAGGATGTTCTGTAACTTCAGGAGTCACAGATTCACTAATTCCTAAAGCTTTAAGAATAATGTTCTTTTTAGGGTGATCAAAAGCCTCTTCCTCTTTTACTTCACCTATTTCAATTAAAAATTGAACTTGAGAATGGTCTTTAGTTAAAACAGATAATCCTTCTTTGTGAGTATAACTATAACATCTACTATCTCCAACATGTCCAATAAATATTTCACCTTTATTCGTAAGATATAAGACCACGCATGTTGTGCCCATTCCTTTTAACGACAAGTCTTGTGAAGCTTCTTCCCAAATGGATTTATTTGCGAATTGTATTGCTTGGTCAATCTCTTTAGAGAAATCATCTGAATTTGAACTCTCAAGGTATTCACTAATAACCGAGATAGCAATTTCTGAAGCTCGTTCACCAGCGGCATGCCCACCCATTCCATCGCAAACCATGAATACGTTTCCATATTTAGTTTCAATTTGGCTAAAAGCGTCTTCATTAATCGTTCGCTTTTTCCCTACGTTGGAATCTGCATGATATTTAAATTCTAATTGATTCATTTAATCCATAAAGGTTATAGAGACTTCCCCCATTTGTATAACATCTGAGTTATTTAAGTATTTTGGAGATGCACCAGATTTAATTTCACTTATAGAAGCGACTAATTGTCCATTTACATATGTTGCATTGGTGCTATCAAAATCTACAATAATATATCTTTTTTCATTAAGAAGTTGAAGCGTACCTGGAATGTGGTCATAATAAATTATTGCGTGCACTTTAGAAACTGTAGAATTATCAAATGACATATCATTTTCAGAACGTCTTCCAATATAAAAAACAGGTTTTAAGATTTCAATTTCTTTACCTACAGAAGATATCAACTGAGCAGGTCTAGGAATGCTATTAAAATGAAGCTGTAATTCTTTCTCAAATTTTGAAACCTCCAACTCTTCGTGTTTCTTCTCTTTGAGGCGTTTCTCTTCAGCTCTATTTAACTCACTCTGTTGGATAGCATTTTCAGTTTCATGTTGGATGTTTTGAATTTGCTCAAGTTGTTTATCTCTTCTTTTCTTTAATTGATAGATTAAGAAAAACACTAAAACAATTAAAATTAATCCACCTCCAATAATTCCATAACGATAGTTTTGGTTTTTCCATATTAGACTCCACATATCGGGCGATTGATAGCGTAAATTAATAGATTCTTCATCAGATATAACTATTTCAACATCTCTAAAGTCATTGTTAGCACTTATTGAGCTTTCAAATTTCAAAGTGTAGTTTTTACCTGCGTACCTTTCTTTAATTTCATTGATTGACTTAATCACATTTTGGTTAGTCGATTCTTGCATATTTAATTGAACACCGTATGTGTTCTGTGCAATATCTTTAAGGTCGTATTTATTACTGTAAGCATATCTATATGCATAAATCGGAATACCTGAATTACGAGCTGAAATTATAACATCTGTCTTGGTTTGTGTATTGTTATAAATGTTATTGAATTCACTTGAAAATAACAAAATTGCTTGAGCAACTGAATCGTTTTTATTTAGATTATTTAGAAATGAAACACCTTCAATTAGAGCTGGATATATTTCTGTAGATTTATGTTGTCTACCATCATTATTTGGTTTTGAGATAGATTGGATTAAGTCATTTATTTGTGAAGGAGAACTAGTTCCTTTATCATTTAATAATTGAATTGTTTGTGAACCTTTTGTCCAATCGAAAGTAGCTACAAATACTTCGTCATTTTTGTCAATAACTTCTCCTGCAATTTCACTCCATAAAAGCTTAATATTTTCCAGTTGACTATCAAAACGTTGCCAATGGCTATTTTCAATAAGAATTAGAACCTGTTTACTTGTTATAGAAGTTTTGGTTTTCTTTTCTTTTAAATTGAATTTGTTTAATGATTTTCCATTTTCTAATAATTTGATTTTCGTTGTATCAAGTAGGTGTGGACTTCTATAACTAAAATCAATCTCTACCTGAGGGAAATCATCAACGTTAGCTTCTAATAAACTAGACCTTTGACTTAGGACAGGTGTTAGTGTTGTGAACCAAAGTAAAATAAGAAAAACATATTTATTTACAGCCATGCTTTTCTTAGAATAAAAGTATTTGAACCAAACTTTAGAGCATCTCCATCCTTAACATCAACAGTTTGACCTGGTTTGATTTCTTCATCATTATGAAAGCTTGGGTTAGTAGCCATTTCATCTTTAACGTAGAATGAATTACCACGAAATAGAATAGTAGCATGTTTTCCTGATACTTTACCATCTTGAGGGATTCGAATATCATTCGATAAGTTTCTACCTAGCATGTTTTTTCCTTCAAATAATCTAAAATCTCTTCCAGACTCATCTAATGTAAATGAAACAAGCCAACCTACTAGTTTTCTTTTTACAGAACTAGTTCCCATCCCTTGGATGATAGTTGAGTCACTATCGTAGCTAGAGTTGTCTTTACTTTCAGAGGGAGATTGATTCCCCATGGTTATTTTCGTATGATCTTCCTTGTCTTCTACCGGTTTTCCCCTTTGAAAAATACGTGTATTGTCATCGTCGTTAGCCATGTTTTTGTGTTTATATTGTTTACCAAGTTAAATAAAATCTTTAATATGGGTGTAAAGGTTATCGAAAATTGATACTACTGAAACATTTATTTGAGCTAAATTAAATTTTCGCCTTCATGTGCTTTGTTAATTAACCTCTTTGTCTATAGGTTATTACATGTGAATAAGTCAAGGTCTTTACACATCCGATTTTTGAAGTTTGGTTACTTTTTAAATTTTATTTCCTCTATGCTTTGTAATCAAATAACACCAACTTACTTCAAACATTATTAATCCTTGGAAAAACAATTTTAAGAATATATCTTGTCCTCGATTTAGGTGGTTAGGTTAGGTTTATAAGAGGGGATAGGACGCTCGTTCATTCCCTCTTTGTCTTTTTATAATTCAATATTTTCGTAGATTTTAAGAATTTCTTCATAAGAGCTTTTTTTACTTTCTTTTAATTTTGGGTTTTTTAATTCTTTCTTAATCATTTTCAATCTTGAAGTTATTGAATTAAATGAAAAGTGGTTATCTGGTGCAATATGCTTTAATTCACTTGGTTTCAATAAGAAGAATAATAAAGTGTTCCTTAATTCTTCCTCATCTATTTCAAATACACTTTCAACATAGCTTTTATTTGATAAAACGCGAATATTTATATAATCAAAGTAAATGTATTTATTTCGGCTAGCAGGATGTTTAAACATCTTTTTCCCTTTGATTTTATCCAATTCATCTGTAACTTCTATAAATTCAAACTTCTCGAGTATTCTTGCTAATTCATCGTTTGCTTTAAATATTTTTTTCATGTTTCTTGTTGTTGATTTTTTTTTATCCGATTATTAATTTTGCTTTTTTCCAAAGACCTATGCAGAAAGCGTTCTCTTTGACTATTATTTCATGAAACATAGGGTCAAGTTTACATAGATTATAAATATTAGTCCCTACTGAAAGCGGAAGACTTGAAGATACAACAGCGGTACAGAACTCGATATCTTCTTTGCTATGAGAGCTTTCGATCATGCCTTCTAGAGATGACATGCCGATTACATTATTGCAGTAATTAAAGTCATGTTTTGGGAAGGGGTTCTCGTCGGTTATTAATATATTATCTGGATAATTTTTGGCTTTACCTAATTGTTGTCTATAGCTTAAGCTAAACTCTTTCTTAGATAGAATATATACTTCAAAATTATCACCACCATGTGTTTTAAGTAAAAAATTAGGTCTCAAAGTATCATTGTCATTTACATAACTATAATGCCAATTGATTTCATCAAAAAAGGCTGCCCATATAGCATGATTTTTTGAACGAAAAAAGATATCATTATAAAAAAAGTAATCATCTTTTAAACTTGAGTCTATTTCCTTTTCTGCTATTTTTTCAGCCTTATGTTTCCAATTATAGAGCAAACTTTTATCAAACTTTTTTGGATCTTTATCTATTAATACTGAACATGACTGGCATAACCAAATTCCATTAGAAATATCTTTTCGCTTTTCACTTGTTAAACTCTCTGCCCTAGGTCCGTTTACAGAAGCGGGTATAATATGAGCTGCCACACCTATATTTATTGATTTATCTTTCTCAGTTGAAGGACCACTTGTTGTGCGGTTACAATTTGGGTTAGAACATTTAAATCCTACTCTTTTAGCTAAAGTTGCTTTGACTTTAGCACTAAATTCATGCCTTGTGGTTGTTAGTTCTTGGTTCATTCATTTTAATTTATACTAAGTATCTTCATTGGATGTAAAAAAATGATTGATGTTTTTACTACCAATTAGATCACTGATTCAAAAATTTGTCTAATAAATTTTCAGTACTAAAATAGACATTATTCGGATTATTTGATCGGTTAAAAGTAAAATACCTTTTAAAAGCTATTGTTTTATTGATTAAAGACTTAACAACATTTCTACCAATCCTTCCTGCGGTGCAACATCCATCTTCCACTTATTCACATTTCCATGAGACCAAACACCAGGAGAATCAATACACATTTTCGTTCCAACTCTATCAAAAGCTTTAACCCCTTCTTTTCTGATGAGGTTGGGTAATCCTTCACGAATATCTATGTTGTGTTTGTTGGCAAGGTGATGCAGGAGCTTTTTAAGCGACTGCAATTGCTTTTCTGAGTACTTGTGATAGAATGAATAGCCACGGAATGGTTCGGAAAGTTCTTCGACTTGTTCCGGGTCTACTTCTTGGCCAACGTAAGTGAAATAGGAATTCTTTCCTCTAGCAATTGGTTTTGG
>Ga0209075_1004510_pt1:0-10000 | contig 11133 bp, 12 predicted proteins | sample Stecom2011_FD_187523 | JGI IMG/M metagenome (GOLD analysis project Ga0209075, IMG submission 187523) | Agricultural soil microbial communities from Utah to study Nitrogen management - Steer compost 2011 (SPAdes) (version 2) | ecosystem: Environmental > Terrestrial > Soil > Agricultural...
ATTGATGAACTACAACTTCCTAAAAACGAACTTGATAGATTATCAAAAAAAATCATTGACTTTTACGAACACACTTCGAGCTATAAATTGAAATTTGAGGCAAAATGGAATCCATTTTTTTTGTTCTTTGGTGTACTAATTAATCGTCTATTCAGTAAAAGACTAAATCAACTAAATATTCCCATAAAAAACAAAGATACTGCAGAATTAACAAATGAAATCATTCACTTAATAAACCCAGAAACCGGCGAGACAAAGCATACGATTTGGTTGAGAAAATGGAAATCGAACGGACAAATTGTCTATTCTGGTGTTTACAGTACCTGTAAATTACCTTCAGGTCAAAACTGTATCAAAGTAGTTTCTCCCTTACCAAAAGGAAATGCAACAGTAATAATGAAACCAAGTGTGGGAGCAAACGGTGAATTAATCCTAAACTCTTCGGGGAAAAGCTTTGGCGATGCAGGGTTTTACTTTTTGTTAAATGATTCAAACAATAATTTTTGGAGCCAATTTGTTTCGTCTTTTACTGATAAATTAACTGTAATTGAATCAAACGGAGGGTTACAAGCCACTCAAACACTCAAGTTTTGGCGAATTAAAGTCGTGAAATTTTATTATCAAATGGAACAGTGATCCACTCTAACAAAGTAAGATTTGAAAACACCTCAATTAGTCACCTCGTTCTTTTCTTCTTTCATTTTTTAAAGGTCGTGGTTCTGAAAATCTCTTTTTAAAATCCGACCTGTTTTTTTCTACTTTTGGCTGCGTACTCAAGGGTTTAGACCTTGTTTTTTGGCAACTTCCTTCCTCTGTTTTGATGCTATCGCCAATCAAACGTTGCAACTCTATCATTTCTTTTTTAGTAATATGCCGATAAGTTCCGACCGGTACATCCAATGAAATATTTACAATCCGAATACGCTTCAGACCTACTACATTATAACCAAAATACTCACACATTCGACGAATCTGTCTATTGAGTCCTTGAGTTAAAAAAATTCGAAAAGTAAATTTACTTATAGGCTCTACTCTACATTTCTTAGTAACTGTTCCTAAAATTGGTACACCGTTGCCCATTCTTGCCAAAAAACGATCGGTTACGGCGTGATCAACTGTGACTATGTATTCTTTTTCATTATTGTTTCTTGCTCGCAAAATTTTATTTACAATATCGCCGTCGTTGGTCATCAAAATCAGCCCTTCAGAATCTTTATCCAGGCGTCCGATAGGAAATATTCGCTCGGGATAGTTGATAAAATCAACAATATTCCCTTTTACTATTTGATTCGTAGTACATTCGATACCTACTGGTTTGTTGAATGCCAAATATACTTTTTCTTCTTTATTATCCTTTATTAACTTCCCATTGACACGCACTTCATCAGACGGCAACACTTTAGTTCCCATCTCAGGTGACTTCCCATTGATAGTTACCCGTCCTTGTTCAATCAACTCATCGGCTTTTCTTCGTGAGCAAAATCCCACTTCAGACAAAAATTTATTAATGCGAATTCCCTCTTGTTCCATGTTACAAAATTACAATTTAAACTTTTAAATAATGTCACTTTCTCTCTGATTTGTCATCAATGCAATTTTAGCTCTCCGTTAGCAAAACTGATTTTCATCATTTTCAAAAAAACAAACAATTTGCTTATTCACTTTTTGATGATACAAACTATGCCCCAAACCATGGGTGCTAAACAAGGGAATTTTGGGGTTATTTTGAATTACTTCCAACGAATCTTTGTAAGGAACAACCGTGTCAATAGTATCGTGTATCATGGCAATAGGAATTTTTATTTTTTTTACAAAATCTTCACTATTAAATAGTTTCGGATTTACCTGAAAGCGATTTTCGAACTCAAGCAGAAAGTTTATATACGTTTTTTTGCTAAGTGACAACATATTTCTATAGTTATCCGTAATTCTTATAAATCGATTCGGAGCTGCTAAAGAAACAATTTTTTTGACAAAATCTGGTTGATAAACCGACATATAATAAAACATAGTCATTCCTCCTAAAGAATGACCAATCATAAAATCAGGGCGGTAATGTTTCACAACTTCATTTATAAACTGACTGTATAATACAGCGTTGAGTTCTTTTCCATCGCTTAATCCCTGACCTGGGGCATCCAAAGCAACCAAACGATAATTTTTCTTTTTTAGATATTGAATCACACCTTGCCAGCGGTTGGCATTACTCTCCCAACCATGTATAAGCAAAACCGTTTCCTTAGTTCCTTCCCATTCGTAAGTTTTTATTTTTTTTTCGTTAAAGTACAAATCTTTCGTCTTACTTGAACTTAAAAAAGTTGGTAAAACCTTCAACATACCTCTTCGAGGTACAGAAAACAGGGTGTAAGCTGTCTGTGCTGCAAATTTAGCATTTAAATAATGCAGGGAATTGACATACAAACCAAAGCCTTTGGTTAATATATTGAATTTTAAATCTTTTAAAAAACTCATAAAAAAAGCCTCAGTAAGAGGCTTCAAATTATTTTAAATTATTGATTATTTCATCAATTTTTTCTTTTTCTTCTTGTGCCAACGCACTGTCCACTAAAATTCGGCCACTATGCTCGTCGGTCATTATTTTTTTTCGAGTAGCGATTTCAACCTGAACCTGTGGTGGAATAGTGAAAAAAGAACCAGCCGAAGCACCGCGTTCAATAGAAACTACAGCTAAACGATTATTTACACCATCACGAATTCGTTTGTAAGCCGTCAGCAAACGCTCTTCGATTACTTGTTCAAACTCTTTTGACAAATCGATTAAAGCGGATTCTTCACGTTCTGTTTCGGCTAAAATTCCGTTAAGCTCGCTTTCTTTATGTTTTAGATGTTCCACTTTCGACTCTAGTTTTTCCGCCGTTTGCTCAATCACTGCATTTTTGTGCTCGATGTTCGCTCTGAACTCCTTGATGTGCTTTTCTGCTAATTCAATTTCCAAAGTCTGGAATTCAATTTCTTTAGTCAACGAATTGAACTCCCTATTATTTCTAACATCTTTTTGCTGTTCGTTGTATCTTTTAATTGCAGCTTTAAAAGTTTCGATCTCATTTTTCTTAGACTTTATCTGATCTTCAACCTCTTGAACTTCAGCACTCATTTTCTCCACTCGCTTGGTAAGCCCAGCAACTTCATCTTTTAAATCTTCCACTTCGAGTGGTAATTCTCCTCTCATATTTTTGATTTCATCAATTCTTGAATCAATCAATTGTAAATCGTATAAAGCTCTTAGTTTCTCTTCTACAGTTTCTGCTTTTTGTACTTTATTTGCCATAGTTGTTATATGTAGTTAACAGGATTTGTATTTTTACCAGATAAAATAATTGCAAAAGTAGTGATTTTTTTTGTAAGATAGTCATAAATATAATTTTTTACGTATCGTTCACTTTCAAAATGACCTACATCTGCCAAGAGAATATGTTTTTCTGCTTGAAAAAAATCGTGATACTTCAGGTCTGCAGTAACCAAAACATCAGCTCCTTGTGCTTTTGCGGCGGCTATAGCAAAACTTCCAGACCCTCCCAACACAGCAACTTTACTAACTTTTTTGTTCAAAAAATCGGAATGCCGTATGCCTCCTGTTTGAACTTTAGATTTTACATACATCAAAAAATCGCGTTCTTGCATGGGATTTTCCAGCTCACCAATCATTCCCAAACCTATATTTTGATGTGAATTTTCTAAACGTTTCACTTCATACGCCACTTCTTCGTAGGGATGCGAAGCAAATAAAGACTTCAAAACCTTTGATTTCAAATGTTTCTCAAAAGTCATTTCCAATTTTACTTCCGCTACTTCGGTGTAATCATTTTTTAATCCAATAACGGGATTACTTTCTTCATTTCCTGTAAACGAACCTATTCCTTCCGTTTTAAAACTACAATCAAAATAATTACCAAGTGCTCCTGCACCTGCATCAAACAAAGCTCTTTGAACTTTCGAAACGGCTTGTGTTGGTACAAAAGTACTCAACTTGTAAATAAAATTTTCTTTAGGAATTAAAATTTTTGTTCGTTTTAAGCCTAAAGTATCACACAAAATTTTATTGACTCCCAAGTAATGATTATCGAGTCCCGTATGAACGGCATAAATCGCCACATCATTTTTAATAGCCTTAATCACAGCACGTTCTACATAGTTTTTCCCAGTAATCTTTTTAATACCTGAAAAAACAATCGGATGAAAACACACTATTAAGTTACAATTAGCTTCAATCGCTTCTTCCACGACTATTTCTAAAGCATCGTGACAAACCAAAATTCCGCTGATTGTCGCTTCCACATTGCCAACCAACAATCCCACATTATCAAAATCTTCAGCATATGCAGTAGGCGCCATTTCTTCCAAAATCGGAATCACTTGTTTTAATTTCATTACGTCCATTTTAGCAAAACACCATAAAGCACAAATCTACTAAAAAAAACAGAGAATATGATACTTTCATGTCAAACAAATCAACACCTTGTTATTAAAGGACCATCCGAAGAAAATCTCAGCTATTAATCACAAACTTTTGTAATCAGTACAAACCCATAAATACAACAGTATGAGGAAGAAAGATAAAACTTATCGGTTACCATGTCTAATTCTAAAAATATAACAAAATCATTTGTATAAATAAAAAATAATTTGTTTCTTTGCATCCTGATTTTAAAAGTAAGAAATAATGTCAAGAGTTTGTCAAATTACAGGAAAGCGCGCGATGGTTGGAAACAATGTTTCACACGCTATGAACAAAACTAAGAGAAAGTTTTCTGTTAACTTAGTAAAAAAGCGTTTTTACATCGCTGAAGAAGACAGATGGGTAACTTTAAAATTATCTACATCTGCATTAAAAACAATTAACAAAAAAGGTATTGCTGCAGTTTTAAAAGAAGCTAAAGCAAATGGATTATTAAAATAATTCAGTTCACCATTAAAAATTCATCAAGATGGCAAAGAAAGCAAAAGGAAACAGAATCCAAGTAATTCTAGAATGTACCGAGCATAAAGCGACTGGATTACCAGGCACATCACGTTACATTACAACAAAAAACAAAAAAAATACTCCGGATAGAATGGAAATTAAAAAATTCAATCCTATTTTAAAAAGAGTAACAGTTCATAAAGAAATTAAATAATTGAGTCATGGCAAAGAAGTCGGTAGCAACCCTACAAACAGGATCGAAGAGATTAACCAAAGTTATTAAAATGGTTAAATCTCCAAAAACAGGAGCTTACACATTTGTTGAAGCTGTTATGGCTCCAGAATCTGTTGATGATTTTTTAAAGAATAAATAATCATTCAACAAAAAGCATTAAAAAACCATCTGAACAGATGGTTTTTTTTATTTTGAATAATCAGTGTAAAAAAAAAATGTTAAAAATGATAAAGTTTTTGTTTTTGTAAAATATTTGTTATATTTGGAAAGAACATAAATATTTATCACTATGAACACGATTACATTTAACAAAAAAGTCTTAATCACACTATTCCTACTACTATGGGGCAGTATAGGATGGATCGAAAGTGATAACTTAATAATACAATAGCTATGAAAAAGATATTTTTAATACTGATAACACTTGTGCCTTTTTTAGGAAAGGCACAAGTAACCTTAATACCTGATCAAGATTTTGAGCAAAGACTTGTAGATTTAAATATTGACAGTGATGGTGTAGTTAACGGACAGATTTTAACCAGCGATGCGTTAGCTGTAACAGACTTGAATTTATTGGGAGCATCGATAAGTGATTTAACCGGATTGGAAGATTTTTTAAATTTAGAAACATTTGAACTAAGCTACAATCTTTTGAATACAGTAAGTTTTCCAAATTTACCTAATCTTAAGAAACTATATTTTGATACTGCTATAGTAACTACTCTTGACGTTACAGCACTAAGTGCTTTAGAAGAATTGGAAATTGATGACACTGCAACAGATATGCCTATTTATTGTCAAATACGTGAATTAGATTTTAGTAACAGTACAAATTTTAAATCAGGGCATATTTTCAGATTACCGTATTTAGAATTGATAAATATGAGAAACAATACAGCAGATACAGTTTCTTTTGTGATAAACTGGGGAGGTAATATATGTATAGAGGTTGATGATCCAATTGATGCTACAAATGGTTTACCTCCTTATGATACGTGGTCTATTACTTTAGATGGAATTGTAGATTATCCTAATTATTATTTCAGCGATAAATGTACGTTAAGTACCGAAACATTTATCCAGAATAATTTTAAAATTTATCCCAATCCGGCACAAGAATATGTTTCTGTGGAATATGATGAAAATATTGGAGTGCAACTGCGGAGTGTTCAGATATTAGACAGCTCGGGTAAATGGGTTCGGTCGGTCAAAGAAAATTTTCATCAGATAACTATTTCTGATTTAAGTAGCGGAGTTTATTTATTTGTAATTCAAACCGACAAAGGAAATAAAACGGAAAAAGTGGTGGTGAAATAATTAACTATGAAAAGTCTGCAAAAACACAACACAGGTTTTTTATGCCAATTTGTTACGTTGAATTTATTTTCTCTACTTTTTAACCTGAATTCGATTATAAAATTGAAATTCATATTTCAATAAACGAGTGAGGTACGAACGTTTTTTAAGAAGAAATAACGGGCTATTTCAAGTAAAAAAGGCGGAGTAGGTTGCCATTTATTGGGAAGCTTATAAAAAAATCATTTTTCGTTACTTATAATTCTAATAATCAGCAATATGAACCCAAGAGAAGAATCGAACTCAGATTATAAGGATAAATAGCACTGAAAAGAGTAGGTTTTTACGCATAATTAATGGTATTTTTACTTATAATTACTATAAAAGAAATGCTTTTGACTGATATATTACTATTTATAAAGTTAAAACTATTAGAAATCATAGTGTAAAACAAAAGCAGAAATAAAATAATTTTTCATTCAACTGATATTTGTCTATTAATGTATAAATTAATATCAGTATATTTGTTGGTAAAATTAGGTACTATGAGTTTTTTTAAACGTTTATTTTCATCAGAAAAAAAGGAAACACTTGACAAAGGATTGGAAAAGTCCAAAACTTCTTTTTTTGATAAATTATCCAAAGCTGTCGCCGGTAAATCAAAAGTAGATGACGAGGTTTTAGATGATTTAGAAGATGTATTGATTTCCTCGGATGTCGGAGTCAACACTACCTTGAAAATAATCGAAAGAATTGAAAAACGTGTTGCACGAGACAAATACCTCGGCACAGACGAATTAAATAAAATTCTTCGAGAAGAGATATCAAGTTTGCTTTCTGAAACGAAATCAGGCGAAGCTACAGAGTTTGAAATCCCTAAAGACAAAAAGCCATATGTTATCATGGTCGTAGGTGTTAACGGTGTTGGTAAAACAACGACAATCGGAAAATTGGCCTATCAATTCAAAAAAGCTGGTTTATCTGTCGTTCTCGGTGCTGCCGACACATTTAGGGCAGCCGCAATCGATCAATTGCAAATCTGGGCCGACCGCGTGAACGTTCCCATCATCAAACAACAAATGGGATCCGACCCTGCTTCTGTAGCATTTGATACCCTCGAATCTGGAATGGCTCAAAATGCAGATGTTATCATTATAGACACCGCAGGCCGTTTGCATAATAAAGTTAATTTAATGAACGAATTAACTAAGGTAAAACGTGTCATGCAAAAAGTTATTGGAGACGCACCACACGATGTGATGTTGGTTTTGGATGGCTCTACCGGACAAAATGCTTTTGAACAAGCCAAACAGTTTACAGCTGCAACAGAAGTAACTTCTTTAGCAGTAACCAAATTAGATGGAACAGCCAAAGGAGGAGTAGTCATCGGCATATCAGATCAATTCCAAATTCCTGTAAAATACATTGGAGTCGGTGAAGGGATCGAAGATTTACAAGTCTTTAACAAATACGAATTTGTGGATTCATTCTTTAAATAAATGAAAAAAATAGTCTATACATTATTTGTAGCAGTTTTGCTGGGTTCATGTTCAAAAAACATTGCAATTGAAGACATTGAATTGTTAAACGGTTATTGGGAAATCAATGAAGTGGAAACTCCAGAAGGTGAATCTAAGGCATTTGAGTCTAATAATCATGCTGATTATTTCCAATTGAATGAAATGAAAGGTATTCGGACTAAAATCGTCAGTCAATTAGATGGCACTATACAAAGTAACGGTTTACAAGAAAATTTTATGATAAAAGATTCTGCAAATGCCCTCTATTTAAATTACCAAACAGAATTTTCAAAATGGACTGAAAAACTGGAACGTTTAAACGAAAACGAATTGATTATCGTCACCAAAAACAATATCAGATATACTTATAAAAGATTTATACCTATTAATATTAATGAGTAAAAAATTTAATCCCAATAAGAGAATGTATGAAGAATCTTCGCTCCAAGAAATTTTGGGAACGATGATTCAGGGATATAATTTAGAAAAAGGATTTGATAAAATAAACATCCGAGAGGCATGGAACCGTCTATTAGGTTCGGGAATTGCAAACTATACAACACAAATTGAACTGAGACGCGACACACTTTATGTTTCTCTTTCATCCGATGTTTTGCGAGAAGAGTTGAGTTACGGCATTAGTAAAATCATTGAGATGCTCAATGAAGACATGGGTAAAACAGTAGTCACAAAAATTATTCTAAGGTAATAAATGTTAAATTCCGCTTTTTATTGCTAAGTAATAAATCTTATTTGTATATTCGGATAAAATTCTTAAACTTATACAGATATGAAGAGAAGGTTACTTTTAGCAGCTGTGTTATTTTCAACAGGTTTTACCTTTGCTCAAACCTTTGAAAGCCGTGCCACTAGTTGGATTAAACCGGACAAAGCACTTAATAAGAAGCAAGCACTTAATGAAAATGTAGTGTTTAACAAGAATGTGACGCAATCATTAACGACCTCTATTGGCGAAGGAGATTCAAACTTTTACATTGTCTTTAAATCAGAAGATGCAACTGAAACAGCATTGCTTGATTTTACTTTTACGTGTTATCAGCATTCTGTAACCACGCACAATATCAATTACCCCGATGCAAATTTAGTGGATTTGAAACGTAAAACTGGTGCCATAGTTAAATATGGTTTTAGTTTTCCAAACGCTGTTGGCGAAAAAAACTTTGTTACAATTGCCGACAATCCAAATGATTTAACCGATGTTTACGAAATGATTTATGTCAACGACTCGTTTAGCGAATTAGATCATCAACAAATTCAAACTTATCTTTCTTTAAAATACGGAATCTCATTAATAGATAATGCTAATTATATTGATATTAATGGGAATTCTATCTGGAACAATAGCTTAAATAGCGGCTACAACCACTACATTACGGGAACAGGTCGCAGTGATTATTTTGGATTAAACAAAACAGAAACAATTAACTCTGTTGACAAACGCTTAGCATTTTCAACAAACCGATTCAATGATAATGAATATTTAATAATTGGAACAAATACTGAATATTCAAATTGGATAAATGACAGTGAAGTAGAACTTTTAGATACATCATGGTTGGTACAAACCAATGCTACTTCTAATTTAACTACTCTGAAATTTAATTTAGGTTCCCAACTAAACCAAACAGGAGTTTACGAACTACTTGTACACCCTACAGCCTCAAATTTTGTAGCTGATGACAACGTAGTTCGTTACCAAGGAAAAGTTGAAGGCAACCAAATTATTTTTTCGAATGTCGTTTTTGATACTGATGGAAATGGTTTCGATACTTTTGGAATAATTCATACAAAACAAGTTAAAGATAAACCCCAGCCCAAGATTGTTACAAATTCTGATATAAATGCTTATCCGAACCCAGCCAATCTAAACGAAGCCGTTACAGTTTCCTATCAATTTGACAAACCAACCAATTTAAACATTCATGTGTTTACAACAGATGGTAAATTTATAGAAAAAAAAGAAGTAAACAATACAACTGATTATCAATTCGAAACGGCGTTTAATGC
>Ga0209075_1004512_pt1 | contig 11129 bp, 7 predicted proteins | sample Stecom2011_FD_187523 | JGI IMG/M metagenome (GOLD analysis project Ga0209075, IMG submission 187523) | Agricultural soil microbial communities from Utah to study Nitrogen management - Steer compost 2011 (SPAdes) (version 2) | ecosystem: Environmental > Terrestrial > Soil > Agricultural land...
GTATGCCTCAATATCAAACACAAAGGGTTCGGGACCAAAATCTTTAAAATCAACCTGTACTGTTGTTTCATGCGTAGTTTCTAAAGTCTGACTTTGATCTGTTTTTTGTGTGCATGCAATCATAAACATTAACGCAGTTGCAACGGTTATTAAAGCTGTTTTCTTCATAGTTCTAATTATTTATAATTATTGATTTTCAAATATTAATACAAATATACTAAAAATAGAGAGCTATACTAGTCTTTTTCAACAAATTAAATAATCATACGGAATATTACTCACAAAAATATGATATAATATCTCATGCCCTATTGAGGAATTTTAGAATTGTTATTTAAACAACATTGGTACGAACTCAGACAAATAAATACGCCAGTTTTTCCAAATATGTCCCTCACCGCTTTCTCTGTAGGTATAATTGAAGCCTATCTCATCCATTTTTTTTAAGCTATCTTTTACACCTTGATACAAAAAATCTGTATCTCCACATGCAATCCAGTATAGTTTGAATCCATTCTTCTGCTGTAGCTCAAGCTTCTTCACAAACTCTTCGGCATATTTTGATCTTTCGCTCTCGCTACGTGCCATCATACTTGCTATTGGAGGTGCAGAGAATACGCCTATATAGTTGAAAGTTTTTGGATATTGAGCAGAAATTGCTGCCGAATGCATTCCACCCATTGACAAACCCGCTATTGCTCGGTTTTCTTTATCTTTCTTAACTCTATAGTTACCTTCAACAAACTTAATAATATCCCCAAAACTATCTTCCATACTGGCAACCGCTTCACGTGGTCCACCACCCATTGCTGGGCGATAATTGCGACTAGATGCTCCAACTGCAGCAACATTTTGTGTATGTCCGTTAGGCATAACAACAATCATTGGTTTGGCTTTACCCTGGGCAATTAGGTTGTCCATAATCTGTACTGTGCGACCTAATGTAATCCATGCCTCTTCGTCACCACCAGACCCATGAAGCAGATAAAACACTGGATATTTTTGTTCATTGTTTTCATAACCCGGAGGTGTATAAATTGTGATTCGTCGCTGCTCTTTTAAAGTGGGGCTGTCATACCAGCGATGAGCAACTGTGCCGTGAGGAATATTGTTCACACTATATAAATCACCAGGGTCTCCTGGAACAATAAAGATATTGGACACTGTTGATACATCCCTATTAATAAGCATATTAGCAGGATCATTCATACGCAAATCATCAACAAAAAATGCATAACTATAAAGTTCTGATGCTAATGGTTTAGGAGTTGTATATTCCCATACACCATTTTCACCTTCCTTTAATTGAGCTACACCTGGTGATTCAAGAAAGTCGCCCACAACTTCAACTTTCACCGCTTTGGGTGCTCTTATTCGAAATGTTACTGTGTTATTTTCGTGAATCTCAGGTGAAACTATAGTTTCACCACCCCATAATGCTTGCTGTGCAAATGTGTTTGCAAACATAAGCATTCCTACTGCTAAAAAGATTAAATGTTTCATTATTAGACTTTTCTATTATTCAAGTGTATTTTGCAATATTACAACATCGTTAATATTTTATAAAGATACACATTTTGTATATAGAATCTAAAAAAATATCATAGAATAACTAAAATCTATTCTATGATATTTTAAAACTTTTCACTTCTTCAATGCAAACAGCTACTGTCTTTATACCTTTAATAGCAATTTATATTTATAAAAATGAGCGCCAACGTCCTCCATTGTACGACTGAAACCCTTTACTATTCAGATACTTTACTACTTGACCACTTCTTGCTCCGCTTTCGCAAACTGCAATTATTGATTTTTCTTTGCTTAACTTCTTTAGTTCATTCGTAATTTGTGACATCGGAATATTTATCGATCCTTTTACATGATCTGCAGCAAACTCTTCTTTAGTGCGCACATCAAGCAGAATTGCTCCTTCATTTAATTTCTCCTTTAATATACGCTTATCAGGTATACCGAATAATTTATTTAAAAATCCCATATTTATAAGTTGTTTTATTTTTGTAACTCAATATAAACAGAGTTTAGCATGCAAAGTTTTTAAAATCTTTGTACTTACTTAAAATCGTGGCAATTCCGTTTATTTTTTTTCTTGCAACTGTTTCTCGCGCCACTGCATGGGACTGCAGTTCATATATTGATGAAATGCTCTTCCAAATACCGAAATTGAACTGAATCCGGAAAGTTCGGCAATGTTGGTGATGTTTAAATCGGGACGAGAAAGTAACAATCTTTTGCTTTCTTCTAAACGGTAACGCATAACAAAATGATAAAAACTCTCACCATATCCCTCATTAAAAAGTCGTGAGAGGTAGCTTCGATTTAGTGGTAATATCTTCATAGCATCAATCAACTTAAAGTCTTTGCGCAAATATGGTTTCTCAGTCAACATCCACTCCTCTAATTTTACTTTGTACCCAGGCAGTTTATCTACAAAAGATTTATTTAAATTTATGTCGTTGTCGGATATGAGAATATTATCATTTCTACTTATCTCAACCTCAATTAATTGAACATCACTCTCGTTCATACCGTCTTTAAAATAGTCTTCAGGATAAGGGCTCTTCCAAAATATCACACGATAAAAACCATAAAGAAAAAAGGTCAAAAATATAATACTGTGCATTAAAACACTTCTAATATTATTACTAAATACAATTATTAAACTCGAAAGAGTGATCACTAAATAACCAAAAATGTAGTCGCTCAACCACTTTATATCTATGTTTTCCATAGATGCAAAATTATTTTCGCACCACCGAGTATAACTTTCCCTATATCGAAACAGAACAACAACACCACTAGTTGGATAAACAAGAATAAGTAAACTCATTAAGACATTGAACCTACTTGATTCTTCAATAAAAGAAGTCCAATTATCAAAAGCATGCACTTTTTCCGCAAATACATTTTTCTCAACTACATACAGTATTAAAAAAAAGAGTATAGGTAAAAAGATAATTATCGCTCGTTTTAAACTAAGCCAGCCAGGGCGCAAAGCTTCAAGTGGATATAAAAAAAAGATATAAGCACTAACAGAACCATAAATTAGCATGGGAACTGACATAAATTTATACTCAACTACACCTGCATACCCTGTTGTAAAGCCCTTAATAAGTGATATTAAATTAGTTGATCCCGAAAAAATTAATAACAGGACAAAAAGCATATCTGATCGCACCATTTTTTTTTGTGTCACTATCATAAATGCACCAAAAAAACATAGCAGACACATCATAGACATTGTAGAATGACGAATATATCTAAATGTTTCTAAAGACATTTGCATAAAATAAAAATGTCCTACTAAAATAAATAAGATAATTATAGTATAAACAAATAACCGTTTAATATTAAACAGGTCTTTCAGGTGGGTGTCTTTCAGAAAAGATATAATTGGCATAATATTTTTATGAAAGTAAAATCAGATTACTCAAAAGATGTAAACAAATATAGGTATAATTTTCTCTTTTGAAAAATATTTTACTTAATGAGAATTATCAACACTTAATACGACTTATTTTTACTTATTGTAAACATGATTTTATTATATGCAAAACATAAACATGTTGTAGTATTTATAAATATTTACCTTTATGCGTGAATAAAAGGGGGTGCTTAGTATTCGAACGTGTAGTTTAATAAAAAATAATTTAACTAACAAAAGTGTCCTTTTTGTGTATATTTTTGTCCACTTTAAGCCAGTGTGTTCATGTATGACAATTGATACCCTAACACTTATATCTCTTGCTCTGACTATCGCACTAATTTTTGCTTTAATCAGTTTTATAAACGTTGTTATTTTAAACAAAAAACTAACAAAGGCAAAGGACGAAGTCGAAAATTTTAATTTAAATCTTGAAACTTCAATTTTTCAAAACATTTCACGTGAATTCGAAGCTCCAGTATCTACTATAATCAGGCTAATTGACAAACTAAAAAAAACAGTTGACACAAACGTTACTAACGGCTATTTAGTTGATTTTAAAATGCTTTCTCTCCAATCTGAAAAATTAAAGTTACTAATTGAAGGTGTCAACTCTTTAAGCAATATAAAGTACTCACCTGATAACGATAATATAGTATTTGGCAATTTAATTTCATATTATCAACACCTATTTGAAAGCTTCTCAGAATTAGCCGAAATTAAAAAAATTGATTATCTGTTACATAGTAATTTAAGAGTATTAAACATCTATTATTGCCCAGAATACCTACATACATTATTTAGTAATCTTACTGGCAAGCTATTAAAAGATTCTTCTGAAGGTGATAAAGTTAAGATAGAAATAAACCTTGATAAAAGTCTAAAACACTATAAATTAGTATTCAATAGTTCAAATATCTCTGAAAACAGTTTACTCCAAATTGAATCAGATCTTGCAATACTAGTAACAAAAAAAGTTGTAAGAAGATTAAATGGAATATTCGAAATCAAACATTCATCTAAAGGTGAAATAATTTACTACGTGAAACTACCTTTATCAAAAGAGCTGAATAATCAACCAATGGGTTGTCTAACTATTCATAAACCAATAAAAACAGCACCTAAACGTGAGTATACACGTGATAATAAATCAGATAACAATGCAAAAATAAACATAGATCCAGACTTTCTTAATCGTGTCACCTCAATTATTTATAGGGAAATCACAAATACTGAAAATATAATTGAGGTCATCTCTTCGGAAATATGCATCAGCTCTTCTCAGCTTAATCGAAGAATTAAAATAATGACAGGAATGACAACCTCAATTTATATATTGAAGACTAGGCTAAATAGAGCTAAAAAACTGTTGACTACAACACAAAAACCAATTGGAGAAATTGCAATGGAATGTGGATTTAATGATTTTGCATATTTCTCTCGTTCTTTTAAAAAAGAATTTGAAATGACACCTACCGCATTTCAACGCATACCTCATTAAGGTAGTTTAATATAATATCATCGTTTGTTATTACAGGTGAATCCAATTTAACACGTATTCATGATGTCGAGTTGTGGTAGCGTAAAACTAACTCCCAAAGTTTGTCTTTACGCTACCTTTTTACATTTCATCAGATTTTTAAACTAATAACAGCTACCTGTTGTTATAATCTAACACATTTAATATAACGTATCTTATCTCAATTAGCTTAAAAATCATGACATATAAATTACAATCTGTAAGTAAGATTTCTATTGTTTTACTGATACTTATCTTTTTTTCGTGTACTCATTCAGATTCCACAAAACAGATAGAAATCATCTGGGATAAATGGGGTGTACCACACATATACGCTAAAAACGAATCAGATATGTATTATGCTTTTGGATGGGCTCAGATGCATAATCATGCTAATCATATAATCGAAATGTATGCAACAGCTCGAGGTAAGGCAAGCGAGTATTATGGCCGAAAGCATTTTAAAATGGATCATTTGATTCATCTTTTCGAAATACCCGATAGTGCTGCTGCTCAGTACGAAAGATTTGAGGGTGAGGAAAAAAAGATATTGGATGCTTTTGTGAACGGTCTGAACGATTATGCAGAAAAGTATCCAGAAGAAATTAGCGAAAGTGCAAAGAGAGTATTACCGATAACTCCCATTGATGTATTGGCTCATGGAAAAAGAGTTATACACATTGAGTTTCTCGGAATGAGAGATATTGTAATTAGTAATAATGAGATAAAAACAGATGAAAAAAGCGTAACTCCTGGCTCAAATTCATATGCAATTGCACCCTCAAAATCTGATTCTGGAAATGCTATGTTGGTAGCTAATCCTCATTTACCATGGTCAGATTTTTATCTTTTCTTTGAAGCTCATCTTAATGCACCTCATTTTAATTTATACGGTGTAACACTTGTTGGTATGCCAATATTGAATATAGCTTTTAACGAACATTTGGGGTGGACACATACAGTAAATACCATAGATGCATCAGATCGATATGAATTAACCCTTAAAGACAATGGATATTTACTTGATGGTGAGACTAAACCTTTTGAAGAAAAGAATATTATAATTAAGGTTTTGCAGCAAGATGGTAGTTTGCAGGATAACGAAGTAACTCTAAAGTATTCAGATCATGGGCCCATAATAGGCGAAAAAAACAGTAAAGCATATGCTATAAGAATTGCCGGTCTCGATAATGACTCATATTATTATCAATATCACAAGATGGGCAAAGCTAAAGAATTGAAAGAATTTGAGAATATTCTGCAGATGATGCAAATTCCGATGTTTAACTTGATTTATGCCGATAAGGAAGGAAATATAATGTACCTCTTCAATGGTAATGTGCCAGTCAGAAATGAAGGCGACTGGTCATATTGGAGTGAAAAGGTTGATGGCACTCGCTCTGACTTAATCTGGAACAATTATCACAATTACGATGACCTTCCCAAACTTATTAATCCTGAAACCGGTTTTGTACAGAATGCCAATGATGCACCTTGGACTGCTACATATCCAGTAAAACTCAATCCAGCAGATTATCCCTCTTATATATCGCCAAAGCCAGAACAAAGCCCCACTTCATTCAGAGCACAACGTGCCATAAACATGGTAAAAGAAGACAGCTTAATAAGTTTCATTGAGCTGGTTAACTACAAGTTAAATACAGAGATGGAGGTAGCAAACAGATTCTTGGACGATCTGCTTATAGCAGTTGAAGAGTACCCCGATTCTTTAGCAAAGGAGGCGGCATCAGTACTAATGAATTGGGACAAAAGCACCAATAGTGATAGTCGCGGTGCCATACTGTTTGCTAAATGGTATGATAAAATTGAAAATAACATGTTTGCAATACCTTGGAGTTCTGACAATCCGGTAACTACTCCAGATGGCTTGATAAACCATAAGGAAGCAGTTGCACTATTGACAGTAGCTGCTATGGAAGTTAAAGATACCTATGGCTCGTTGGACATTGCATGGGGTGAAGTTAACCGTTTCATAATAGGCAAGAATGAGTTTCCGGGCAATGGAGGTCAACCCGATTACGGAATATTCAGAACAATGTATTTTCAAGAAAGAGATATAATAAGTAAGAATAACAGATATGCTTTTAATGGAGATACTTATGTAGCAGTTGTTGAATTTGGCGATACAGTTACAGCTGAGGTATTATTAAGCTATGGCAATGCCACACAACAATCCAGCAAATTTATAGGCAATCAGTTTGAATTACTCTCTAAAAATAAACTTCGTAAAGCTTTATTAAATAGAAATGATGTCATAAACAATATGGCTTTCAAAGAACCAGTGACTTCTACCCTGTCAAGGTAGCGCTCTAAACCAACTGAGCCAACGATTCGGGACACGAGAAAAGTTACAAACTAGGCTCCCATCCTGGTTCATACTCACGACTCCATAGTTTCATTGCATCGCGGTCATACATCCTTCCACTAATTTCGTCGATATCAAAACCTTTTCCTATTCTGTATGCAATATTTGAATAGTGCACCATTGCCATACTAATACTGGCATCATCAATTGGGGCAGTAAGTTTTTCTTTCCCTCTAACAGCTTCAAAGAAGTTTACAACATGCCCTGTAGTCATATCTCCACCTCCACCTAAGGCAGTTCCTGCTTCACTGGTAGTTGATCTATTGTCATTAATTATTTTTCCATTTCTATCGTATAAAACAGATTTGTCGCGATCCATAAATACAGACCCATCGCTACCGTAAATAATAGTGCCTCTACCGCCTTGGTAAGTATCGTATCCATTTCGGCTTTTGCCATCCCATTTAATAATTTTATCTCCAGTAAAACGGAATGTTGCATCCATAGTATCATACATCTCCCAGCCATCATTCACAAAATGGCGTTTGGCGGCCTCTACGTCAACCCTAGTTGGCAGATCAACACCTAGTGCCCATCTTGCAACATCTAGCTCGTGAGTGGCGTTATTTCCGGTCTCAGCTGTTCCATAATCCCAACCATACCAGTGCCAGTTGTAATCCCATGTTTCTGAAGTATACTCACGTCTTGGAGCTGGACCTTGAAATAATTCCCAGTCGAGACCAGTTGGAACAGGAACACGTTTTTGTTGTGGCACCTCACCTCTTGTATTTGTGTAAAATGCAACTGCTTTATACGGTGTACCTATTACTCCATTATGAATCTCGTTTATCATCTCTAGAGTATGAATTGATGAACGTTGTTGATTACCCATCTGTACAACTTTACTGTATTTCTTAGAGACTTCAACCAAAAGTTCATTTTCGAACATGTTATGGCTACATGGTTTTTCTACATACACATGTTTGCCACTTTTCATTGCTATTATCGAACCAGGTGCATGCCAGTGGTCGGGAGCAGCATTAATAACAACATCAACCTGTTTATCGGCCAACACTTTACGAATATCTTTTTCAAGCTTTGCTTTGTAGTTTATGTGCTTTGAAAAATTATTCATTGCATTATTCATTTGCTTATCGTACACATCACATAAATATAGAAGCTCAACATTAGAACTCTTCATTGCAATTGGCTCAATAAATCCACCCAATCTCCTTCCAAGTCCCATAATTGCAACATGAATGCGATCGTTAGCACCAATTATACGATTGTAACTTTTAGCAGAGATACTGTTTGTTGAAATACTCTTTTCTGCAGCATTAATTGCCGGAGCACCCACTGCTAATCCTGCAGCCCCTACTCCCATTTTCTTAATAAAACTCCTTCTGTTTACACTCATTGTATTTTTATTTTTTGGTTAAATCAAAAGTTATAATTCTATATTTACGTTTTCACCTATATCACTTCAACCCAATACCCTTATATTCAAATCCATGAGATTCAATTTCTTCTTTATTATAGATATTTCTTCCATCGATTACTAAATAATTATTCATAATTTTCTTTAGAATCGACCAGCTCGGAAGGCGAAACTCTTTCCATTCTGTAGGAACAATCAAAGCATCTACTTCAAAGGCTGCATCATAAATATCTTTTGCGTAGTAGATCCTGCCATCTAAATACTTCAGAGCTTCTTGCATTGCTGCCGGGTCGTATGCACGAACGTTTACCCCCGATTGGAGCAGACTTTCAATTAATGTTAATGAAGGAGCATCACGCATATCATCAGTTTCTGGTTTAAATGATAACCCCCAAACTGCAACTGTTTTACCTTTTACATCTCCACCAAAATGTTGGTTGAATTTATGAAAGAGTATTGTTTTCTGATTATTGTTTACCTCCTCAACCGCTTTTATAACTTTCATTTCGTATCCCGCCTCTTCGCCAACTCTAATTATTGCACGTATATCCTTAGGAAAGCAGCTTCCCCCATAACCGCAACCTGGATACAGAAAACTCCTTCCAATACGAGTATCACTACCCATACCTTTACGTACCATGTTTACGTCAGCTCCCACAATTTCGCATAGGTTCGCAATATCATTCATAAAGCTTATTCTTGTAGCAAGCATAGCATTAGAAGCATATTTTGTCATTTCGGAAGACAAAATATCCATAAATATTATACGAAAGTTGTTTAGAAGGAAAGGTCGATACAACTTAGACATCAACTCTTCTGCAGCTTTACTTTCCACTCCAACAATTACTCTATCGGGACTCATAAAATCATTTATGGCAGCACCTTCTTTCAAGAACTCAGGATTGGAAGCAACATCAAAATCAAGATCCGAGAGTCCACGCTCAATTAGCCGTTTACGTATTTTATCCCTAATCCTGAATGATGTACCAACCGGAACGGTACTTTTTGTAACCACCAATAGTGGAACTGTCATATTATCTGCAATTGTTTCCACTACTTTATCTACATAAGTAAGGTCTGCATTACCCTCATTATCAGAAGGTGTACCAACTGCAATAAAAACAATATCCATTTCATTTATTATGTTGGCAAGATTGGTTGCAAAATGAAGTCGTTCTGCATCATAATTACGCATTACAATACCCTTTAAACCAGGCTCATAAATAGGAATAACTCCCTGCTTAAGTCCCTCAATCTTTTCAATGTCGATATCAACACAAGTTACATCTACTCCCATCTCGGCAAAACACGCACCAGATACTAATCCTACATAACCTGTACCAACAATTGCTACTTTCATAATACTATTTTAAATTCTAACTGTTGAGTTCTAATTTTTTTCTCAAATTATTAATCGGATATAGAACTGTAATCAGTCCAATAAGACTAACTACCGCAAAAACAACAAATATATCAGTCAACTTTACTATCACCGGATATGAATCAATTATATATGCTCCCGGTGTGTCACTCAAACGGATGAATCCGAACTGTTGTTGAAGTATACATAATATTAAGCCAACAACTATTCCGGCAACTATTCCAATAAATGTAATAAGCCATCCTTCATACATAAATATATTAGCTATCATCGTTTTTGATGCTCCCATATTTGTCAAGCTCTTTATGTCATCTTTCTTTTCTACAATCAGCATAGAAAGTGATCCAACAACATTAAACACTGCAATAAGTAATATAAATGCTAAAATAAGAAAAGTAACCCACTTCTCAATCTGCAGCATTCTATAAGATTCTCGTTGCTGTTCATAACGATCCTCTACTAAAAAACCATCTCCCAATATATTTTGCATATTTCTCTTCACCCTTTTTACCGAAGCATTTGGAAGTAGTTTAATGTTTAGTGAAGTAATTTCGTTTTCGTAATTCAGCAACTCTCGAGCCAAAGATATAGGAATAATTGCCATTTGCTCGTCGTATTGAGGTGAATTAAGGCTGAAAACACCTCCAATTTGTGCATAACCAGTTGTGAAAGCGGTTGAAGGATTTGCCAGATTAACCCTTACATCTCTTTTAGGTGCAAATATTTCTATCGGGTTAATAAATCCTGGACGAGCTCCCAGAGAAATAGCAAGCCCAGCACCCAACGTTACATAATCTACCACATCCTCTCTTAATTTAAAGGCACCATCAATCATCAGCTTTTCCATCTCAGTCATAAGATTAAAATCTTCTGATACGCCCTTCAAAACAACAGGTACTTGCTGACCATCAAAAGTTAATAATGCATTCTCTTCGAGAGACTCTGAAATCATTTTGATCTCCTCAATTTGTAGCACCTTATCAAAGTCAGTGGTATGATAATCGAAAACTTTACCCTCTTTAA
>Ga0209075_1004513_pt1 | contig 11129 bp, 6 predicted proteins | sample Stecom2011_FD_187523 | JGI IMG/M metagenome (GOLD analysis project Ga0209075, IMG submission 187523) | Agricultural soil microbial communities from Utah to study Nitrogen management - Steer compost 2011 (SPAdes) (version 2) | ecosystem: Environmental > Terrestrial > Soil > Agricultural land...
AGCCTCCCAGTTGCCCAGTATCCCGATATCGCGCCACCATCGGTGAGTATCCGCGCGAACTATCCAGGTGCGTCAGCACAAACCGTGCAAGACACCGTTATCCAAATCATTGAGCAGAATCTGACCGGTATCGATAACGTCGAATACATGGCGTCTACCAGTGAGTCCAGTGGTAGTGGCCAGGTGACGCTCACCTTTCTTGCTGGTACCGATCCGGATACTGCGCAGGTGCAGGTGCAAAATAAATTGCAATCCGCCATGCCGCTGTTACCGCAGGAGGTGCAAGAGCAGGGGGTTCGAGTTACCAAATCATCAGCCGGCTTTTTGATGGTTATCGGGTTTGTGTCCGCTGACGGGAGCATGGATAAATACGACATTGCTGACTATGTGGCGGCCAACGTTCAGGATCAGCTAAGCCGTGTTAATGGTGTCGGTGAAATTCAGCTGTTCGGTTCACAGTACGCAATGCGGATATGGCTTGATGCTAATAAATTAGCCACTTACAAGCTGACAACCATGGATATCACTACGGCGATTCGCGCGCAAAACGCCCAGATTGCTGCAGGTGAACTCGGTGGAGCGCCCTCCGTCCCGGGTCAGCAAATTAACTCCAGTATCGTGGTGCAAACACGTCTGTCTACGCCCGAGGAGTTCAGTAATATTCTTCTCCGTGTTAATCCAGATGGCTCACAGATTCGTTTGGGAGACGTAGCGCGGGTAGAGCTTGGTGGTCAGAACTATTCGTTTGAAACCGAATATAACGGGCAGCCCGCTGCGGGTATGGCGGTTTCGCTTGCATCCGGTGCTAACGCCCTGGATACCGCCAACTCTGTGCGCGAACGCATTGATGAGCTGGCTGCATTTTTTCCTCAGGGATTGGAGATCGTTTATCCCTACGACACAACGCCGTTTGTAAAACTGTCGATTGATGCGGTGGTAAAAACACTGATTGAAGCCATTATATTGGTGTTTTTGGTGATGTATCTGTTTTTACAGAACTTCCGCGCAACGCTTATTCCCACTATCGCGGTACCGGTTGTTCTTCTGGGTACGTTTGCCGTGCTGTCCGCTTTCGGTTTTTCTATCAATACATTAACCATGTTTGCCATGGTGTTGGCGATTGGGTTATTGGTGGACGATGCGATTGTAGTGGTGGAAAACGTCGAACGGGTGATGGCGGAAGATGGCTTATCGCCACGTGAAGCCACCCGTAAGTCCATGGGGCAGATCACCGGTGCACTCATCGGAATTGCACTGGTGTTATCGGCGGTATTTGTGCCTATGGCGTTTTTTGGTGGGTCTACTGGTGTTATTTATCGCCAGTTCTCGATCACCATTGTTTCTGCGATGCTGTTGTCCGTGGTGGTTGCGCTGACCCTGACTCCCGCACTGTGTGCGACCATGTTAAAGCCGGTTGGAGAAGGCCATTACAAAAAAGGTGGTTTCTTCGGCTGGTTTAACCGTCACTTCGATAATGCAACCAGAAAGTACCAGTCCAGCGTGGGCAACATGCTCGGTAAAACCGGTCGTTACATGCTGATTTATCTGGTCATTGTGTTGGTGCTCGGGTTCTTGTTCACCCGCTTGCCCACGTCGTTCTTGCCTGATGAAGATCAGGGCATTATGTTTACTCAGATGACGCTACCTGTGGGTGCCACCAAAGAGCGTTCTATCGGCGTAATGGACCAGATTGAACAGCATTATCTGCAGAATGAAAACGAGACAGTGCAATCGGTCTTTTCGGTGATCGGTTTTAGTTTCAGTGGTCGCGGCCAAAACAACGGTATCGCGTTCGTCGGAATGAAAGACTGGAGCGAGCGTACCGCTGACGGACACGACGTTCATAGTGTTGCCGGTCGTGCGATGGGCGCTTTCGCGCAAATCAAAGATGCGATGGTGTTTGCTTTTGTACCACCTGCGATAACCCAGTTAGGGACCTCGTCTGGTTTTGATTTACAGCTGCAGGATCTGGGCGGATTGGGTCACGACGCCTTGATGGATGCGCGTAATCAATTTCTTGGCCTTGCCGCACAAGATCCGCGCCTGGTTGGCGTGCGACCTAACGGTCAAGAGGATAACCCGCAATTTAAGCTTGATGTCGATCAGGAGAAAGCGGCTGCCCTTGGTGTGTCTATTGCCGACGTAAACAGTATCTTTACTACCGCCTGGGCATCCTCGTATGTCAATGACTTCATTGATAAAGGGCGGGTGAAAAAAGTGTATGTACAAGGTGATGCACCTTTCCGGATGGTGCCCGAAGATGTGGGTGATTGGTACGTGCGCAATGCCCAGGGAGAGATGGTGCCATTCTCCGCATTTACTTCTGGTCGTTGGATTTTCGGATCCCCGCGCCTTGAGCGTTACAACGGTGTGCCGGCGTTAAATATCCTCGGGCAGGGCGCACCTGGGGTGAGCTCTGGTGATGCGATGTTAGCCGCAGAAGAAATCGCAGCTCAGCTGCCGCGCGGGATCGGTTTCGAATGGACGGGCATGTCACTGCAGGAGCGAGCTTCCGGCAATCAGGCGCCCTTACTCTATGCGTTGTCCATCCTTATCGTTTTCCTCTGTCTCGCTGCTCTATATGAAAGCTGGTCGGTGCCTTTTGCGGTGATGCTGGTAGTGCCGTTGGGTATTTTGGGCGCAGTTCTTTTTGCGCTTGGACGTGGATTATCCAACGACGTTTACTTCCAGGTGGGCTTGCTGACAACTATCGGTCTTGCGGCGAAGAATGCGATTCTGATTGTGGAGTTTGCCAAAGCACTTCATGAAGAGGGTATGAATTTAATAGACGCGACCCTGCAAGCTGTGCGCATGCGTTTGCGCCCGATCATTATGACGTCGCTGGCCTTTATGCTCGGTGTGACACCTCTGGTTATTAGTACCGGGGCGGGATCGGGGAGTCAGAATGCGATTGGTACAGGTGTATTTGGTGGTATGTTCTCAGCCACTGTATTGGCGATCTTCTTTGTGCCGGTCTTCTTCGTTGTAGTTTTCCGTTTTGCGCAACGCTGGTTCCCTAACACGGTTAAATCAATTGATGAAAAGTCTCACGATGAAAGCTCTAACGGTGAAAAAGGAGTGCAAGTATGATTAAGCGCTCATTGAAAACCCCCATTGGCCTGGCGAGCTTATTGTTGCTTTCAGCCTGTACCATGGCACCGCATTATGAGCGTCCGGCATCGCCGGTCGCTCAACAAACCGATGAGACGACGCAGGCTGAACACGCCAGGGCAGCTGACATCGGCTGGCGGGAATTCTATCGCAACGCGCAACTCCAACGCTTGATAGAACAAGCGTTGGAGAACAATCGTGATCTGCGTGTGGCTGCATTAACAGTGGAGCAGGTTCGCGCGCAATATCGTATTCAGCGCGCGCAACTACTCCCTAGCCTCAATATAAGTGGCAGCGGTACGCGCCAGCGGGTATCTGAGGCAGTATCAGAAACCGGTAACAGTTTCATTAGCGAGCAATATTCAGCGGGAGTGGGTATTTCCGCTTACGAACTGGATCTGTTCGGGCGCGTTCAAAGTCTGAATAATAGGGCTTTAGCTCAATACTTCAGCACAGATGAAGCACGCAAAAGTGTTCAGCTGAGCCTGATCGCAGAAGTTGCAGATGCTTACTTTACCTGGGTCGCCAACGTGGAGTTTTTATCTTTAACTGATAATACTCTGGCGGCGCGGCGACAATCTTACGAGATGGTAAAACAGCGTTTCGATATGGGGATTGCGTCAGAGCTGGATTTAAGTCAGGCGGCTACCGCATTGCATCTCGCGCGGGTTGACGCCGCACTTTATCAGCGTCAGCTCTCTGAAAGCTTAACAGCGCTTCAGGTATTGGTCGGGACATCATTAAATACCGATCAATTACAGGCTGCGTGGGACGATGAAATGCTCGCAGAATTTCCAGAGCGCATCTCTTCTGAGGTGTTATTGCAGCGCCCGGATATTTTGCAGGCTGAGTACACGCTTCAAGGTGCAAATGCCAATATCGGCGCAGCTCGTGCGGCTTTCTTTCCGCAAATTACCCTGACTGGACTTTACGGCAACGCGAGTTCCGAGCTCGATAATTTATTCGATAGCGGAACCTATGCGTGGAGCTTTTCACCGCGAATCAGCTTGCCGATTTTTTCCTGGGGTGCCAATGTGGCGGCCTTAGATGTTGCCAATTTGCAAAAAGACGTGAATGTTGCTCGTTATGAACAGGCAATTCAGTCTGCCTTTAAAGAAGTCTTTGACGGGTTAAGCGCTCAGTCGACCTTATTAATGCAGCTGGAGGCTCAGCGAGATCTGGTTGCTGCTTCAGGACGCAGTTATGAATTGGCAGAATTGCGTTACGAGAAAGGTGTAGACAGCTATCTAGAGGTGCTGGATTCTCAGCGTAGCTATAACACTGCGCAACAATCGCTGATTGGTACGCGACTTGCCAGAATGCGTAATCAAGTAACCCTCTATAAAGCACTAGGTGGTGGTTTATTGGAAACCTCTACGCCGGCGAATCAAGACGAGCTTTCTTCGTTGTAACGATTATTTTTATAGAGGCTTTTCGGGCCTGCTCGCGTTCTTCGCAGGTCCGAAACATCTGCTCCAGTTCGATTAAACTAGTCCAAATACTGGTATGAAACAGCTCACTTAACTATACTCCGGCACCTCGCGCCTTTGCGCCCTCGGTTCTGGATTATCATTTCCAGCTATTTTTACTCATGTGGCCTTTGGTAGGGGTCACCACTGAAGAAGGACAAATCATGCCTGTTATTACTCTCCCGGACGGCTCAAAACGCGCTTTTGATAAGCCAGTTTCCGTGTATGACGTTGCCGCAGATATCGGCCCCGGTTTGGCAAAAGCCACAATTGCTGGTCGCGTCAATGGAGAACGTGTCGACGCCCATGATCTTATTTCCGATGATGCGGATTTGGTTATATTTACTGCGAAAGATCAGGACGGTCTCGAAATCATTCGCCACTCCTGTGCGCATTTATTAGGTCACGCGATCAAACAAATGTGGCCAGACGTCAAAATGGCTATTGGTCCAACCATTGAAAATGGTTTTTACTACGACGTAGATCTTGACCATGTGTTAACGGATGAGGACATAGCGGCGCTTGAAGCACGTATGCTTGAGTTGGCCAAGACTGAATATGATGTCGTGAAAAAAAATGTTTCATGGCAAGAGGCACATGACGTTTTTACCGCGCGCGCAGAGCCCTACAAATTAGAAATTCTCGAGCGCGACGTTCCGCGCGATGCGACTCCGGGTTTATATCACCACGAAGAATACGTCGATATGTGCCGCGGGCCGCATGTACCCAATATGCGGTTTTGTGGGCACTTCAAGTTGATGCGTGTTTCCGGCGCTTATTGGCGTGGCGATTCAGACAACAAAATGCTGCAGCGTATTTACGGCACCGCCTTTGCCGATAAAAAACAATTGAATGCGCATCTGCAAATGCTGGAAGAAGCAGTTAAGCGTGATCACCGCAAGCTGGGCAAAAAATTTAACTTATTTCATTTGCAAGAAGAAGCCCCGGGGATGGTCTTCTGGCATCCGCGCGGCTGGAGTGTTTATTCAACGCTTGAAGCCTATATGCGTGAAGTGCAGCGCAACAATGGTTATGCCGAAGTAAAAACGCCCCAAATCGTTGATCGCACGCTTTGGGAGAAATCCGGCCATTGGGATAAATTCCGCGCAGGTATGTTTACCGTTGCGTCGGAAGATCGTGACTTTGCCGTTAAGCCGATGAACTGCCCCTGTCATATCCAGGTCTTCAATCAGGGCTTGAAAAGCTACCGCGAATTACCTCTGCGATTGGCAGAATTCGGCGCTTGTCACCGCAACGAACCTTCAGGCACTTTGCAAGGATTAATGCGTGTACGCGGATTTGTGCAGGATGATGGTCATATTTTCTGTACCGAAGCACAGGTTCAGGATGAGGTCTCAACCTTTACTGATTTGCTGTTTCAGGTTTACGCGGATTTCGGATTTAGTGACATTATCGTCCGTATTTCAACCCGCCCTGAGCAACGCGTCGGTAGTGACGAGGTATGGGATAAAGCTGAAAAAGCATTAATGGATGCCTTGCAAGCTAAAAATCTACCTTACGAACTGCTGCCAGGCGAGGGTGCTTTTTACGGTCCTAAAATCGAATTTTCGTTGCGTGACTGTATTGGCCGGGTTTGGCAGTGCGGCACGATTCAGGTCGACTTCTCTATGCCTGGTCGTCTGGATGCTCAATTTGTGGCAGAAGATGGTTCTCGTCAGGTGCCGGTGATGCTTCATCGAGCCATTCTTGGTTCTTTTGAGCGTTTTATCGGGATCTTGATCGAGCATTATGAAGGTGCCTTTCCCGCCTGGTTGGCACCTGAACAGGTAGCTATTCTAAATATCACCGACAATCAGGCCGAATTTGCCACCAAAGTGACAAAAACCTTGCGAGATAGAGGCTTTCGCGCAATTTCGGACTTGAGAAACGAGAAGATCGGCTTTAAAATCCGCGAGCACACAATTCAGCGGGTACCCTACCTGCTCGTCATTGGCGACAAAGAGGTTGAAAATCAATCTGTAGCTGTTCGCACAAGGGACGGAAAAGACTTGGGTGTAATGAGCCTCGAAGCCTTCGTTGAACACTTGGCTGCCGATGTGGCAAGCCGGGGACGTTTGCATTCTTAAAGCTTGTTCCTATAAATGAATTGGAGATACAACTATCAAACGAGATAACGCTACCGCCAAAGGTAATTCCAAAAAAGCGCGGATCAATGATCAGATCGAAGCAAAAGAAGTGCGTTTAATTGACGCCGAAGGAGAGCAGGTCGGTATTGTTCCCTTGAGTGACGCCTTGGCCCGAGCCCAGGCGGCAACTTTGGACTTAGTAGAGATCGTTGCTGACAGCGACCCCGTGGTTTGTAAAATCATGGATTACGGTAAGCATCTGTTTGAGATTAAAAAGACTAAAGCTGCTGCTAAAAAGAAACAAAAACAACAGCAGATCAAAGAAATGAAATTTCGACCAGGGACGGAAGAAGGGGACTATCAGGTAAAACTACGCAACCTGATGCGTTTTCTGGAGCACGGGGACAAAGCCAAGGTAACGTTAAAGTTCCGTGGCCGCGAACTTGCTCACCAGGAGCTTGGGATGGAAATGATGCAACGCATCGAACAAGATCTTGGAGAGTGGGGTGTTGTTGAGCAGTCGGCCAAGATGGAAGGTCGCCAGCTGACAATGGTAATCGCCCCCAAAAAGAAAAAGTAACCGGGCTTTTAGCTGCCTCAGGCTACTTACTATAAGAGACACCATCAGTAACAGTAGTTTTGTTATTGGTCAGCGCAAGCGGTGGCTCATTTTATTCACTACAAATGCGGAGTTTTTTCCCATGGCAACTAAAGCTAAAGTACACAGTGGCGCCTCCAAGCGCTTCAAGAAGACCGGCGCAGGCTATAAGCACAAGCACGCTAACCGTAGCCACATCCTGACCAAAATGACCACTAAACGTAAGCGTCATCTGCGCGGAACCAGCATCATTTCAGCTGTTGACGCACCAGCAATTGACCGTATGTTTCGGGCCAGCTAACCCTGGTTTAATAGAGAATTTTGAGAGGATTGAGTTATGGCCCGTGTTAAACGTGGTGTAGAGGCGCGTCGTCGTCACAAGAAAGTTTTAAAAGCTGCTAAAGGTTATTACGGTGCTCGTTCACGTACTTTCCGTGTAGCCAAACAAGCCGTTATCAAAGCGGGTCAATATGCTTATCGTGACCGTCGCATTAAAAAGCGTACTTTCCGCGCATTGTGGATTACGCGTATTAATGCTCAGTCTCGTGCTGAAGGTATGACCTACAGTCAATTAATTGCAGGCCTGAGAAAAGCCAGCATTGTTCTTGACCGTCGTGTTCTGGCCGATTTGGCGGTATATGATAAAGCAGCTTTTGCTGCAGTTGTTGCGAAGGCTAAATCAGCTCTGGCTGCTTAATCGTCCAATGACTGTCAGGTGTGCTGCTTGTAGCGGTACACCGATGCGAAGGTGATGAAAGGGAAGGGGCTGTTTTCAGTTCCTTCCCTTTTTTGTTTATACAGTTTTTGCTAATGCTCATTGCTTACAAACAACAAAATCGTGGAATAGCTGATGGATAATCTGGTTGCGCTTACCGAAGCAGCGCTCAAATTGGTCGCCGAGGCGCAAGATCTTGCGACTCTTGATAATGTGCGCGTCGAGTATTTGGGCAAAAAAGGCAGTATCAGTGCGTTGATGAAAAATCTTGGCCAATTGACTGCTGCCGAGCGGCCTGCCGCCGGTGCCGAAATCAATACAGCCAAAGACAAGGTTCAGGATGCAATTGCCGAACGCAAGGCATTATTGGAGCATCAAGCGGTTGCCGCCAAATTATCCAATGAGGTAATTGATGTTACTTTGCCTGGTCGCAGCCAACAAACCGGTGGCTTGCATCCGGTGACTCGCACATTGCAGCGCATTGAAGAGATCTTTTCTGCAGTGGGTTACAGCGTTGAGGTTGGCCCTGAAATTGAAGATGATTACCATAATTTTGAAGCGCTAAATATTCCATCACATCACCCCGCGCGGGCGATGCACGATACATTTTATGTTAATGATAACCATGTACTGCGCACTCATACTTCGCCGGTACAGGTTCGGACTATGGAGAATCAACAGCCGCCGATTCGGGTGATTTGCCCTGGTCGTGTTTACCGCTGCGATTCTGATTTGACGCATACTCCAATGTTTCACCAGATAGAAGGTCTGGTTATCGATAAAAACATTAGCTTTGCTGACTTGAAAGGAACGGTCGATCAATTCCTGAAGTCCTTTTTTGAAGCCGACGTGCCGGTTCGCTTTCGTCCCTCCTACTTTCCGTTCACGGAGCCTTCCGCTGAAGTGGATATCCAGTGTACGCAGTGTCACGGCAAAGGTTGCCGCGTTTGTAAAAATACAGGTTGGCTTGAGGTAATGGGGTGCGGAATGGTGCATCCGACTGTGTTTGAAGCCAGCGGCGTAGATACCGACACATATACAGGTTTCGCGTTTGGAATGGGCGTTGAACGACTGGCGATGTTGCGCTATGGGGTCAACGATCTGCGACTCTTTTTTGAAAATGATCTGCGTTTTCTAAAACAATTTTAAGAACGTGTCAGGTGTTGCTAGTGACTAGTGACCTGAAACTAGAGACTGTATCTTTATGAAAGTAAGTGAATCCTGGTTACGTGAGTGGGTAAACCCTGATATCAACACCGATGAGCTGGCTGACCAGTTAACCATGGCTGGCCTCGAAGTCGATGCGGTGGATGCGGTAGCAGGCGATTTTAATGGCGTCATCGTGGGCGAGATTGTTGCAATTGAGCAGCACCCGGACGCTGACAAGTTACGTGTTTGTCAGGTTGCTGGTTTGCCAGATGGTCCAACCCAGGTTATTTGTGGCGCGCCCAATGCGCGTTTAGGGATCAAGATTCCCTTCGCTACCATTGGCGCAAAGCTGCCGGGCGATTTCAACATCAAGAAAGCCAAGCTGCGTGGCATTGAGTCCTTCGGCATGCTTTGCGGTCAGACAGAACTTGAAGCCGGGGATGACGATAGCGGAGTTTGGGAACTCGCCGCCGATGCACCTGTGGGGCAGGACTTACGCAGCTACCTCAATCTGGACGATAAAATAATTGAGGTGGATTTAACCCCTAATCGCAGCGATTGTCTTAGTGTTAAAGGCCTGGCTCGCGAACTGGGAGTATTGAATCGCATTACAGTGACTTCGCCAGGCATCACTGCTGTACCTTCTACAATCAACGATACGCTTCCAGTTTCGCTCGATGCGGGCGACGCCTGTAGCCACTATGTCGGTCGAGTCATCCGCAATATTGATATTTCTCGTCCCAGCCCTTTCTGGTTGCAAGAGAAGCTGCGTCGGGCCGGTTTGCGTAGTATTGACGCCGTTGTTGATGTCACCAATTACGTGTTGCTGGAGCTTGGTCAGCCCCTGCATGCCTTTGACTTGTCCAAACTTAAAGGTGGTGTAAGCGTTCGTATGGCTCAGCCCAGTGAGTCGTTGACCTTGCTGGATGGCCAGCAAGTGGCTCTTAACCCTAATACTCTTGTCATTGCTGATAACGAAAGTGCCTTGGCTATGGCCGGGATTATGGGAGGGAAGGCCAGCGCAGTTACGGATCAGACACGTGATCTTTTTCTAGAGAGTGCTTTTTTTAATCCGCTGGCAATAGCGGGGCGTGCGCGCTCATACGGATTGCATACAGATGCATCGCATCGTTATGAGCGTGGTGTCGACTACCAGTTACAGACTGAGGCGATAGAGCGAGCAACATCCTTGCTATTGGAGATCGTTGGTGGTGAAGCCGGTCCGCTAGTGGAGGTCACTAATGATTCGTTGCCACAGCAGCGTCAGGTGCATTTACGCCGCGAACGTATCTTAGCGGGTTTAAGTCTTGAAATTGCTGACGCACAGGTAGTGGATATTCTCACCCGACTCGGTCTGGAGCTCGCGGAAGAGGTGTCAGATGGTTGGCACTTCAAGATACCCAGCTATCGATTTGATCTTTCCATTGAGGCCGATTTACTTGAGGAAATCGCGCGTGTATACGGTTATAACCGCTTGCCCACGCGAAGTCTGGCCACGCCTTTAACAATTCCGCCGCGCTCTGAAGTGATGTTGGATCTTCCTGCGCTGCGCGCCCATCTGGTGGCCAAAGGTTACCAGGAAGTAATTACCTATAGCTTTATTGAGCCTAAATTAAGCGCCTTGTTTGATCCAGAGGTGGAGCCAGTTTTGCTGCGTAATCCCATCAGTGCAGACATGGCCGCAATGCGTACAAGTTTGTTGCCGGGGCTGGTTAATGTGTTGCGCCATAATTTGAATCGGCAACAGGAGCGCGCACAATTATTCGAAAGTGGCTTACGTTTTGTACCAGGGGCAGACGGGCTGACTCAGGAAGCCGTTTTTTCGGGATTGATTTACGGTAGCCGTTTTCCTGAAAGTTGGGCGAATCAGACTGACACGGCGGATTTTTATGATCTCAAAGGTGATCTTGAATCTCTCTTTATGCTTACTCAGGATTCAAACACCTTCCAGTTCAAGCCTGCTACACATTCAGCCTTGCACCCGGGCCAATGTGCAGCGA
>Ga0209075_1004514_pt1 | contig 11126 bp, 12 predicted proteins | sample Stecom2011_FD_187523 | JGI IMG/M metagenome (GOLD analysis project Ga0209075, IMG submission 187523) | Agricultural soil microbial communities from Utah to study Nitrogen management - Steer compost 2011 (SPAdes) (version 2) | ecosystem: Environmental > Terrestrial > Soil > Agricultural land...
CAGCAGTTCTATCAGGATCACCCCTGGATGCAGGCGTTTGGTGAGCAGCTGATGAGTTATCGCCCGCCAATCAATACGCGCACGGTGGATATCGTCAAGGGCAAGCGTGCCAATGGCAATACCGAGATCGTGCTCAACTGGATTACGCCGCACCAGAAGTGGGGTATTCACAGTACCTATACCGACAACCTGCTGATGCTGACGCTTAGCCGTGGCGGTCCGATTGTCTGGCTGTCGGAAATCGACGCCAGAAAAGCCGGCATCGAAGACAACGACTGGGTTGAATGTTTTAACGCCAACGGCGCACTGACCGCCCGCGCGGTAGTCAGCCAGCGGGTCAAGGAGGGCATGATCATGATGTATCACGCCCAGGAGCGCATCGTAAACGTGCCCGGTTCCGAAACCACCAAGACCCGCGGCGGCCACCACAACTCGGTAACCCGCGTGGTGCTCAAGCCGACGCACATGATTGGCGGCTATGCGCAGCAGGCCTATGGCTTTAACTATTACGGCACTGTGGGCTGTAACCGTGACGAGTTTGTCGTGGTACGCAAAATGGACAAGGTCGACTGGCTCGACGGCTCCAACACTGACGACTTGCCACAACCCCTGCCACAGGATCTTTAAGGAGAGTGCCATGAGAATACGTTCACAAGTTGCCATGGTTCTGAATCTGGACAAATGCATCGGTTGTCACACCTGTTCGGTGACCTGTAAAAACGTCTGGACCAGCCGTGAAGGCATGGAATACGCCTGGTTTAACAACGTCGAAACCAAGCCGGGCATCGGCTACCCGAAAGAGTGGGAAAACCAGGAAAAGTGGAAAGGTGGCTGGGTGCGCGAGGCTGACGGCAGCATTCGCCCGCGCATTGGCGGCAAGTTCCGCGTGCTGGCCAACATCTTTGCCAACCCGGACCTGCCGCAAATCGATGACTACTACGAGCCGTTCGATTTTGACTATCAGCACCTGCACACTGCGCCCGAGGTGCCACACCAGCCGGTGGCCCGTCCGCGCTCGGTGATTACCGGCCAGCGCATGGAGAAAATCGAATGGGGTCCCAACTGGGAAGAGATCCTGGGTACCGAGTTTGAAAAGCGGCGCAAGGACAAGAACTTTGACGCTGTGCAGGCCGATATTTATGGGCAGTATGAAAACACCTTCATGATGTATCTGCCGCGGCTGTGCGAGCACTGTCTGAACCCGACCTGTGCCGCTTCCTGCCCCAGCGGCGCCATTTACAAGCGCGAAGAAGACGGCATTGTGCTGATTGACCAGGATAAGTGCCGCGGCTGGCGCATGTGCATCAGCGGCTGCCCATACAAGAAGATTTACTACAACTGGAAGAGCGGCAAATCCGAGAAGTGCATTTTCTGCTACCCGCGTATCGAGGCCGGCATGCCGACCATCTGTTCGGAAACCTGCGTCGGTCGTATTCGTTATCTGGGCGTACTGCTGTATGACGCGGACAAAATCCACGAAGTGGCCAGTACGCCGAACGAGCATGACCTGTATCCGAAGCAGCTGGAGATGTTCCTCGATCCGAATGACCCGGAAGTCATTGCCGCCGCCCGCAAGGCCGGCATTGCGGACTCGATCATCACGGCCGCGCAGCAGTCGCCAGTGTACAAGCTGGCGGTTGACTGGAAGCTGGCCCTGCCACTGCATCCGGAGTACCGCACGCTGCCAATGGTCTGGTATGTGCCACCGCTGTCACCGATCCAGAACGCTGCCGAGAGCGGCAAAATCGGCATGAATGGCGTACTGCCGGACGTGGACAGCCTGCGCATTCCGGTGCGCTATCTGGCCAACCTGCTGACGGCCGGTGACGAGGAGCCGGTCAAGCTGGCGCTCAAACGTCTGCTGGCCATGCGCGTATACAAGCGTGCCCAGCATGTTGAAGGTGTCGAAGACCTGCGTGCACTGGAGGATGTCGGCCTGAGCAAAGCCCAGGCGGAAGAAATGTACCGCTATCTGGCGATTGCCGATTACGAAGACCGCTTTGTCATTCCGACCGCACACCGTGAAGAAGCCATGACCGATGCCTTTGCCGAGCGCAATGGCTGCGGCTTCAGCTTTGGTGACGGCTGCAGTCATGGTGGTGAATCCAGCCTGAACATGTTTGGCGGCAAGAAGCAGAACCGCAGGGATGTCCTGAAAACCGTTCAGGTGTGGGAGGAATAACTATGGAAATCATAAAAGTAATTTCTTTATTGCTTGATTATCCTGAACGGCAACTGGTGGAGGCCAGGGTTGAGCTGGACGATGCCATTGAGCAGTGCTTTTTCATCAGTCCGCAGCAGCGCCAGTCGTTACACGACTTGCTACAGCACATCGCCGGACAAGAACTGCTCGATGCACAGTCGTTGTACCTGAGCCTGTTCAACCGGGGGCGGCATTTGTCACTGCTGATGTTTGAACATGTGCATGGCGAGTCCCGTGATCGCGGACAAGCGATGGTGAACCTGCTGGCTGAATATGAGCAGGCCGGCTTTGATATTGCGGTTAAGGAGTTGCCGGATTACATCCCGCTGTATCTGGAGTATCTGGCCAGCCGTGACCAGCTGACTGCACGCACCGGGCTGGCTGATATCCAGCACTTGCTGGCACTGCTCGGGGCAAGGCTGGAAGAGAGTAACAGCCCGTATGCTGCCTGTTTTCATGTTCTTTTGCAGCTGGCCGGAGTGGATCCGGTTGAGCAGATCAGCCAGGCCCGTCAGCAGGTCGCTGAAGATCCGGTTGACGACAGTCTGGAGGCATTGGACGCCGAGTGGGAAGAAGAAGCGGTGACTTTTATGCAAGGTGATGGGCAGGCCTCCTGTGGAGTGCTGCCGTCCACTGGAAATCATCGTCCCCGTGAAGAGGTCGCGGTGCCTATTCACTGGGTTGATTTCACCGATGCATCCAATGCCGCCGGCAAACTGTAGGAGATAATCATGTCCAGTTTTAACTTTCTTGTGTTTGGTGTGTACCCCTATATTGCCCTGGCTATTTGCCTGATTGGCAGCTGGGCGCGCTTTGATTTGTCCCAGTACACCTGGCGGGCCGGCTCCAGCCAGATGCTCGACGGCAAGGATATGCGTCTGGCCAGCAACCTGTTCCACATCGGGATCATCTTCATTCTGGCCGGGCACTTTGTCGGTCTGCTGACACCAGAGTCCGTTTATCACGGCTTCATGAGTTCCGGTGCGAAGCAGGTGCTGGCCATGGTGTCGGGTGGTTTCTTCGGTATCCTTTGCCTGATCGGGCTGGTGATGCTGATCAAGCGTCGCCTCAACAACCCGCGCATCCGCGCCACGTCAAGCACTTCGGACATCATGATCCTGTTTGTGCTGCTGGTGCAGCTGGTGCTGGGCCTGCTCACCATTGTGGCTTCCACACAGCATCTGGACGGCTCGGTCATGGTGATGCTGGGTAACTGGGCACAGAGCATTGTCACCTTCCAGCCGGTCAAGGCGGCGACTGCCATTGCACCGGTAGGCATTGTTTACAAGCTGCATGTGTTCCTCGGCGTGACCCTGTTTGTGCTGTTCCCCTTTACCCGTCTGGTGCACATTGTCAGTGCCCCGGTCTGGTATCTGGGACGCCGTTACCAGATTGTGCGCCAGAAAGGCTAAGCGGATATTTACCCGGCAGCGGCACGGGAGCATCCATTTGTGCCCGCCCAGCCTCCACCCGCCAGGGGAGGGCTGGACGGGAACAATGTCTCCCCTGTCTGCTGGCCGGCACAACACAGGAGCAATGACATGGCTACAGCCAATCTGATCGCCAGCAGCAACCAGGAAATGCCGATTGTTCGGGTCAACGGCGTGCCGGTAGACGCGGATGCCATCGCCCGGGAGATGCAATACCACCCGGCTGAATCCCAGCGCGAAGCGGTATTCCAGGCCACACAGGCGCTGGTGCTGCAGGAACTGTTGCAGCAGCGGGCAAAGGACATCGGCCTGCAGGCACAGCCCCGCGACAACGAGACAGATGATGAGGCACTGATCCGCTGCCTGCTGGAGCAGGAGGTGCAGGTCCCCGTCGTGACCGCGGCGGAGCTTGAGCTGTACTACCGCAACAATCCGCGCCAGTTCACCACACCGCCGTTGCTGGCGGTACGCCACATTTTGCTGGCTGCCGACCCGCAGGACAGTGAGCAGCGCGCAGAGCAGGCAGACCTGGCAAAAGCCCTGCTGCAACAGCTGCAACAGGGTACGGCCCGCTTTGACGAGCTGGTGCAGGCGCATTCTGACTGTCCGTCCCGGGAGCAGGGCGGCGAGCTGGGACAAATCTCTACCGGGCAGACTGTGCCGGAGTTTGAAAAACAGCTGTTGCGCCTGCCGGCAGGACTGGCCGGACGGGCTCTCGAGTCCCGTTATGGCTACCACATTGTCGAGGTGCAACAGCGTATCGAAGGCCAGTTGCTGCCCTTTGAAGTGGTGCGTGACAAGATAAGTGCTGAGCTGGGTCAGCGCAGCTGGCATAAAAGTGTTGCACAATACCTGCAAATTTTGGTGGCAGAAGCCCATGTCGAGGGCATTGCCCTGCAGGGCGCGGCGTCACCATTATTGCAGTAACCAAAAGGAGTCCATGGCATGCCCGGCAACCTGGTGGATGGCTTTGGCCGCACCATTGATTATGTACGGATCTCGGTCACCGACCGCTGTGATTTTCGTTGCATCTATTGCATGGCCGAGAACATGACCTTTTTGCCCCGCCAGCGGGTGCTGACACTGGAGGAAATCGAGCGCAGTGCCCGGCTGTTCGTTGCCAACGGCGTAAAGAAAATCCGCCTGACCGGTGGCGAGCCGCTGGTGCGCCAGGGCATTGTCGGCCTGTGCCGCAACATCAGCGGCATTGACGGCCTGCGCGAACTGGTGATGACCACCAACGGCTCGCAGCTCGACAGGTACGCCAAGCCTTTGGTCGATGCCGGCGTCAGGCGCCTCAACATCAGCCTGGACTCGTTGCGCGAGGACCGCTTTCGCGCCATGACCCGGGTTGGCGATCTGCACCAGGTGATCCGGGGTATCGAGGCGGCGCGGGATGCCGGTTTCGAGTCGGTAAAACTCAACAGCGTGATCATCAATGGCAGCAATGATGACGAGATTCTCGACCTGGCCAGTTTTGCCGTGGACAACGGGCTGGACATCACCTTTATCGAAGAAATGCCACTGGGGCAGGTGGGCCGTTCGCGCGAGCGTGCCCTGTTTACCAGCGAACAGGTGCGCGAGCTGCTGGAGCAGCGTTACCGTCTGTTGCCCAGCACAGAAAATAGCGGTGGCCCGGCCCGCTACACGCGCCTGCAGGAGCATCCGGCCACCCGTATCGGTTTTATCTCGCCGCACAGCAACAACTTTTGCAGCACCTGCAACCGGGTGCGCCTGACGGTTGAAGGCAAGCTGTTGCTGTGTCTGGGCAATGAACATGATCTGGATCTCAAGGCGCTATTGCGGCGTTATCCGCTGGACGACCAGCCGCTGATTGCTGCCGTGCGCAAGGCGCTGCGCTACAAGCCCGAGCGCCACGAGTTCAGCGCCGATGGTGAAGTGCAGATCCTGCGCTTCATGAATGCCAGTGGCGGCTAGCCATGCTGCACAGAGTTGCGCATAGGGTTTTAACCACGATAAGGACCGGCCTACACCCATGAATATCCTGAATTTTGCTGACCTGCTTGCGGCTGCCAGACAGCAGCCGGAGCCCCAGTTATTGCTGTTTGTGTTTGCCCGGGCCGAGTTGCCCGAAGGTGCCACAGAGGAGCAGAAAAAGAATTTTGCCGCCGGGGCTGGCGGGGCCCTGACCCCGGTGCTCTGTGTCGACAAGACGCCGGACGAACTGACCGATTTTGCTGCCCTGGCTGCCGAGTCGCAGCAAACCGGGCAGCCGTGGGATCTGGTGTTTGCCAGCAGCCTGTCCGGCCATGCTGGCATCATGCCGACCACCGAGCAGGCTGAACAGCCCTTGCAGATGATGGTTCAGGCGATACACTCGGGCAAGGTCGCCAGCCTGCTGGCCCTCGACAAACAGGGCCAGACCCTCAGTTTTTATTAAGGAAACAGAAATGAGCCATACCAGTGATGTCTTTGTACCCCTGAACATTGCCGTGCTGACCGTGAGTGATACGCGCACGCTGGAGACCGACACCTCCGGCCAGTATCTGGTCGATCAGCTAAAGCGGGAAGGCCATGTGCTGGTGGATCGCCAGATCATGCCGGACAACCTGTATCAGGTACGCGCCCAGGTGGCGCAGTGGATTGCTGACGACAAGGTGCAGGCGGTACTGATTACCGGTGGCACCGGCTTTACTGACCGTGACAGCACACCCGAGGCGGTGGCCTGTTTGCTCGACCGGGAGATTCAGGGCTTTGGCGAGCTGTTCCGGCATATTTCCTATGCTGATATTGGCACGTCCACCATCCAGTCCCGGGCCTTTGCCGGGCTGGCCAACCGTACACTGGTCTGCTGCATGCCCGGCTCGACCAATGCCTGCCGTACCGCCTGGGAAGGCATTTTGCAGCCGCAACTGGATGCGCGCCAGGGCCCCTGCAATCTGGTCGCCCACCTGACCCAGGCAGCTGCCTGTGCCAGCCGGGGCTGATCATGCCGTTGATGCCGCTGGATGATGCGTTACGCATCCTGCTGGAGCAAGCCGACCGCCAGCCGGTCGGGCCAAACGAAACCGTGGCAGCCTCTGCCGCCTCTGGCCGGGTGCTGGCACAGCCGCTGGTGGCCGGTTTGACTCTGCCGCCATGGCCCAACAGCGCGATGGACGGCTATGCAGTGTGCAGCAGTGATGTGATTGCCGGGCAGCCGCTGGCGGTGAGCCAGAAAATCTTTGCCGGGCAGATGCCGCAACCCCTGCAGCCGGGCAGCTGTGCGCGGATCTTTACCGGCGCACCGCTGCCGGAAGGTGCGGATGCGGTGGAGATGCAGGAAAACGTCGAGCTGGATGCACAGGGCCGTGCGCTATTTGCGCAGGCGGTCAGCAGCGGCCGCTTTGTCCGTCCGGCAGGGCAGGAGGCGCAGCCGGGCCAGCTGATGCTGGCTGCCGGTACACGGCTGGGACCGGTCGAGCTGGCCCTGGCTGCCTCGCTGGGTATCACGCAGCTGGAGGTTGCGCGCCGGTTGCGGGTGGCGGTGCTGTCGACCGGTGACGAGCTGGTCGAGCCCGGCCAGCCGCTGCAGCCCGGGCAGATTTACAACAGCAACCGCGTGCTGCTGGTGCAGTGGCTGCAACGGCTGGGTTGCGAGGTGACTGACCTTGGCTGCCTGCCGGATGACCCGGATGCAATCCGCCAGCAGCTGGCGGCACTTGACGGGCTCGACCTGTTGCTCAGTTCAGGTGGTGTTTCGGTTGGTGAGGCGGACTATCTGGGACAGGTGCTGCGCGAAGAAGGCGAAGTCGGTTTCTGGCGGCTGGCACTGAAACCGGGCAAACCAAAAACCTTTGGCAGCTATCGCGGCATTCCGTTCATGGGCTTGCCGGGCAACCCGGTCTCGACTCTGGTGACCTTTGCCCTGCTGGCGCGGCCCTATATCCTGCGCCGCATGGGCATGCGGGATGTGTTGCCCCGCTGCTATCCGGTGCCACTGGGCTTTGCCGTGACCAATAGCGGTGTGCGCCGCGAATTCATGCGGGTTGGCTGGCGGGACGGGCAGGTGCAGCGTTATGACAACCAGTGCTCGGGCATTCTCGGCAGTGCCGCCTGGGCCGACGGCTTGCTGGAAGTGCCCGAAGACAGCAGCCATCAGGCGGGTGATTTGCTGAACTTTTATCCGTTCAGTGAGTTGCTGGGCTGACCGCGGCTGGAGACGGCGGGCCTGAAATTTTCCGCCGGGATAAGAATGTCGGGGTGAACGCGCCGGAAAAGTAAAATCTGCCGGCACCGTCGCATCCCGGTGCCGGCAGCAAAGAGCCGGTCTACCAGCTCTTGTACGGCAGGAACTTGCCGTTCAGGGTCAGCACGACCCGGTCGCCAGCGGGGTTTTCTTCCTTGTCCAGCTGCATGCTGAAATCAATGGCACTCATAATGCCGTCGCCGAATTTTTCGTGGATCAGCTCTTTCAGGGTGTCGCCGTACACGCCAACAATCTCGTAAAGGCGGTAGATCAGCGGGTCGGTGGGCACGGACTTGTCCCAGTGTTTGTGCGGAAACTGTTGCAAGGCCTGTGCGACGTCTTCTGGCAACTGCAACAGTTTGGCCAGCGCCCTGGCTGGCTCCTCCTGCAGGCTGTTCATGCCCAGACAGGCGGAGGTGACAAATACCGGATCAAGACCCACATGCGCAGCAATAGCTTCCCAGCTCAGTTGCTGCTTATTTTTGGCCAGAATGATGGCTTCGGTCATGGCAACCTTGTTCATGGACGGCTCCTTGGGATAAAACTGTGACCTGATGATGGTGCGTGATCTATCGCAGAAAGAAAATACACCGAAGTGGGTAGCCGGCGTCAGCCGTGAACCTGGCGGCCATTTTCAATTCGCACCACGGCGGCGGTAAAAAACTCCAGATCGCAGGGGTCGTGGCTGATCATGATCATCGGGATCTCCAGCTGGCTTTGCAGGCTGGCCAACTGCTGACGCATCTGCTCGCGCAGGGGCGGGTCCAGTGCGCTGAACGGCTCGTCGAGCAGCAGTGCGGCCGGTTCCATGATCAGGGCCCGGGCCAGCGCGGTACGCTGACGCTGGCCACCAGACAGCTGATACGGGTACAGGTGCTGTGCATCCTGCAGGGAAAAACGTTCCAGCCACAGGTCAACGTCCTTGCTGGCCAGGTTGCGGCGCGGATTGAGCAGGCCGCGGCGCAGGCCAAAAGCGATGTTCTGCCGGGCCGTGAGGTGCGGAAACAGTGCGTAGTCCTGGAACAGGTAGGCGACCTGGCGCTGGCGAGCGGGCAGATTGATGTTGCGTCCGGCATCATACAGGGTGCGTCCGGCCAGCCGGATATGGCCGCTGTCCGGCGTCTGCAATCCGCCGAGCAGTTGCAGCAGCAGGGATTTGCCGGAGCCGGACGGGCCATACACCAGCAGGCGCTGCTCGCTGCAGGCAAAGTCCAGTTGCAGGTGAAAGCGGCGGCGGGGCGAGACCAGGGTTTTTTCCAGTTGCAGCTCGATCATGCCTGCCTCCGGCGGTGGCTGCGTGACAGCCAGCTGGCGCTGAGCAGTACCACCACGCAGACCAGCGAAGTGATGGCAACCAGCAGGTTGGCGGTGCTGTCCTGGCCCGCTTGCACTGCCTCATAAACGGCGATAGAGAGGGTCTGGGTGCGGCCGGGAATGCTCCCGGCGATCATCAGGGTGGCACCAAATTCACCCAGTGCCCGGGCAAATGCCAGCAACAGCCCGGCCAGAATGCCGCGCCAGGCCAGCGGCAGGGTAATGCGGAAAAAAATCGACAGCTCGCTTAGCCCCAGTACCCGGCCGGCCTGTTCCAGTTGCGGGCTGACCTCTTCAAAGGCGGCGCGGGCCGGCTTGAACACCAGCGGAAAGGCAACAATACAGCTGGCCAGTACCGCGCCCTGCCAGGTAAAAATCAGGTTGATGCCGAAGCTGTCATGCAGCCAGCCGCCAAGCGTGCTGTTACGGCCTACCAGTACCAGCAGGTAATAGCCCAGTACCGTGGGCGGCATCACCATGGGCAGGGTCAGCAGGCTGTCGATCAGGTCGCGGCCGGGCAGGCGGGTACGGGCCAGAAAAAAGCCGGTGGCCACGCCCAGCACCAGATTGATGGCGGTGGCCCAGCCGGCAACCTTGAGGGACAGGGACAGGGCGATCCAGGCGCTGCTCATGCCGGTTTACTGGACGGGTCCGAAACCGTAGCGCTGCAGGATGGCCTGACTGCCCGGCGCAAACAGGAATTCGACAAAAGCGGCGCTGGCCGGGTTGTCGCTACCGCTGGCCGTGATGGCAATGGGGTAGAGCACCGGAGTCGGGGTCGGTACCTGCAGCTGGACACTGACCCTGTCGGCCATCAGGGCGGCGTCGGTGGCATAGACAAAACCGGCATCCACCTCGCCGCGGGCCACATAGTCCAGTGACTGGCGCACGTTTTGTGTCTGGATGAGCTTGTCCGTCAGTGCGTGCCACAGGTGCAGGCCGGTCAGTACCTCCCGGCTGTAGCGCCCGACCGGTACGCTGTCGGGGTTGCTGACGGCAATGCGCGGGTAGGCCGGCAGCAGCAGGTCATCCAGCGCCTGTAATGGCTGGCCGCCCGCCGGCGTGATCAGGGCCAGGCTGTTGCTGACAAAATCGCGGCGGCTGGCGTTATCCAGCAGGTTCAGGTCGCGCGCCTGGTCCATGGTGGCCTGGTCAGCACTGGCAAAGACATCCACCGGTGCACCATGGGCCATTTGCTGCAGCAGGGCACCGGAGCCGGCAAAGTTCAGGTGTACCCTGTGTTGCGGAGCCTGCTGCTCGAAAGCCGCGGCGATTTCCTTGAACGCATTGCTCAGGCTGGCAGCTGCCGAAACGGTAAGCTCGGTTGCCTCCACCAGGGGCAGCCAGCAAGCAAACAACAGGGAGAACAGGCGAATGCGCATGCAGGGTTCCTTGTGGTATATGCGTAGTCGGCAAACTATAAACGCTTTACTCGTCATATGACAGGCTAGAACCGTCAGGTACCCCCAATGCGCCACTTATTTATTTTATGCCAGTTGCTATTTGTCGTAGCTTTGTAGCAGGCTTCTGCTGCGGGCAGTAATCGCTAATTGCTGCGACTACCGCTGCGTCTTCTGGCGTGCCCCGCTGCTGATTGCCGGGAGTGCGGTTCAGCCTGTCATGGTTGCCGGCCGCAAAGCTCTGCATCAGGCATCCCGCTCCTCACGGCGGTGCCCGCTCAAACCGCCAGATAATCGTGTACTGGGTTGCGCGTTCCTTCCTGCCATCTCTTGAGACTCCGCATAAAGGCGCAGTTATCACGGTGGCAGTGATCGGCGGCGAAGCGCTGTTGGTGCTTGCTGCGACATTGCTGGGCAAAGAGTATTGGGGGCAGGTCAGGCACGGGTTCAAACTGGCGTGGACCAGAACCATACAAAGAAACCGGCCAGTGCCGGATGAGGAGAACAACATGAGCATTCGCAGGGCGCAGGCCGAAGATTTTCCGGCCTTGCTGCAGATCTGGGAGCAATCGGTGCGTGCCACGCATGAC
>Ga0209075_1004515_pt1 | contig 11120 bp, 7 predicted proteins | sample Stecom2011_FD_187523 | JGI IMG/M metagenome (GOLD analysis project Ga0209075, IMG submission 187523) | Agricultural soil microbial communities from Utah to study Nitrogen management - Steer compost 2011 (SPAdes) (version 2) | ecosystem: Environmental > Terrestrial > Soil > Agricultural land...
TTGCACCCGCATTCAAGGAATACTTGTTGAGATACGCAAAGGAGAAATGGCAGAGCGGTCGAATGCGGCAGTCTTGAAAACTGTTGAGGGTCATACCTCCGGGGGTTCGAATCCCTCTTTCTCCGCTTAGAGATTATCAAATCTCACCAAAACCCGATAAACACTATGTTTATCGGGTTTTTACATTTTCTTCAATATCGAACAAAATCATCTAATATCAAATAAAAAGTGCGGGATTCGGTGCGGTTTTTTTTAATTCATTTTACGCACCGAATTATTTGTTAAATGATGCTATATAGGCTTTTATATCGATTTTAAATAATTATTTTTTGTATCTTTAAGGATAACAAAAAGTACGCACCGATGCAAACTACATTTTCCATCCTATTTTACCCAAGAGGAAATGATATTGATAGAAATGGAAACGCCCCTATTTACGCACGAATTACTGTTAATGGTAAGAGAAGTGAGTTTAGTATAAAACGTAAAGTTCTATTAACTAAATGGAACTCAGATGCAGGCAAAATGCGAGGTACGACATCCGAAGTTCGTGAGTTAAATAAGTATATGGCCACTATTCGAACCAAGCTCAACAAAATTCAAGAGCAACTATCGGAAAAAGAGACTTTAGTTACGGCTCAAAAAATTAAAAATACTTACTTGGGGAAAACTATTAAGCACAAGATGCTTTTAGAAATTTTTCAAGAACACAATAATAAAGTTGAAAAACTAATTGGTAAAGATTTTGCCGCCGGTACAGCAGAACGTTATAAAACCGCCCTAAAGCACGTTAGGGATTATATAAAATTGGAATATTTGTTAAGCGACATCCCCGTTAAAGATGTTGACCATAAATTTATTTCTGGATTTGAGTATTATCTTAAAACTACACGGAATTGCTCACACAATACTGCTATAAAGTATATTACTAATTTTAAAAAAATAATCCGTATTGCGTTTGCTAACGATTGGATTTCCAAAGATCCATTTACAAGTTGGAAAGCTAGACTTAAAATAGTTGATAGAGAGTTTTTAACTGTTGAGGAAATTCAGACAATGGTTGAAAAAGAACTACACACTGAAAGGTTGAATCAAGTTAAAGACATTTTTATATTCTGTTGTTTTACTGGTTTAGCCTATTCGGATGTAAAAAAGCTTTCTGCAAATAATGTTGTAATCGGTATTGATGGTGGAAAATGGATAAAAATTAATAGATCAAAAACCGACACACGAAGCAATATTCCAATTTTGCCCACAGCTGAAGCTATTTTAGAAAAGTACGCTGAAGATTCAAAAATTCAAAGAAACCAACTTCTATTGCCAGTGCTAAGCAATCAAAAAATGAATGCCTATTTGAAAGAGATAGCAGATTTGTGCAAAATCAACAAAAATTTAACCTTCCATTTAGCGCGTCATACTTTCGCAACAACTGTAACCCTCTCTAATGGTGTTCCCATTGAATCAGTAAGTAAAATGTTGGGGCATAAATCTCTTAAGACAACGCAACATTATGCTAAAATTTTAGACAGAAAAGTTAGCGATGATATGCTGGCGCTTAAAGTTAAATTGGCAAATTATTCCAATACCATTAGTTCATCAGAGGGCGTATAATTTTATTTGGGATATCTAAATGAGGTATTACGTTGGACAAAACTCAATTGGGGATTTAAAAATTATATTTGTAACATCTGATAAAGCAATGATTGAAAACGCACTTTCTACCAATTCAAGAAAGGTAGTGTTGACTTTCGATGAATATATGGAATATCTCGGATTAAAATAAAATTATGTCAATACCAATAGTATTAGATAAATCAACTTTTCAAGGTCTTAATTATGAAGATATAATCGAACTTCATAAATATTATATTGTCAATATAACACCTCTGTTGGTTTCTGAAATTTTGGGCGACCTTGCAAAAGAAGAAAAGGAAGGAAAGAAAGCACCCAAAGACCAAGTTACTGACCTAGCTAAAAAAATGTTCCCTTACAATGCTTATGTAAATATGGATTTTAGGAAACTTGTTGAAAAATCCTTAACTGGAGAATTTACAACTGCTGACAATAGACCCTTTTTAATTGCCAAAAAATCTATAAATACGCCAACCAAAAAAGGGTTGACATTTGTTGAAACGCCAGAAGAAATATCTATAAAACGTTGGAAAAAAGGCGAGTTTGATACAATGGATGAAATCATTTCTGAAGTTTGGCGAACAGAATCCAAGGATGAGAATGCAACTAAAGATTTTAAAGCAAAATTTGATCATCTCAAAGACATCAAAATAAAACACCACAAATCTTCAAATGAAGAAAAATTTCAAGCTTTAAAAGAAAGATTACAAGAACGGCTATATATCGAACTTGACCCTGAAGAAACATTGAACCTTGTAATGGATCACTTTAAAGTAAATTCCAATTTGCGAGATAATATTCAAGCTCGATGGAAAAATGAATCTCATCCAAATTTACAAAGCTTGGCAAGTTATGCTATGTATTGTTATGAAGTCGTCTGCCTCTACTCTATTGGGATAAATAATTCTTTGTGTGGCGAAAGATTGACGAATCTCTTGGATTTAGAATACTTGTTCTATGCGCCTTTTGCAAGAGTATTTAGTACTAATGACAAATTTTTAAAGAACCTTTTCTTCGCTGTTCAACCTACTGATACTTTTTTTGTCACATTACAAGAACTGAAAGATGATTTTTTAAAATTCAGAGCAGTAACTGAAGAAGGGAAAGTATTTGATGAGCCGCCAATAAAAGATTCAGAGACATATCGCATATGGGATACAGTCTTTGATTTGGAACTTACTAGAAAACTTAAACCTTCCGCCGATGAATTAAAAAGGAAGGAAATTGAATTAGAAGAAATTCTCAAAATTGCGGAATATGGCACAGAAGGTAAATTTGAAGGAGAAGCTGATTTTGTTGTAAAGGAAATGTTTATGTCTCCAGATGACCCCTGTCCTTGTAAGAGCGGGAAAGCTCTAAAGGATTGTCATTTTCCTAAAGCCTAAACTAATTAAAGTAATTACAAACTTTATCCACAAAGACAGCGATGATACCTTGGATAGCGTAGTAAATTTTTAACTTGCAGAAATTTCAAAATTCTGTATTTGAACTATTTATTTAACATTTATAGTAACTTTATAGCTTATTTAAGCATAGCCATTAAACTATAAATGAAATACATTATTGAAGAAAATCTAAAAAAGCTAAAGCTGCTATTAGAGCACTATAAAAAGCCACTCTATAACCATCAAAATTCTGCCACAGAAGATGCAGAGAAACTCTGGAATTCATCCTTGTTTTTTGCTAACATTCTTATAGCAAGTGATTATTCCGGACCTGATATTTCAGATAAAGAACTAAAAGATTTTACCGCCGGCTATGAAGTACAAAATAAAGAAAAGATTGACTTAGAAGGATTGTTTTCAAAATTTTGGCTTAGAAATGTATTCGGAAACATCCACATCCCAAGTATTATAAGGCGAACAGCAAGGGACTATGACGATAAAAAAGATAGGCTCAACGAATTACTTTTTATAAGACATCTAAAAAAACAGTTAGGAATTGAGGAAACTTCATCAAAAGAACTTAAAAAGCAGATTAACTCATACGAATCTAATCAAAAACTTAAACTAGACAGCGAATGGCTTTTCAATTCTCATTACCTAAAAGAAAAAAAAGATGGTTCTAATTTTGAAGTAAGCAGCGTTGATTATTACACTAAGTTACTTGATAATTGGGCAATATTTAAATTCATCAATGAAGTCCTAAAGTACAAACAGAAAAAGTATGATGCAAGTATATGTGTTAAGAAAGACTGCTTTGACAAAATATATAAACAGCATAAGGCTCTCTTCCCTAAAACACCCATTCTCGAATATTTATATGAAAACAAGGTTTTATTAGAGACATCTGAAGGCTTTATAATCCCTATCCGTTCTGGAAATCCAAATTACATTTTTGATTTAGCAAGTCCAATTAAGGCCATTATCTGGCAAAAACTAATAGATGATAACACTTTTGAAGACGACAACCAGAGGATTTTAAAGTTCTTATCTTATTCCAAATACGATGAACATAGACACGATATCGTTTCTCATCTTTCTATGGAAGCAAAAACAAGATTTAAAGAAGCTGCATTAGCGACGGTTCTAAATGAACCAGACCTACATCCTATCGAAAAGGAATTTAATAAAGTCTTTTTAGAGGATGAAATTACCTCGCGCAATTATTGGAACAATAGCATTAAAATAGAAGGCGATGATTTAAAATCCACAGATGACCTTTATGACCTTTATGACCAAATGCTTAAGGTTTCCGACAATTACAACGGCAATCTATTTTTTATTCAAGGAAGTAGAACCGATTTGTCCTATTTAATAAACGAGTTGCTTGTTTTGGATAATGAGCATCCTCAAAAAAATGACTCGGACAATTTCACTTACCCTCATTACCCTATCACTAAACAGTTTTTGTTACAAGGTCTTTCCAAACCTTACTTACTTTGGAAAACTGCTTATTTTTTAAAAACCAGAGGTCTTACTCGATTGCCCTTTTTTCTCATTGAGGAAAATTTTGCAACGTTGACATTCAGATTACTTGACAGTGCTACAATTGAGGTTTTGCCTGATGAAACGGTATCACAAGTAAGAACGAAGATATTGAAAATTGCAATTCAACTGGTTTTTGACGAAATCACTTCTTCCCATAATTACGATAAGGAAAGATTCGCAGAAATAGTTTTTCAACTATTCAAGGAAATCAACAGGGATAAATTTCAATTGGCACGTAACTCAAGAACTATCGAGATTTACGAACAGACAATCGCCGATAAAAAAGAGAGGGAACACGTATTATTGAGTACGATAGAGAATTATTCACAGAGTGTAAATAGTTTTCCAAAAAAAGCGAGCCTCTCAATAATTTCACAGCACCTAACATTACTTTTAGAGCGTGTCCATTCCTATTTACCTACCAGAGAATTATCAAATGGCAGTTGGCATTTGCCCTTGCATAAATTAGATTATTTAACTTGGTTATCAAAGGTTACCATTAATTGTCAATTAAAAAACGAAAAGCTTGAAACTAATATTGACCAATCAATTGCAGAAGACTTTCTAAAAACCTATCTGTCTGCTATTGAAAAAGTTTCAATAGCTAAAACAGAATACCCTAATTTAGAATTAAAGGATACTGTGCCATCTTGGTATTTGGACAATGAGCAATTGGACAACATTGACTGGATTTTCCCTTTTATTCTTTTAAAGCGTAGTAATACATTTTCAAAATTTTTGAATCCTTCTATAGATTTTAATTCAGATGAAGATATCTATGACGACTTCAACCAGTACTCGGCAAAACGTCTGCGCTCTCATTTATTTATTTTTCTGTCAGTTTTAAAATCAATCAACAATCGAAGTTCAAATCTTTTTAGGCTGCAAAAAGAATCCAATAAGATTAAAAACAATTTAGAAGCTAGTATTTTGAATATTCTGAAGAAAAACGACATTCAACACAAAAAAAATAAAATAGATATTCTTGATGAATTTTTTGAACGAAGTTTTGGAAGCTCTAATAAAGGTGAGTTAATACCGCAAATAGCCAATAGTATCAATTGGTTTTCAGATAAAGAAGAGATAATAAATGTTATAACCAAAACAAGTGATTTAACAAGACTTCTTATAATAGTTGACTGGATTACAGCCGAAGGACTGAAAAAAGAGTTAATTAAAAGAATTAAGAAATCTAAAATCACGGAATTCATAAAGTCGAAAAGATGGAATCCAGAAATGGAGTTAATCATTACAAAACTTACCTATCATCCAAAACTGGTAAAACAGACAAAAGAAGCTTTGGACTATTGGAAGAAGAATGTGACTACTCACGGTAAGAAGGATTTAAAAAAGGTAACCTACTTGGTAGAGTTAATGCTAGCTTATAATGATAAAAATGAAGCTGACCTTGATACCATTGAAGTCCCCGAACATACCTCTTATAAAGTAAATAAAGATTTTGAAGTGGATAATTACAAGCAATTCTTTAGAGGATTAATTCGTTTTAACACAAATCCAGAATCGGCATATCAAATATTTGACAATTTACATCATCAGTTTCCCGAACATTCTAATATTGCATTAAATCGTTTTGCTGCTAAGGTAAATTGGGCATCAAAAACAAAAACTAAAGTTCTTTTTGAAGAAGCACTTGATGAATGGAAACAAATGGAACCGAGTTTACCTGAAACTTATTTAGAAAACATTAAAGATAGTGTTTGGACTAATAAACTTACCGTTTATTATCATCTAAATAACAAAATTGAATTTGATAAACTTTACTTATCTATTCCGTTTCCATATCAAATGAAAGAAGATATGGTAGAATTGAAAATAGGAATATTGTTGAAGAATCACCTACGGCAAGATGCAAAAAAAGTATTATTTAATGCAATCAACTACCACAAAGACTCGGCTGGTAGAATCCCGAAATTCATCAGAAGATTAAAGAACAAACTTGCTGATGAAATTGATATTAAGTTTCTTCAAAACAATTTCAATGAAATCTTTGCATCCCAACCCAAAACCCTCATTCAAATATTCCCAGATAGATTAAATGCAGAAAATAAATTGGGAAGTTTTATTACTAAAGAAATGGCACTAGCAAGTAGTAAAATGCTTGATAAAATCAACTCAGTTCGTGATGTTGGGTTAGAAGACAAATACAATGATCTGGTACAGCTAGCTTTAGAGGCAAGGGTAGCTCAATGGGGATGGCAGGTCAAAGATCAAACCAGAGGAGGTTTTTCAGCTAATAAGAAAAAATACAATCCGGGCGAGAGAGATATTATTGTATGTGATTCCAATAGTGATGCTTTAATTGTTTGCGAAGCGTTTATATGGAGAGATAGACGTACCGCTGAGAGCCATATCAAAAAGATTTTTAATTATCATCATAAACGAAAAAATTTCATAATCTTAATTTATGACAAGAGAAAGTATGAAAATTTTGATTCTAGCTGGAAAAGATATAAAGAAGAAGTATTACCAGATATATCTTACCCTGTGGGTTTCGATTTAAATAAAACGAAATGGAAAGAGCTAACAAAAAAGTTTAAGTATAACTCAACAGGAATTAAAGTAGGTTCTTCCAAACACGGAAAAAACACAAGAATTTTCCATATAATGATCAATCTAAATTATAAAGTAAAATAGAGCAAGAGGGATTGAAACGATAATAAGTTATGCAGAATATATGGTAAACAAAAAATGTTCTCTAAAAATTATTTAAATACAGCGATTTAAAAACAACTTTAATTTATCAATTTGAAATGTTGACTACAATTGCTTTTTAATTTTTCACAATTCTAGTTACGAAATTCGCCTTATTATTAAATGTAGCGTTCAAAATATAAACTCCTTGGGATAAATTGGATAAGTTGATAGAATTGACCATAGTATTGGATTTATAAACTCTCACGCCCAGAACATTTCTTATTTCAATAGAAGAAATTGGTTGTTCAGCTTCCATGAATAATTGATCCCTGAAAGGGTTAGGATAAATATGTATATTTTCAAATTCTTCCTCTATAACACCCAGCGGATTGCAATCCTCACTAAATACTACCTGTGGATCCACTTCGGGCCAATTTGTTTCGCTATATAGGGGGTCGTCCACTTCTATACAAGTTAAGTTAGGATTTTCAAGTGCATTAAAATATTGGAAATTTGTATTGTTTCCATTTTTCACATTTAATGATTCCAATTGATTTCCTCGGCAGGACAGTTGTTTTAGGTTTGCATTTAACGAAACATCCAATTGGTCAAGAGTTCCGTAGTCTAAAATAAAATATTGCAACATTATATTTTGTGAAAGGTCCAGATTTGAAATTTGATTGCTTCCACATCTTAAAGAAATTAAATTAGGATTGTTACTTACATCCATTTCAAATAGATTGTTTGAATTAAAATCCAAATACTGCAAATTATTATTTTCTAAGTTCAAGTAATAAGTGCAAAATTAATATTTAAAACTCTTGGGGCTAGCCCCAAGAGTTTTAGGACGAATTGTTATATTAATCTTGCATGAAAAAATACAAACAATTGACCATCCACCAAAGGTATCAAATTGAAGCCTTAATGGAAACCGAAAGCAGTAAAAGTGAAATTGCCAAAATCATTGGCGTTGATCCTTCTACCCTTTACAGGGAATTATCCAGAAATACGGCCAAGCGAGGAAGGACCGCTGGCAGCTATGTAGCGACAAATGCACAGCGACGAGCAGATAAAAGGCATAAGGACAAACCCAAGCTGTTACTGCTCACAGAACAGCTAAAAGCACGTATCGCTGGGTTGTTGTGTTATGAAAAGTGGAGCCCAGAACTCATCAGTGAACGTTTATCCATTGAGGGTGAAGCTTGCGTTAGCCACGAGACCATATACCAGTGGATATGGGATGCCAAGAAAAGTAATAAAAAGGCAGACGCAAAATACGGCAAACTTTATAAGCACCTTAAACATGGCAGTCGGAGACAGAAGAGAGGGAATACAAAAGATAAGCGCGGTGCTATAAAAAACCGCATAGGGATTGACCAGCGTCCAGAAGTTGTGAAACACCGTGAGCGTATTGGCGATATTGAGGTCGACTTAATGATGGGCAGTAATCACAAATCAGCTCTTTTGGTAATGACAGATAGGGCTACGTTGATAACGATGATGGAAAAACTCAACGGAAAGGAGGCAGAAGAGGTATATGAGAAAATGCAAAAAAGACTTACCAACTTCAGTCCATCTTGGGTAAAAACCTTGACCTTTGATAATGGAAAGGAGTTTGCCCAGCATCAAAAGATAGGAAAGCTCTTAAAGGTAAAAACATATTTTACCAGACCCTATACCTCACAGGATAAGGGAACAGTAGAAAACAGAATAGGAGTAATTAGAAGATTTTTTCCAAAGAAAACAGATTTTAGAAAAGTATCAGATAAAAGAATAAAAGAAGTTGAAAGATTACTAAATTACAGACCAATTAGAAAATTTAATTATAATAACCCAATTGAAGTCCTAGAAAACAAATGTTTTGCACTTATGGGTTGAACTCAGCCAATACTAAATGTCCAAAACAAAATATTTATAATTGTTTTTAAAACAGGAGAAACTATTAGTTGGGTGATTGACTGCAACCAAAAAAACGTATAGACGTCCACCAGAACAATGAGAATACAAAGCAAAAAGACAGTAAAAATAGAATAGGAACGCATTGTATCGTATAATATTTGGAAATGGTTTTAGGCTTTCATATACCTGCTTCTTTAGGCCTTTTCAATAATCCAATAATTGATACCCTGCATTTAGCAAGTACAGTCCCACAATAAAAAGCAGTACATAAATAACCTGAACCAGCTTAACGTTTAAATACTTAATCCATTTGGCTGCTCGATTCGGAAATATAAATAGAAATAGCCCCATTCCCAAGGACATCCACCCAATTAAGGTTACTATAACCGTCCAATTGGATTCCCAAATATTATGGAAAATAATATTTAGCAACCCTACGGTTATTGCTATAAATGCCACTAGAATTGAAAATTTTTGATCCTTTAAATCATCAAAAATTTGGTTGATCCGTGTTGGATTATAGCTTAGAATAAAAAAGAAAATAATCAGGTACCAACCCCAAAACTTCGCTAAAAAAATAGATATATCCATACTGTCTTATTTTTGTCCTGCAACTCAAATTTAACTCCTATCTTTCACATAAATAATGATTTATATCAGATTAGGAATAAATTAAGGCTTCATTAATTTTATTGAAGGAATAACCATAAAAGGTACGTTGGTGTGATATACCATTTCTTTTATGACTTGTTTAAAAAATAGATTTTCAAAAAAGGAATGCTTATTATTGACCATCACTAAGAAATTAGCTTTATATTTTATCTGAAACTGCGTTACCGCCTCAGTTAAATCTACATATTCAGCTGTATGGAATAGATGGGCGTTATGCTTAAAAAAATCTTCACATTGTTCTTTTGTTTTCTCCTGGGAGGAATCTAGAGGCTCGCCGAAATAAATATTTAAAATATTCAATCGAGATATATGTCTTGTACAAATAGACTTTAATAGTTTTAGATACTTGTTTTTCATTGAAAACTTAAAGTCTGTCGGGAATAAAATCTCCTTCGGATCTTCATAAGTAAAATTCTCTGGTACCGCAATTACGGCACACTTCACTTTTTTAATTGTAAACATAGTGTTGGTACCCAAAAAGACTTCTTTGGCTCCAGTCGCTCCTTTGGTACCCATTACTATTAAATCTATGTTGCGTTCTTTAATCACAGCTTTAATTTCAGGAATAAGCAAATTGAACGAAGACAATACTTGAAAACTATGCCTTGGATTTTTAAACTTCTTTTTGAGTTCTTTTTCAATCTCCAGTAATCCACTTTCAGAATTTTGTCTGGTAATTTCCTCTACCATCATGGTAGAGTAACTATCTGCCAATGTTGCAACGTTATAAGCCACAGGAGTAAATGTATTGAGTAAATGAAATGTGCAATCCTCATCCTTAAATAGCTGTATGGCATATTCTATGGCGTTGGAAGCGTTTTGGGAAAAATCTGTTGGAAGTAAAATATTTTTCATAGTTAATGAATTTGGCCGTATGGATAAAATATATACGATTTAAAATATCTAAAGTAAGCTTCAATAACTGTCAGCACAATGACGCAGGTCATTCAATTAAATTTTACCAAAGCTGACGGCCATCATTTTAAAAGGATCTATTATTAGCTACTTTTATTAAAATTATTATTCACAAATAGTTCAAAAACTAAAAATCTCTTTATTATGAAACGCTTAATTTTAATAATACTGCTTATAGCCAATGTATCTCTTTGTGCTAACGCCCAGGTTCTTACAAAAATTGATAAGGCAACTCCGTTTCAAAACGGATTTGGAGGGGTGAAAAAAGGGAATACTTGGGGCTTTATTGACGATAAAGGAAAACTGGTAATAGAGTATCGCAATGATATAGTCGTGTCACCCGATGGGGCTCCAATCATTAGTGATGGCCTCTGCTTAATACAAGAAATAAGGAATGGCATTACTTTCTACGGCTAT
>Ga0209075_1004516_pt1 | contig 11116 bp, 13 predicted proteins | sample Stecom2011_FD_187523 | JGI IMG/M metagenome (GOLD analysis project Ga0209075, IMG submission 187523) | Agricultural soil microbial communities from Utah to study Nitrogen management - Steer compost 2011 (SPAdes) (version 2) | ecosystem: Environmental > Terrestrial > Soil > Agricultural land...
CCGGCACATCGCGGAATTGATTGAACACGCCGGTTTTGAGATTCAGGAGCTGGAGAACCTGTATATGCCCAATGCACCGAAAATTGCCGGGTATATCTACAAGGGCCGGGCAACCAAGCCCGAATAACCAGAGTCCCTGCCGGAAGTTGCTTAATTACTGAGCGATTCTGAAAGCGGAATTGCGTTAGCCATCCGGGCCTTATACAATTCCGGCCTTCAGTTTTCCCCCCGATGCTCCGGTGGTGAAATTGGTAGACACAAGAGACTTAAAATATTATGATCGGGTCTAAAAAGTCCTTTGAAATCAACCAGTTATAAGCATCAAAAAATTTGGTGCATCACTGGTGCATCAGATTGGACGGTTTTGCGGGTGTGGTGAAATTGGTAGACACATCAGACTTAAAATCTGAAGGCGGTAACGCCGTGCCGGTTCGAGTCCGGCCACCCGCACCACTTTAACCGCTCTCATGGTTGCCAGGCGGTTGCGCCACCTGCCGGAAATGGTGGGACTGACACCAGATCACCCGGTAATGGGATCATCCGACGAATGGCGGGCGCTCCGTCCCTGAGCGTAAGGCCAGCCAGGACAGGCCAGCGGTAGGGGTGGCCCTCCACCAGCAGCGGCAACCAAGAAACCGCCACCAGCTTCAGGCCATAGACTCACACCAACGAATAAAGCCCTGACAGATCCACTCTGGGTCATGGCCGGTGAATTCACACACATGGCGCACCATCTGCCCGCAACGCATCAGGTCATCAAAGGCCTGTTCCGCCTGGGTGTCTTGCCGTGTGCCTTGCCAATAACCGAGGGCATCGTTGAGCATCAAAGCGAGAGCCGCACGCCACAAGCGGCGCTCGCCTAATTCCCGCAACTCGGGGGCCATGTTGTCAGCTCGCTTTTTGCAGCGCCTCCGGCTGAACAAGCTTGCGGATAAACGCATTACGCTTGTTCGGTGCAAGCGCCCCGGTTAGATCCAGTGTAAGTTCTGCTAGCCGTGCCGCGGTGGTGTGATCCGCCCCGACGGCTTCGCCCCCGTTAATGTTCCTGGCCGCCGGGTCTTGCACCACCTCCAGCGATTGGCGCATCTGTTCGGCTAGGCCTTCGGCCTGAGAGACTGCGTTCTGGTATTGGCGCTTCAGTGTCTCCACCTTCGCCACGGCATCAGCCAGGGCCTTGCGGTCAGCCTTTGCGCTGGCAATGGCTTCACGTGCTGCGGCTCGGGTTTTCGCTCGTGTCAGCTTGTCTACCAGGCGGTGAATAATGCCATCCTCGACGCGGAGCCGCTTCAGTTCCTGCTCTGCCTGCTCGTGGTCTTCAACGGTTACGGGGCGCTCAATTCGGGCGTTTTCTTCTTGGACTGCGGCGGCGATTTCCCGCAACCGGCTGTTAAGGTCTACGGTCAGCGCCTGAAGCTCTTCAGTGCTGGCGGCATCGCCATCTATGAGGCTGTTTGCGCGGTCGATCAGTGTGGTCATGGCTTTAATCCTCAGTCCAAAAGGTTGTTCAGGTCGAAGCCGGGCTTGTCCCAGTCTCCGGGCGATTGCGCCTTATTGGCCGCTGCTTCCTGGCTGGCGGCTTCCTCCTGTTGAGCCTCATCAATCGGCGCGTTCAGGTCACAGTTCGCCCAAGGGTCGCCCCCCTGAGACTGGTTGCCGGTCTGGGTACCGGGGGCAATCTGTTCTTCCAGCGCCTCGATACGTTCAATGATTGGCTTCAGGACATCTTTGAAGGCTTCTTTAAACAGGGCTACGGCGTCTTCCCGCTTTTCATTGGCGACTACGCGGCGGGCCTGGCTTGATAACATTTGGCCTCCGAGGCCGGTGTTAAGGGTTGTCATGCGGTCATTCCTCTTCGGTGTTGCAGTTTGTGCTTTCGGATTAATATGGCGGCGGTTGTGCCGCTGTCTTGCAGTGACACCAAAGCGCCAGCCGCTGCGTTTATCAGATCGTCATGGCCGCCTTGTGGGTGGCTGATTGAATCCTTACCGCTTCGGGCTGTCCGGCGCTCCAGGTTGGTCAATTCGGTTCGGAGTTGCGGGTTGTCGAGTAATTCCACACGTCCGCTATTGAGCAGGGGCAGCAGATCCCGGTAGAGGTCGCTGGCGGGCTTGGCTGATAGCTTGTACTGGATGCCCTGTTTGCGGAACAGCTCGCGGGGGAACTCTCCGGCGTAGCGGTCGCCGGTCACTTCGCTGATTCGGTACTGTTTGAGCAGGGCGGCGTAGTCGTTAATGACCGATTCCGGGCTGAATGGCGGCTTGGTGGCCCGTACGGCATCCAGAATACCTACCTCGTTCTCCCGGTGAGCAATTGCCAGGGTGAAACTGTCCTTTGAGCCGCCGGACGGGTCTGTGAAGGCGAAATACTGTTGCCCTGCAATCGGAGGCAGCTCTAGCCGGTCGGGGTGTGTGCAGGCGTCTACGGCTTCCTGAGAAACGAAGGTTTCAACGTCCGTGCGGAACTCTGCCATGTACTCGGCACGTGCTGAGGCCAGATCACGCTGCATGGCCTGATCAACTACCCGCTGCGGTAATGTCGGGTTCATGGTGCGGCTAGGTGCCTGGGCTACCAGAATCGGGCCGGTCTTGCCGTAGTGGCGCTTGTAGGCGTCCCACAGTGCGCCCCGGCGGCTGTAAGGACTGGATAGGGCAATCAGCTTGCCGTCGAGGGTCGCCATTGCAGGGCGAATAGCGTTCAGGATCTCAAAATCAGGGTTCGCGCTGTCCTCACTCCGCCAGAAAGCCAGCTCATCGGCAATGCAGCAGGCCACGGTGTAGCCTCGTGTGGCCCGGAAGCTGGCAGTGTGAACTTCAATGGCCGTGCGGTTCGATAGCTCTATGCTTTCCTTGTCCTCGCGTACCACCATACGGGCTAGCATGGGGTTGGACTCGAACAGGCCGGATATGTACCGGAAAACGGAACGGGCTTGTTTGCGGTCAGCCGCCAGCAACATCACCGTTGCCACTTCACCGGGGCTCAGGCGGTCTGTGTAGTCCTTAAAGGCCGCTTCATACACGGCTAGCAGGGCGGCGTTCTGTGTCTTGCCGCCCCGTCTGCCCACTACCAGCCACAATTCATCATGGGCGGCTTCTGGTGCGCTCAGGCGGCCTGTAAGAGCTTGCCAGTGGAATAACTCATCTGCGGACAACGGAAGGCCGTAGAAGCCAGCCAGCAGGGCGCGCCATGCGCTGAAGCTGTCGCCCCCGAACTGCTCACCAAACAGGGCGGGATCTGTCATCACGCTATGAATGTTCACGCGGTCGCCCTTTGCTTCAGGTAGGTTTGCAGATCCGGAACGTCCTTAGCCTGGCGGTCTAGGCCTAGCTTGCTGAGAATGCCTTGCAGGCTGTTAGCGGCCTGAGTCCAGCGGGCAACGTCGAACGCCTTACCGCGCGCTAACTGTTCTTCCTGTTGTGCTAACCAGAATTCCAGCCACAAGGCGCGCTCTACCAGTGAACGCTGGGCATAGCTCAAGCGGTCAGCGCCCCCCAGATCATCGGTAAAAGTCCGGTAGCGTTCACGCATAACCTGAGCAATAGCTAACCGGCCATCCAGTTCGTCCAGGTAGCCAGGGGCGTATTTTTCGGGGATTTGCTTTGCAGCCATAATGTCCGGGTAATCCTTCGGTAATCGGCTTGTATGATGCACGTCCTGCTGCACAGTTTAACAGTCCGAACCGAAAGACTATATATAACAGTACTTTGAAGTAACCACACAAGAGACATAATATCCACGGTGCCACTGAAATTGGCGGGCATTTTTGGGGGTAGGGTGCCGTTTTGGTCGAAAGTTTCAGACTATCGTTTCTGGCGGGCTGATAGTTCACGCTGTAGCGCCCCGTATCGGTTTGGCCGGTTCGATTTGGCCGGTCCTGACCGGGTGAGTGAGAGCGGTTTGGTCAGGGTGGTCAGGGTGGTCAGGGGTAAGTCACATTGCACGCCCAGATACGTATATATGTCCCTCAAACAGCACCATATATATACTTTTAAAACTATTAGAGAATTACCCCTGACCACCCTGACCAGGCCGCGCCCCGCAAGGGTTTTGCCCTGACCGCTACCCTGACCACCACCCTGACCACCCCTGACCAATTAACACCGTAGCCGCTTCGCTTCGACCGATCCGGGGCCGGGCCGTTGAAAGTGGTCAGGGTAGTGGTCAGGGGTAGGCATAAAAAACCCGGCAACTTGGCCGGGCGTAAAAGGGTCCTAATTGTGATCATCCGGGCCTCGAAAATGCTCGGGCGGCTGCGCTTATCGGCGCGGGATCGTTCAAGCGGATTCGTTTCCACCTCGATTCTCTGCCGCCCCCTTGGAGACGCGCGCGATATTCTCGGGGCAGGCCGGGAAAGGCGGCTTTAAGCTGCTTTGCAAAAACGCCATTTGACGGGGGGCTGCCTGGGATACCTTCGGCAATGTGCCAATTCAGATAGGCCTGCCAAAGCTCCGTTTTGCCCACCTCCCCGCTCTCGTCAATGGTGCAGCAGTCGTGAACGAAGTGTTTGACCGGTGAACCGAGGTGGTCCATCTCTTCCGCAAGGTCACGGGCTGAGGCGGGTGTTACGATCCGCTCCCCGGCTTTCAGCCTGCGCAGTCCCTCAAGCGCCCAATTCAGAATGCCGGGCAATTCTGCAGTTAGCTTGTCCGTCAGACCGGTGTCCTCCCGGCCATAGAAGCTATGGGGCGTGTGAAACACCACGTAACGAGACGCCAGGGCTCCGGAAGCGTCTCCGAAGACGGGCAGATCATTCGACAGGATCAGCATCCGCGCGCCTATCTTGCCGTGCCAGTCCGCTTTGTGTTTCCGCTCGATGGCTATGGCGTCCTCCCCGCTGATACTTAACAGGCGCTCCGCCACGGTCGTCTTGTCGGTCGTCTTGCCGATACGGGCATCAGGGAAAATTGCCAGCTGCTTACCGATCAGGGATTCGAGGCCAAACGGGCGGCCCATAGACGAAAAAGACGGGCTTGCCACGTTCAGCGGGCCGATCAATTCGCGCAACGTCCGGGCAATCGTACCCTTTCCGCTTCGCTTGGGGCCGATCAGGGCGAATATCTTTTGTTGGCTCGTGTCGAGCGTCAGGAAGTAGGCGAAAAGCTTTTGCAGCTCGCCTATAGCTTCCGGGTCATCGCCAAACACTTCGTTCAGGAATTGCCCCCAGCGGGCGGGGCGGGGCGCTTGTGGATCGTACCCGAACGGCAAGGCGTTGAAGGTCAAAAGGTCGTCAGAGTGTGGATACAGCCGCCCGGCTACCGGGTCCAGCACACCATTTCTGCAAACAATCAGGCCGCTGGCTGGCGGCCTATCACCGGCCTGGCTGATCCAGTGCGGCAAGGTCACGTTGTACGAATCTACCAGCGTAGCGGCTTTTAGCTCGTCAAGAACCGCGTTTACCTTCGTTGGCGTGATGGAGAATCCGCAATTCTGCCGCACCTCCGCCCGTAGCGCTTCCTCTTCAAGCTCCCGGTAATGGCTCCCGGCCTCGCGGGTTAGCCACATGCCATTGAAGCGAATCAGCCGAGCGGCCCGGTTGCCAAGAATCATGTTTGCTTCTGGGGTCCGGTCAAACTCGCGGGTTACTTTCTGGCTGGCGGCGGCGGTCGTTTCGGCTGGCACCTGGGGGGCGGCGGGCTGCTTTTGGTGGTACGTCTTCTGCAACGACACAGCGTGCAGGATCGTCCGATACAAATAGTCCTCCCGGTCCCACTTGTCCCGAACCAGCCCAGACTGCCACATCAGTCGTAGAATCCGCTCGCAGTCGTTGCCCGTCCAGAACGCCAGGTGCTGGGCTAATGCGGCATCGGCTTGACTGCCGTTGTGTCCGCTCCCGTCCGGGTAGGCTTTAGCCAGCGCATCGGCGTCACCGGTCCACAGGTCAGCAAACGAGGCGGACGCGCCGAACGCTCCGGCGGCGCTCCGGCTGGCCAGCGCCTGCTCAATCAGGGCATCGTCATCAGTGTGGCCACTCCAATCAGTCACCGGCCCATCAGACCATTCAGGCGATTGAACCGAGGCACGGGGCGGGAAATACTGCGTCACCAGCTCCCCGAACCGGCTACAGGTCACGGCTGCCGATCCGCGGGCACCGGTCCCAGTAAGCGCAACAAAGCGGCGCTCCGTGTACAGCTCGAGGCCCAATGCATCATTACGGCTGCCATGCGGCAAGGCTTCCGGCACCCGGCCAAAGACGTGCAGCCCCCGGCCTGAGCTGGATACCTCAACGGCTGCACCGGGTAGCAATGCCAGCAGATCCGTTGCCAGCTCTGACCACGTGCCATTAGGCTGCAAACAGTCGTCTATATCGAGAAAGAACAGCCCGTCGTCAGCGGTCAAGAAGAAGCCTACCCCGTAACCGTCGCCACACAATGCCGCCCGCCGTAAGGCGTTGTCGGCGGTTGTCCAGGCGGTCGGGTCGTTCTGCCAGTCGCTGCCCTTGTCGAAGACCTGCAAGGTCCGGGGATCGACTGGCAACTTGTCGAATTTCCCGGCCTTCTTGGCGCTCGGAGTCAGCTTATAGAGTATGAATTGGGCGTGATCCGCCAGCGGTTGCAGTGCATCGGGTAGCGTTTTCATGGCACCACCTCCCGCAATAGATACCGAAGGCGGTGGCCGCCTATTTTGCGGGTCAACATCAGGTTATCCGCCAGCCCGATTAGCGCGGCCCGGTTCCGTTCCAGCAAGTCCACGGGGTAGGCGTAAAGGTCCATCTGACCGCCCTTGTCCATGATAATGCTTAGGACGTGTAGAGCCCTTCCGATCTCGTCAAGATTGTGGCCCTTGGGCACCGGGGCGGCGTGCAGCATCTCCGCCACATGGCCGCACATCAGGCCGCTGGCTACACTTACATCGGACCGGAGGTCAGAGGCTTGGCTAACGTCCGGCTGCTTCTCGGTGGCGGTCCAGCCAAGCCAGTGCGGGCCGTCCTGGCTCACCTCAACTGACTTAACGCGGATACCGTGCGCTTGGTGGCTGATTGCGTGGCCCGCTTCGTGAAGGGCTGCCCGTCTGCGGGTGTAAGTGGTAGTATTAGCTGTGTGATTATTGACCAATGCCCCCTTTGCCAGTTGCCCGCTGGCGGGGGCTTTTTTATGGGCTCTCATTGGTCACGTCCCCCCTCCTTAAACTCGAACAGATCCGATACAGCTACACACTTGCAGCCGCATACCTCCCGGACTGGCAGGGTGCCGTTACTGATTGCGTTGGTGACAATGTGAGCCGGTACGCCAACAACGTCAGCCACGCGGCTGAGGGCCACGTATTCGGCTTGGTCGGCCCGGCTCTGGCAGTTCCTTAACGCGCGTCTCACGGTTCAGCCCTCCCCGGAACAGGTGCGGGCGTGTTCTTCGATCCAGGCCAGAACGTCATCAGCGCGATAGCGAACGTGGCGGCCCAGCTTCACAAAACGCGGGCCTTCACCACACCAGCGGGCGCGCTCGCACCAGGCGGTAGACTTGCCCAGATATTGAGCGAGGGTTTTCTGATCCCATAGCTTCGGCATGGTCACGGAAGCGTCAGGGTGGAGAGGTTGGGGCGGAATGGTTCCGCCCTTGAACTGTGCGGCTTCTAAGTGGTTGGTGTTTTGCATGATCTAACCTCACGGGGGTTTTAATGTGAGGTCAGTAAGCCATTGTTATAAAAGGGTAAAAATTCACCCCCGCGCGATAAATATGGTTTCTCGCGCGATACTGAAAGTTATTCTTGTGGTTTCCGTGGCCTCCCTCCCTTTTTGGCGTAATCAGGTGCCACTTCGCTTACCCAATTTCTGACAGTTGTTACGTTCAGGCTTCTACCAGATTGGCTATTTGCCATGTCGTGAAGCAACTTCACGACATAGCCCGTCTTCAGTTCTTCTTCGGTGTCATTTCTGAACAGTTCGAGCGCATGAGCCTGAATAGACGTTTTGGCAGACTGAAGGGTTCTTGCCTTTTCAGCTAGTGGCTTTTCTCGTCTGAGTTCCGATAGGTGCGGTAGGTTTGAGGCAATAAACCAAAAGTGCTTTCGTACTTGTTCTTCGTCTCCACTGCGGTAGGCTTCGCGGCCCATATCCGCATGGAGCTTCAGCCCCTTTGCATGTTCAGACATTTCATCCGGTAGACTGGAAGCCAGCTCTTCCGCTTGGTCGAAATAGCCCGGTATATCGTTAGGTAGCTGTATCCTTTGCCCCCTAAGTTTAGCCAGTTCTGATGCTAGATACGTTTCGTTTAAAGCGTCTCTTATATTCTCCGGAGTAGGCTTCACGCGCTGGCCTCCCTGTTAAGCCGGATCGCAACGGTTTACCCGCCACTGTGTCCCGGTTTCCTCTGTCAGCCGGGCCGCTTGTGCCAGGGCTTCAGCCCGTGCAGCGTTGGCGTTGCCTGCCAGTATGGTGAACTCTTTGCCGGTGGTACCGTTGGTCAGTGTGATTTCATAACTGTTCATTTTTTCGCCTTATGCGGTTGCGCTTTGATTGAAGGGGATAACCTGGGCTATCGGCTCCGGCTGGCCTTCTACCATGCGGTAGAGCATTTGCAGGGCCTCTAGCTTCTCGTCATTAAAATTGTGGTGCTGATAGTGCCGGGCCTGAACGCCCCCCAAGCCGTGGCTAAGCAATTGGCCCAGAACGTCCGAACTCACGCGGTAAGGCTTGGCCGCTAACCGGGTTTCAATCGTTGCCCGGATGGTGCCGGGCGTGAAGTGTCCGCCGGTCAGCTCTTCCGCCTTCGCCATGGCGTCCCGGATCTTGTCCACACGTTCGGATATGTACCGGCCATTAATCGGGCTTTTTCCGCCATCACACGAAAAGACAAAGTTGCCCGTGCCGGTTAGCCGTTCAATGCAGGCCAGGGCTTCAGGCAGTAGCGGGATAGCATGGCGGCGGGGTTCGCTTCTGCGGCCCTTGTAGTCCAGCAGGGTAAGCGTTCCCGTGTCGTGGTCTATGTCGTGCAGGGTGGCCCGTGATAGCTGTTGGATACGCTGTCCGCCGGTCAGAACGTGCAGCATCATTACCGAGCGGCCCGGCTCTGGCAGTTCCTTAACGCGCGTCCAATAGGTTTGGAACTCGGCAAGGGACAGGGCGCGGGTTCTAGCCTTGCTGGAGCCTTCCACCTTCACCATATCGCGGGCGGGGTTCATCTTGATATTCATGTTCCGCAATGCCGCCGGGGCGTTCACGTTGCCGCGCGCCTTGATTGCTTCGGTGAAGGCTGAACGGATATAGCTGCGGATCTTGTCAGCCTGGCGCAAAACGCCCCGGTCTTTTACGTCCGCCACTACCTTAATGCAGTCGTCCAGGTCGATTTCAGCCGCGCGCTTTTTCCATAGCTTCGGCTGGGCTTTCTGAACGTCCGCCGTGATCTGGTTTTTCACATTCGTGGCGGATTTCTTGCCCTTGGCTTCCAGCAGTTCGATATAGCCGGTCAGCAGATCCCCGAACGTGGCGGCTTCCGCTTCCTTTTTCTCGGGGCGGGGGTCTATGCCGTTGGCTATGTCCGCATTGATCTCTAGTGCGCGCTTGCGGCCTTGTTCGGCACTGGGGGCGGTGCCGGTGTAGCGGGCAATGGTTACGCGGATCACTTCACCCTTGAACCGGGCTTGGAAGAACAGGGATTTGCTTCCGCTCGGCATCACCCGAACGCCATAGCCCTGAATGGCAGAATCCCACACAATGCGGCGCTTTCCGTCTACCGCTTCCAGCTTGTCCAGGTTGGTTTTGTTGAGCTTCACTTTATCGGTCATTTGGTCCCCCGGTGCACCGCTGGTGCATCACTGGTGCATCACTTTAGTTCAAAATCGTTCAAAGACACTAAGGACTATTCTGGGGTAACTGACTGAAAATTAAAAGCTGTTAGTGGTTGATCGTTTTTGTTCAAACTCAAACGAAAGGACTTAAAATCTCTCGACCGTAAGGTCGTGCCGGTTCGATTCCGGCCCGGAGCACCATCCTGATTTCCCCGGCCCTTCAGCCAAAAATGTTTGCCGCATCCTCACCAAAGCAGGCAACCCGGTTCCGGCCCTGGTCCTTCGCTTCGTACAACGCCAGGTCTGCGCTGCGCATGAGTGTGGAGCCGGAAACATTGTCCACGTTTACACTACTGGCAACACCGACACTCACGGTGACGACATCGCTGACCGGAGAGTCTGCGTGGGGCAGTTTCAGGCCTGCGATGGCTTTGCGAAGTTCTCCGGCACAGGTTCTGGCTTGTTCCAACCCTGTTTCGGGCATCAGCACACTGAATTCCTCACCCCCGGTACGGGCAACCAGAAAGCCATGGGGCTTGACGGTTTGCTCCATGCACTCCGCAACGCTGGCGAGACACCTGTCACCTTCCGGATGGCCATAGCGGTCGTTATAAAGTTTGAAATGGTCGATATCCAGCATCAACACGGAGGTCGGCATCTCCGGTTCATAAGCCAGCCCCGATGCTTCTACCTCGCCCAGAAACGGCTGAACCTCAGCGATGAGCGGTGCCGCCCAGCTGCAGTCGCCCGTTGCCGAGGTGCAGGTGCCGTAGGTGTTCGTGCCCGGATCAATGCCGGCAATCCACATTGGTTGCTGGCCTTCACTGATGAAGATCATGGCCTGGTCGTGCTGGTCTTCGAACTTCTCCCGGCTGAAGTTACTGGTGGCGTAGTCGCTGTTTGCATCCTGGATGAACTGGTAAGTGTCATCCCAGTGCGCCCAGTCCCGGGTTTGTGCGGTCAGCGCATTGTGGCTCTGCGTCAGTGAATTTTCGATGCGCGCGAGTCCCTGGCCCGCTTGCTGGTTCTCGGCTTTCATGAGGACCGGCTGGAAAACAACTCTTTCGATCAGAAGCAGGGCGGTCATGGCCAGTACAAGAAGGCCCGCCAGAAACAGAACAAACCTGGAGGCCAGTGAGTGGCGGACTTGCTTCATACTGCATTTACCTGTTCGATGTTTTAACAAGCTTCTGGCTTGCTTGTTTTAAACATTCATCGTACCGGTCGGGGTTGCCTGCGAATACTCGGTAATAGCTGCAAATTGCAACTATCTGTATACGCCCAAAGTCTGTTCGACAGGCTGGCAGCTGTTGGCAATACTGGGGTGATAGCCATCAAGGAGTTCTGAATTATGTCCGCCGCGCAAGAACGCCCAGTGCGAGTCCGTACAGAAAATGGT
>Ga0209075_1004518_pt1 | contig 11115 bp, 14 predicted proteins | sample Stecom2011_FD_187523 | JGI IMG/M metagenome (GOLD analysis project Ga0209075, IMG submission 187523) | Agricultural soil microbial communities from Utah to study Nitrogen management - Steer compost 2011 (SPAdes) (version 2) | ecosystem: Environmental > Terrestrial > Soil > Agricultural land...
ACTGCTGGATTAATGGCCTACGGCGATGCCAATGCGGTAGCCATGGAAATCGGGGAATTTGAGGTATTGCCCGTAGTCGAGGAAATACCGGTAATCTGTGGCGTTCACGGATCTGATCCTCGGAGGAGAATGTGGCACCATTTATTGAAAGTCAAGGAAATGGGGTTTTCCGGTGTAAATAACTTCCCAACCCATTCTATTGTTGATGGCCATTTTAGAAGGGTGCTGGAGGAAACAGGAATGGGCTTTGAAAAGGAAGTCGAGATGGTTCGGTTGGCATCTATGATGGATTTATTTTCCATTGTTTATGTAGCAAAACCTGAAGAAGCAAGGCAAATGGCAGAGGCAGGTGCAGATGCTATTATCGCCCACGTAGGCACTACCGTAGGAGGTTCTGTAGGAGTGGTCGGCGCTTCCTGTAGTATGGACGAGGCCGTAGAACGGACGAAACAGATCATAGAAGCAGGACGGGAAATCAATTCCGAATTGTTGTTTTTAACCCATGGGGGGCCTATCAACACGCCTGAAGATGTGAGACAGATACTATCTCAGACAGATGCCCATGGATTTGTAGGAGCATCCTCCCTAGAAAGAATGGGAGTTGAGGAGTCCCTCACCAGTTTAACCAGAGAGTTTAAATCAATTACTTTGGAGTAGTAGCCTTGTACAACCGTCTAAAGAATGATGATGCTATAGTGTGAAACAGCTCTAACATTTGATTTTAACGTTAGCAGACAAGCCTAGCGCTGTTGAGGAGCCAGCGTGCATTAAATCTCATCCGGTCCCCGCTCCGGCCAATGGGGACCGTTTAACCTTAATTTGCCCTTGGCTGTATTAAGGTTAAAAAAAATAAGCATATCGTTTTTATTTCCTGTATGAATATCCAGACAAGCGTTGAAATATACAATATCAAACCTTACCTTAAAATTTCCCGAAGTGGCATTTTCAAAATAAAGATCGTCAGCCCATTCTACATTTTCAACTAATCCGCCTTCACCTCTATAGTAGTAAGATAGGTAGATCGCCATGTCCTTGGCGTTTTTTTCAACCAACTCCTTAATTATTCCAGAGCCCAAGGGCTCGTTTAGATCCTCAAGGGGTTGATGGACATCAAATTCCCAAAACTCCTGCATATTTATTTAACCATTAGACGATAAAAGCTAAGGTAATACATAGGTGTCTATTTTCCAGTTTTTCATCTAACAATAGGAATAGTAAGGAATATGCCGTAGCTTTGGTGTCATAAAGAAAGAGTTTTTAGAGATTTAGCACTCCTGCCAGGAATTTTAAATTGAAATTGTTCTTCCTGTTGATTTTATTAAACCAGAAATTATCGTTAAAAAATTTATTATTTGAACTTAAGTTATAGCGTGCATGTTTTATAATCGTTGCATCTAAATCTACAAATTTAAGACCCTCCCCATAAAGATCATTTACCCCACTAACGCCTCCCTAAAAGTTACTTTTACATCTTGTCATTGACAAATCTGTAAAACCACTATATCTTTTTATTCCTCCAGGGAATAAACAAGGAGATTAAAAAGCCATAAATAATTTAAATATCCCCATTATTAAAAATCCAAAATTTTCAAAAGTTAACGGGGTGGAGTTTGCCACTGTGTTAAAAGCCCGAGTGAACGATTACTTTAAAAAAAATAATCTGAGCAAGTACGGCAACAAAAGCATGATTTATAAGAGCATCTTGATGCTTTCACTGTTCTGCATTCCTTTTATAATTATCATTTCCGGGATAGTTACTTCCCCAATTGCCCTCTTTGCGCTTTATATTACCAGCGGATTTGGAATGGCAGGGATCGGTATGGGCGTAATGCACGATGCGATCCACGGTTCTTATTCCAAAAACCAGACGGTAAATAAGTACATGGGTTACACCATGAACCTCATCGGGGCCAACGCAAGCGTTTGGAGAGTCCAGCACAATGTACTTCATCATAACTATACCAACATAGATGAAGCCGATGACGATCTGAATGCTCCGTTCTTCTTGCGCTTTTCCCCCCACGCAAAAAAGTATTGGATACACAGGTTCCAACATTTCTACATCTGGTTTTTCTATGGACTTTCTACTATTTCATGGATTACTACTAAGGATTTTATTCGGCTCAACCGATACAAGAATAAGGGCTTCTTCAGTGGAAAGAATGAGTATAGAAATGAGCTTGCAAAACTCATTGGCTGGAAGGTTATATACTACACTTATGCCTTGATATTGCCGTTGATCATGGTACCGCTTGCACCCTGGATTATTGTCCTCGCGTTTATCAGCATGCATTTTGTAACCGGTCTTGCGATAAGCATTGTCTTCCAGACTGCCCATGTAATGCCCAGTACAGATTTTCCCTTGCCAGACGAAGAAGGACTTATCGCCAACAATTGGACGGTACACCAGTTGGCGACTACCAGTAACTATTCGCCATCGAGCAGGTTTTTTTCCTGGCTTATCGGCGGGTTGAACTATCAGGTAGAGCACCATTTGCTGCCTAACGTATGCCATGTACATTATAGGAAGCTTTCGGTAATTGTCTCCAGTACAGCCGCGGAATATGGCATACCTTATCATACCAAAAGTACCTTTGCCGAAGCAATATGGGACCATACAAGAATGCTCAGACAACTGGGAATAATGCCGATGGAGCCAGCAAAAGTTCTTGTAAAAAACTAGCTATGAGATTGGTAGATAAATATTCGGTTCGATTTTATAACAATAGTAGAATCCCAATAACGACAACGCCATGGTCCGACCATGGACAATCAATATAATTAAAACAACACAATTAATATAATAGTAATGAAAGAAGGAGTAGTAAAGTTTTTTAATAACACCAAAGGATTTGGTTTTATTAAACCATCAGATTCAACTGAAGACATTTTTGTTCACGAAAGTGGATTGATCGACGAGATCCGTGAGGATGACAAGGTGAAGTTTGATGTAGAAAGAGGCAAAAAGGGAATGAATGCAGTCAATGTTGAATTGATTGACTAATTTGTCATCTTTATAAATAAAAATAATAATGAAAGAAGGAGTAGTAAAGTTCTTTAATAACACCAAAGGATTTGGTTTTATTAAACCATCAGATTCAACTGAAGACATTTTTGTTCACGAAAGTGGATTGATAGATGAAATCCGTGAGGATGACAAAGTAAAGTTTGATGTAGAAAGAGGCAAGAAGGGAATGAATGCAGTCAATGTTGAATTGATTGACTAAATTGTTCTTTATCCTAATAAAAAAAGCCATCTTAATCGATGGCTTTTTTTATGCCTCACCAGGCAAGTTGTTATAAAAACGATGAAGCAAAATATTTCATGCCTATGAAAGTAGCAAGTTTAGCGGAGATAAAGAAGGAACTGAAGCATTTGTCCCAAAACGAACTGATTGACTTGATCTCTGATCTAAGCAAGTTCAGTACCGATAACAAGATGTTTTTGTATTTCAAACTGTATGGCCGAGACCAGCCGGATTTGTTCTCTGATATGGTGAAGGAGGAGCTGATTAATGAATTTAGGAGTGGGAACATTCGAAATTACCACCACGCAAAAAAGTCGGCACAAGCAATAAGGAGGAAGCTCAACAAGTACCTGAAATTTACCAAGGATAAGCCCATCCAGATCGATCTGATTTCTTTTTTTTGTGAAATGTTATTCGAATATGGATATTTGATGTTTCGTCACCCGGTAATAGAAAACCTTTACCGATTACAGGTAGGGAAGGTAGAAAGGCTTTTAAGCCAGATGCACGAAGATCTGCAGTACGACTATCGCGATAAAGTGGGGGAGCTGAAAGGCTATTTGAAGTAAAAACAACTAGGGGCAAAGTTGCAGGTAGAAGCGGTTAAGGTTCAAGGTCTGGGTATGGCGAAGCAAACTTACCCTTCAAGGTCTAAATCCTTATTTCTTGGACCCGATTAACCCATTTAATCCACTTTCTCCTTGAATCATTGGTTATATTTGGGACAACTAAACAATAAAACTATGTCATCAGTTAACGCGATCTTGCATGCTCTTGAAAGAGAGTCATCTCTTCTTGATTGGAACAAACTTTTAGGCGAAATTATCCTAGCCTATGACTGCACTACCGGTACGTTTCACACCATCGATCAGGAGACCGAGCTCCTAGTTTTGCGGGCCCAACAGGGGATTCCGGATTTTCTATTGCCCAAAATGCACGAAATACCTATAGGGAAAGGAATGGCAGGCATTGCTGCGGAACGACGAGAGCCTGTAGAGATGTGTAATCTTCAGACAGATGAGTCAGGAGTGGCGCGCCCTGCTGCCAAGGAGACTAAAGTAGAAGGGTCTATTGCCGCACCTATGCTGTTGGACGGAAAATTATACGGAACCCTGGGCATTGCCAAACCTGTACCGTATGACTTTACAGCGGAAGAAAATGAATATCTGATGCGGATCGGGGCAGAGATCAGCAGGATTCTCCGTGAGAATGGTACGGTAGGAGTATAAAGTTGTGACAGTTTCCCAGCTAAGGAAAATTTGACCATGGCAAATATGTTCCTATTTAGTTATTGGTCGATCTGTCTTTCCGGTCCTGTGGGATGAACCATGATTACACTTTCTTTGTCAACCATGACGGCTCCCGGTGCGGAGCCTTTTACTTTTCTGACGAACTTGCACGGAGTATAAATCACGGCTGCAAGAGATTCTGTCTTGTTTTTGGAATAGTAAGCTGCCAGTTCGGCCGCTCTTTCGATGGTCGGAGCGGGGAAACGTTGCCCGGCTTTATATTTTAGGATAACATGGGAGCCTGAGACGTCTTTGGCATGTAGCCACAGATCCTCCTTCCAGACGTACCGCCTCAACATTTCATCATTGGCTTTGGAGGATTTACCGACCAAAACTTCGAAGCCGTCAATATCAAACCGTTTAAAGGGAATGGTTTCCTGCTGGTCTTTTTTGACTGAAGTAAAATTATTTTCCTTTTCAAAAGCCCTCAATGCTTTAAACTGGGAAATGTGGGCGATCTCTTCGAGCTGAGTTTCGATTTCCAGCAGATAATTTTCTTTGTCTTGAAAGTTTTTCTGGAGTTGCTGGATTTCGATTTTTCTGTTTTTCCCTTTTCTATAAAGGTTTTCAGCCTGTTTTTGGGGGCTAAGCCCTCTTTTAAGAGTTACTTCAACGTCCTGATCCCGATAAAAGTCATACAGGGTGATCTTCTCGACTTCAGAAGGAATCTGATGAAGGTTGGCCATAATAATGTCCGCCAGATGGTTTGGTGGAGTGCCTTGTTGCAATTCCAGCAGCTTCCCTGAGGTTTTATCCAAATATGCCTGCGTTTTCTTTTTTGCCTCCTCCAATTTTTTGACAAGCAGGTTTTTCTCCTTGTCAAAGGATTGGTAAACCACTGCGTACTTGAAAAATTCATTGGCCGCTTCTATAGGATCGGCTGTGTCGAAGAGTGCTTGCTCTGACGGCAATAGGGTGAGCAGGTAATCGCCTTTTTCTTGGATGATGGAATAATGAGGGTGTTCTAACATGTCTATGACCTCCTGCATCAATAGCCATTTCACTTCAAGAGAGGCTTCAATATATCCTTTTTCCTTAAGCCATTGTCTTGGAAGTTTTCCTAACGTAGGGAGAAAAGCTGATGCGTTTCCTTGAAGCTCTGCAAATCGGTTCCAGTCCAAAACATTGGGATTTTTGAGATCATCTATCCTTAGTTCCTGATCCACTTTGATCTCGTGCCGAAATATAGAGGAAGGCAGGGCATCTTCCTTTGGGTAAAGCAAGACATTGCTTCTCGACCCATGCAGTTTAAAAAGCAGGACTTGATCAGATGAAAAAGAAATTATAAAAGCTCTCTCCAATTCCAAAACTAGAACCTTCGTGACTTTTTCTGAAATCAGGTTTGGGAAGAGAGAAACATTGTTTTTTTTACTTCTTTTAAACTCTGAAGGAAAGCTGAGACAGGTCGATGCGGGACTAAGGTTGGCACGGATATATCGCTCCTGCTTTCCGTCCGAAAGGCCTATGATGAGTTCGTCTTTATTTTGGGAAAAGCATTCATACACTTCCATGCCTTGAATAAGTGCTTGAAGTTCGGGGCAAAGAAATTTTAGAAAATGATAATTAAGATGCATTATTATAAAGAGATTTTTAACCCATCATAGGCGAGAAAGACGTTTTCTGGTAAGGACTCTTCTACTTCCCTGTGTAGTCCCAACTTATGGCTTATATGGGTGAAATAGGCTCTTTCAGGTTGGACAACACGAACTATTTCCAGAGCTTCTTTCAGGTTAAAGTGGGATATGTGTGGGCTGTTTTGCAAGGCATTCAGAACAAGGACTTTGGTGCCGTAAATTTTCTCCATTTCCAATGGAGAGATATAATTGGCATCAGTTACGTAAGTAAAATTCTGAACCCTATAGCCGAATACAGGAAGCTTGTGATGCAGCGCAGCAATGGGGGTGAAGTTGATTCCTTCCACATCAAAATTCTCATTTGAGATCTGGTGGGTTTGGACCATGGGGACACCGGGGTACCTATGCGAAGCAAAAATGTAGGCAAATTCTGCGCGGATCTGGTTAAGTACAGGAAGCTGTCCATAAATAGGAATATCTGCTTGTTGGCTGAAATTGAACGGCCGGATGTCGTCCAACCCTGCTGTATGGTCTTTATGTTCGTGGGTATATATGACCCCGTCCAAACGGGATATTTGTTCTCGGAGCATTTGCTGTCGAAAATCCGGGCCTGTATCTATTACTAAACTCTTCCCGCCGACCTGAAGATGAACGGATGTCCTTAATCTCTTATCCCGAAAATCTAGAGACAGACAAACTTCGCAATCGCACCCAATAACGGGTACACCTTGAGAGGTACCGGTTCCTAAAAAAGTTACTATCAAAGCTCTAGATGGGTTTGTTGGAGTTCCTTTAACAAGTCCTGATCAGGCTTTTGATGAAAATCCTTTGGATTCAGCCGGAGCTCTTTGAGGATATCGATTAATGCGTTGATTTTGCCTTCCAAAGGGAAATATTTATTTACGACCACCACTTTGTTTTCTTTCAAAATACAGTATCCGGACTTAAAGTTTCCTTTTTCGTACCGGAGAATATATTCGGATGAAGCAAATAAACTTTCAATTTTATCCAAAAAGGATTTTGTATACTTGATGGCCATTCTTATCGATTGGTGTATTTTTTGACCGTGGACAGCAACAAATCATAGTCCAACGGCTTTTGAACGTAATCGTTGATTCCGATTTTCTTAAAATCATCCAAGGTGTAATTTTTATAATTGCCGGTGATAGCAACTATGGGAATGGAAGCTTTCTCCTTGTTCTCCAGTGTACGAATTGCTTTCGCGCATTCAACACCATCCATTATGGGCATGTTGATATCCATAAGGATTAAATCAAAATTTTCTTTCTGTAACTTGTTCAGGACCTGCTGGCCATTTTTCACAGAAGTGATGTGAAACTTTTCGAATAACAAAACATTTTTTGTCAGGTTGGTAATTACGGAACTGTCTTCCGCTACAAGCACTCTTTTTTGATCGATCATGTTAGAATATTTTTTGCTCTTCTAGATTCTTTCGAAAGGCTATTAAGTGCTTTTCCAGTAGGAGGTTTTCCTGCATGATTCCTTCGAAATCTGCGTTTTTAATTTTATTTTCAAAAATCACACTTGCCTTGAAAAGTTTTTGTGCACCTAATGTCCCTGAGTTTCCTTTCAATATATGAAGTTTTTCATGGATTTCAGAAAACGTGTTATTTTCTATTAAATATTTGATTTCTTCTACCAGTCCTTCTGCCTCTTCCAAAAAGTCTAAATAAACAGTTTTAATGTTCTCGATGGTGTTGTACTTCATTAATTTTTCCATGATAGACTCGTCAAGGTCCGAATAATGCTCTGTACCTGTATTGCCTTCTACCATTGTGGACTTGCTTACATAATGGTGAATAGCTTCTAGCAGATCCCTAGGTCTCACCGGTTTAGCCATGAAGTCGTCAAAGCCCGTGCTGAGGAAATAGTCGCGATCCGCTTGGTTGGAGTAGGCCGATATGGCAATTATTGGCGAGAGGGTCAGATTTTCTGCCTTGATGATTTTTAAAGCGGAGATACCGTCAAGCTTCGGCATTTGGATATCCATTAAAATAATATCATAATGTGCTCTTTTTATCAAATCGATGGCTTCCAGCCCATTGGTTGCCACATCAAAAAGATAGCTATAACCAATAATATTCTCAAATACCTTCCGGTTCAGGGCATTATCATCTACAATCAGCACCCTTTTGTTTTTCATGCATTAAATTCCTTAATTTTGACAAGCCATAAAACGATTACTCTTGTTCAGAAAAAATAAAACCCTCCTTATAATAGCAGGCCCTACGGCTGTTGGAAAAACGGATTTGTGTATAAATCTAGCGAAAAAATTTAGTACTTGCATATTATCTGCCGACAGTAGACAATTTTTTAAGGAAATAAACATAGGAACGGCAAAACCGACCGACGATCAACTCGCAGCTGCGAAACATTTTTTTGTTAACAACCTTTCTATTACAGACGATTATGATGTAGGTAAATTTGAAGCCGAGGCCTTGTCGCTCTTAGACGGCCTTTTCAAGTCTCACTCGTTGGTTATCATGACCGGCGGTTCAGGATTGTATTTGGATGCGGTTGCCAAGGGATTTGATGCCATTCCCGCTGTTGAAAGTTCGGTTAGGGAAGAACTAAATCTTTATTATCAGCAAAATGGAACTGAAGGCCTTCAGGCTAAACTGGAGAAATTGGATCCGGTATATTATGATAAAGTGGATCTTAATAATCCCCAGAGATTAATAAGGGCGCTGGAGGTCTGTATTGGAACAGGCATGCCCTACAGCAGCTTCCGGGTTAAAAAGGAAGTTGAAAGGCCGTTTGATATCCTCAAGATTGCTTTGGAGAGGGACAGAGAGGAGCTGTATGGACGTATTGACGAAAGAATGGAGCAAATGATCGCAGCTGGTTTGTTTGAAGAAGCCGAATTGCTTTATCCTTTTAGGCATTATAATGCCTTGCAAACTGTGGGCTACAAGGAGATATTCGGATATTTGGAGAATCAATACGATAAAGAGGAAGCGGTAAGGCTGTTGAAGCGGAACTCGAGAAGATATGCAAAAAGACAAATGACCTGGTTTAGAAAGGATGAAGGTTATCATTGGTTTCATCCTTCCCAAATCCAGGAAATTGTTGATTTAATAGAAACTCACAGAGGGGAATGGCCAAATAATCCTGCAACCATGCTGTAAGGCTTAGTTTTCAACATGTTGTTGTACCAGTGTTGGCGTTGCCTGGTTCTTCCCAGCACGGGTCTAACTCTTTGTGATATTAACTGTTGTTTTTCCTCGCCTGCCAGGTCCTTAAGAGCCAGATAATAGCGTTCTGCCTCCTCCAAAGTCACAGGATGTGCAAGTGGTGCCATCGTCGGAAACTGCCTGCTGTTATTCTTCAGTACCTCCGCTAATTCGGCCAAGGATTGCCTGTATTGTTTCTTTTTGCTCTTGATGCTATTGTTCACAACCATCACAAACAAAAAAACAAAACTTCCTAAATAGAGAAAAATTGGAATATATCCCATTACTCTTATTAGTTAAATGCTCAAAATATCTTGCAACTTGATATAGTCGGGGTTGAGAGGCTTGCTTTTGCCGATACAATCCCCAAAGGAAGTATAGACAATCTGGTCGTGCACAACCCCCGCCATGCAGTTGGTTTTCCCTTCCATCAGAGCTTCAACTGCGGCCAAACCGCATCGGCTACCGAGTATCCTATCTTTGCCTGTAGGACTTCCTCCCCGCTGGATATGGCCTAAGGTAGTTACTTTGAAATCTTTGTCTTTATCATTGATCATGCCCTTTACCTTTTCCATGATCTGCGCGGCACCGCCTTCTTCATCCCCTTCAGCAACCACTACTATACTGGAAGTTTTTGTTTTTCTAAGACTTTTCAAGGATTTGACTACGTCATTTATGGAGGTTTTGGTCTCGGGCACCATCACCAATTCTGCTCCACCACCTATCGAACACTCGACGGCAATGTAGCCACTGTCTCTGCCCATCACTTCGATAAAAAATATTCTATCATGCGCGGCAGCGGTATCCCTGATCTTGTCAATGGCTTCTAACGCCGTGTTAAGTGCAGTGTCAAATCCAATGGTATAATCCGTACCATAAATGTCATTATCAATAGTGCCTGGGCAGCCTATTACCGGGATACCAAACTCTTCACTCAATATCTTTGCACCGGCAAAAGTTCCATCCCCGCCAATGGCAACCAAACCTTCAATCCCATGTTTTTGAAGTTGGTCAAAAGCTTTCTGCCGCCCTTCTTTGGTTTTAAAGTCCTCACTTCTAGCAGACTTCAATATTGTCCCTCCCCTTTGAAGGATATTGCTGACGGATAAAGATTGCATTCTTTTGATATTTCCTTCTATCATACCGTCATAGCCATACATGATACCATATACTTCCAAGCCATGATAAATTCCCGTTCTGACAACTGCCCTAATACAGGCGTTCATTCCCGGGGCATCTCCTCCGGAGGTAAAAACTGCGATTTTTTTCATTTGTTACTGTGTTTTCCAAAAGCTAAAAATAATCAATATTGCAAGGAATGTCGATTTTACCCCGAATCTTTTTTATTTGGGTTTATTAGACAAGAAGTATAGTCTGCCGTTCAAAATAGGAACATCGACTATCCTGTGAATTTCATTTTTGGGAGTCTCTCTCCGGTTCCCTACTTCCCCAAAAATCCTATCTTTACGCCATGGATGAAAAGAAACGTGTGCTGATCATCACCTATTATTGGCCACCCAGCGCAGGCTCAGGGGTACAGCGATGGTTGAAGTTTGCCAAATACCTTCCTGAATACGGATGGGAACCGGTGATATTTACGCCGGAAAATCCTGATTTTGAACTTAACGATGAGTCTCTGCTCCAAGAAGTGTCTAAGGATATTGAGGTGCTAAAATTCCCCATTTGGGAGCCTTACAGCATCTTTCGAAAAATAAAAAGGAGACCGATAAAAGATCCAGGGATAATTTTGGAAAACAAAAAGAAAAGCCTGACCGACCGATTGGCCATATGGTTGAGGGCAAATCTCCTC
>Ga0209075_1004520_pt1 | contig 11113 bp, 9 predicted proteins | sample Stecom2011_FD_187523 | JGI IMG/M metagenome (GOLD analysis project Ga0209075, IMG submission 187523) | Agricultural soil microbial communities from Utah to study Nitrogen management - Steer compost 2011 (SPAdes) (version 2) | ecosystem: Environmental > Terrestrial > Soil > Agricultural land...
ATTTTGGTTCGTCCTGTTATCAGATTTATCAAAGCTCCGAGATGTTGTTCGTTTTGTGCTGTTTTCAATCGTCTTTCTGCTGGAGTATATCTTTTTTGACCTTTCGGAACCAGACCCAAACTTTCTGAAGTTATATCGCTTCGGACGATTTCGATGGCTTCAATTTCAAGAGGAAGTGCTTCAATTTCAAGTTCAAATTCTTTTTCAAAGTCCTCCTTTTCGACCAAATGCCTGCTTTTATGAATGTGTGAAGCAGAAATAATGAGCAAATCTCCAACCTCAGCTTTAATTGAAAATCGTCCGAGTCCATCGGTTCGGGTTTCGTTCTGGTACGTTAGATTGACCACCAATATTCCCGAGACTTCAGGAGTTTCAGTTTTAATTTTTCCTTTGATTCTTTCTTGTGAAAAACAAAAAACAGGAAATAAAAGCAAGAAAAACACTTTATTGTTCATCCAAAATTATTTTTTGAAAGACTTCTGAAAGATAAAAAGCCTTAGAAATTATATTGTCATTATCCTTGGCAATCATCACTTTCATAAAATCTGGATTATCTACCAAAAACATCCGAAAACTTTTGACATATTCTTTCGGGATATCAAACTTCGAAATCAATAATTCATCCGAAAGATAATTTTCTGTAAGCATCACGTCTTTATTAAAACGTTCAATTTCTAATTCTTTTTTAAGCATTTTTGTTCTGCCCGATATTGCATTGAGTAAAGGATCTAAACTAAACCTCAAGGTCGGAATTATATAACTAAATTCTAAATCAGGATCTGCTGCCGTTTTCAATCGCCTTTCTGCTGGAGTATATCTTTTTTGTCCTTTCGAAACCAGACCCAAACTTTCTGAAGTTATATCGCTTCGAACAATTTCGATGGACTCAATTTCAAGAGGAAGGGCTTCGATCTCAATTTCAAGTTCTTTTTCAAAGTCCTGCTTTTCAACTAGGTGGCGACGTTTATGAATGTGCGAAGCAGAGATAATGAGCAAATCACCAATTTCAGCTTTAATCGAAAATCGTCCAAGTCCATCGGTTCGGGTTTCGCTCTGGTGCGTTAGATTCACCACCAATATTCCCGAAATTTCAGGAGTTTCAGTTTTTATTTTCCCTCTGATGATTTCTTGCGAAAAACTAAAAAAAGGAAATAGAAGCACTATAAAAACATTAATTTTCACCGGTTTTTATTTTTTTATATACTTCATACGTTTTAATCGACTCTATAATTATATCACTTTCATTTCCATAGTTCAAAACTGTTTTAAATCTGTGGTCATCAATTAAAAAATATTTAAAATCTTTGATATAGGCTGGGTCTAATCCCAACAAATTTAAATAAAAATCTTCGTCAAAATATGCATCTAGTTTATACAATAATTTATTGGTTTCTTCTATTTTCAAAGCCTTTTTAAGTTCTTTTCTTTTTCCGTTAAACAAGTTTCCGATGGCTTCCAGATTAAATTCAAACCCTTGATTCAGTTTTAAGATTTGCCCACTAGTTTTATAATTTCTTTCGGCTTGAGTGTATTTCTTTCCTCCGAACCCTAAATCAATCTGATTACCAATTTCAACTTCTTCGATTTCGATAGCGCTTGTTTTTAGTTTAATTTCGATTGAGCTAGTAAAATGTTCCTCACTTAGAAGAAAAATTTTTCTTACAACATTAACACCCGAAAAAACAAGAACTTCTCCTGGATTGGCAATAATTTTGAAAATTCCGTTTTCGTCGGTCAACACACTTAGTTCTCGATTGATGTTTTCTACTCTTATATTTCGTGAAGAAGCATTAATGATTATTTTGCCTTGAATGACTTTTTCTTGCGAAAAGCCTAAAAAGCTGAAAGAAAAGAAAAGGAATACGAGTAGTTTTTTATTCATACTGATGTTTTTGATAAAAGTATTTTTACTTTTCTAAAAACTTAGCTAACACAATAGTAAATATTTGTTAATGTTCTTAGGGTTATCAATGACAAAACCAAAAACTTATGAGAATTTCAATAATTCGACGTTTAAGTATAAAAAAATACAATCACTCTCTCTAAAAAACAAACACAACCTTCATTAAACCTAACCATTTTCGAGGTAATAAATTAAATATTTTCAGAAAGCGCCTATGCTTGAAACACACTAAATTGTGTTTTCTTTCGTTTGAAGTTAAGATTTAAAAGAGTTCAATAAAAAAATTATATTTATTCATTGTGAATATTAGTATATTTGCACCCAATTTTTGTACAAAAATGAAGAAGGTTTTTGTTGTTTTATGCTGTTTTTTCATAGGAAATTCTGTTTTCGGTCAGATTAACGAAATAGGTATTTTTGCAGGTGGAAGCAACTTTGTAGGAGATGTAGGTAAAGAAAATTATATCGATCCCAATAGTGCAGCCTTGGGATTAATTTATAAATGGAACAAAAGTACGCGGCATGCTTGGAGATTTTCTGTAATGCATTCGTCGCTAAAAATAGATGATGCCAAAGCAACATCGACCGCAAGAAGACAGAGAGATTATGCTCTCGAAAACAAGGTTACGGAGATTTCGGCAGGCTTGGAATTTAATTTTTTTGAATTCAACCTACATGATTTAGGATTTAAAATAACGCCTTATGTTCATACCGGTTTAAATTATTTTTGGTACGACAATATGTATTTTGTTAATGGAATTGCGGAAAAAGACGGTGAAAAAGACAGAAGTTTCTCAATTCCGATAACTTTGGGAATTAAATTCAATCTGAGTCAAAATTGGATTTTAGGTTTGGAGTCAGGAGTGAGGTATACTTTTGCAGATGATATTGACGGAAGTAATCCTAAAAACGATCGTTACGAACACTTGCAGTTTGGGAACCTAAACAGTAATGATTGGTATGTTTTTACAGGTTTTACCCTTACTTATACTTTTGGAAGAAATCCTTGTTATTGCCCTTTATAAATTATGAATTTATTAGATAAAATTGATAAAAACAGACTTCCCAAGCATATCGCCATCATTATGGACGGTAACGGAAGGTGGGCTAAACAAAGAGGAAAGCTACGCGTTTTTGGACATCAAAACGGTCAAAAAACTGTGCAGAAAGTAGTCGAAGACTGTGCGAAATTACAAATTGAATGCCTGACTTTATATGCTTTTTCGACAGAAAACTGGAATCGACCGCAAGCAGAAATAGAAACACTTATGAAGCTTTTGGTCCGAGCCATTAAAAGTGAATTAAAAAAACTTTTGGAAAACAATATAAGGCTAAGAACTATCGGAAATCCTGACTTACTACCTGACTCAGTCAGAAAGAAGCTTTTCGAAGCTATTGAAAAAACCAAAAACAACACAGGAATGACTCTCACCATAGCATTGAGTTATGGTTCAAGAGAAGAATTAACAAATGTTTTTAAAAATATTTGTGATAAAGTTAAAAATAATATAATTTCGATTGAGGCTATTGATGAATCGGTTATAAATCAGCACCTTTACACGCACGATTTACCCGATGTAGATTTACTTATCCGAACCAGCGGAGAACAAAGGATAAGTAACTTCTTGTTGTGGCAAATTGCCTATGCAGAACTGTATTTTACGGAAGTGTTATGGCCAGATTTTCAAGAGAACGATTTATATGAAGCTATCATTAGTTACCAAAACAGAGAACGCAGATTTGGAAAAACAAGCGAACAGATTAAATAAACTTACTACCTTACAAAAGAGGTTTATTATTATAGGAGTTTTATTCGTAAGTACTTTCGTTACTTATGCCCAACCTAATGAAGATTTTGCTTCAGGTAAACATTATACCCTAGGAGGTGTTAAAGTTACCGGAAAAGTAAACTATCAAGAACAGACAGTTGTTACTTTTTCGGGCCTTGAAAAAGGAGAGAAAATTCAGGTTCCGGGAGAAGAAACAGCCAATGCTATCAAAAGACTGTGGGGATTGGGTCTCTTTAGTGATATCAATATTTATATTGACGAAATAAGAGGAGATAGTGTTTTTTTGCGCTTGAATCTTAACGAACTTCCTAAACTGAGCGAAGTAAGAGTGGAAGGAATCAAAAAATCCAAAGCAGAAGGTATTATTAAAGAGGCAAATCTTACTAAAGGAAAAATAGTAAACGAAAACCTCATTACTACTACCAAAAATTATATCGAAAACAAATACCGAAAAGACGGGTTTTATAAGACAAAAGTGATTATAAGCACCCAACCTGATTCTGTCGAAAGCCAAGTCAAAATGCTTGTAAATATTGATAGAGGTACCAAAACCCGAATCAGATCCATAGATTTTGAAGGAAATGAGGTGTTTTCTGATGCCAAACTTCGTAGAACAATGAAAAAAACCAAAGAAAAGAATCTTCTTAGAATCTTTAGATTGGATTTACGTGCGTCAAAATTCATCCGAGACGAATACAAAAATGACTTAGTATCTGTTATTGACAAATACAAAGAAAATGGTTATCGCGATGCCCGTATTGTGTCAGACACCATGACTTATGACAAAGAGAAAGACCGTTTGTCCTTTAACATCAAACTAGAAGAAGGTAACAAATATTATTTTGGAGATATTAAATTCTTAGGAAACTCTATTTATACAGACGAACAATTGCGTCGAGCTATAGGTATTTCTAAAGGAGACGAATACAACGGAATCTTACTACAACAAAGAATCGAAAACAAAACTAATCCGGATGCGGAAGATCTGACCAACTTATATCACAACAACGGATATTTGTTCTCAAGAATTAATGCAGTCGAAACGAGAACTGTAAACGATACTATTGATTTTGAAATCAGAATTATTGAAGGACCAATAGCTTATTTTAATAATATTACAGTTGTCGGAAATGACAAAACTAACGATAAGGTTATTTATAGAGAGCTTCGTACCAGACCAGGACAAAAATGGAACAAAGAGCTTGTGATGCGAACCATTCGAGAACTCGGACAGCTCAATATTTTTGATGCAGAAACCATCCGTCCAGACGTAAAAAATCCGGATCCTGTTGCAGGAACAGTTGATATAGAATGGAATGTTGTCGAAAAAGGAGCCAGTCAGGTTCAACTCCAAGGAGGTTACGGTGGAGGAGGTTTTATCGGAACATTAGCCTTGTCGTTTAATAACTTTTCGATTGGAAGTTTGTTTGATAAAGAAGCTTACAAGCCGTTACCTATGGGAGACGGACAAAATTTATCCTTGCGATTACAAGGAAGTTCGTACTTCCAAACCTATAGTCTTTCGTTCTCAGAACCTTGGTTAGGAGGTAAAAAACCGGTACAATTCACAACATCACTTTCTTATAGTAAGCAATTCTTGTATAACTGGAGAAATAGAGATGTGGATAAAAGCCAGTATTTTAATATCATATCGCTTTATGTCGGTATAGGAAAAAGACTTACAGTGCCTGACAATGATTTTTATTTGCGTCAGGGAATAGGTTTCCAATATTATGATATTCAAAATTATCAAGTAGGACTATTCAGTTTTGATAATGGGTATGCTAGAAACCTTTCGTACACAATAGGCTTCAGCAGAAATAATAAAGGTCATAATCCGATTTTCCCAACTTCAGGAGCAGAAATAGGAGTTACGGGTAAATTTACTCCTCCCTATTCATTGTTTAACGGAATTAAATATGGAGACTTGCACAATCAAGAAAAGTATAAGCTTAAATATGATTTAAGCAAAAACAACAGAGATTATATTTTAGACCCAAATAGTGGACATACAACCCCGGATAACTATATCAGATATACAGGAGGAGTAGCAGCAAACGGATTGCCTTACGTAGAAAAAGTTGACAACTATCAAAATGCTGACCCTGATAATGCAAAGATTGATCAAACTAAATATAATTGGCTCGAATATTATAAACTCAAGTTCAATTTAGATGCATATACACAACTTAGAGATAAATTTGTTTTGCGTTCTGCTGCAGAATTCGGATATTTGGGAGCCTATAATAATGAAAGAGGATTAGTGCCTTTCGAAAGATTCTTTGTCGGAGGAGACGGATTAGCCAATTTTGCTCTTGATGGAAGAGAAATCATTCAGCTGAGAGGTTATCCGAACAACTCGTTGTCGAGCAATGACGGAGCTGCAATTTACAATAAGTTCTCTTTAGAGTTGCGTTATCCGATTACGATGAAAGCAATGGCTTCAATTTACGGATTGGCATTTTTAGAAGCAGGAGCATCATATGACAATTTTAAAGAATATAATCCGTTTGTATTAAAAAGATCAGCAGGATTAGGAGTTAGAGTGTTTATGCCAGCTTTCGGATTGTTGGGAATCGATTTTGCGCACGGTTTCGACCCAGTTTTTGGGGGTACTCAAAAGAACGGTTGGGAAACCCACTTTATTATCGGACAACAATTCTAAAAAAATTGGCACGATATTTTCTAACGGATAAAACGTAAGATTATGAAAAAGTATTTTTTAATTTTTTTATTAGGAGTTTTCTCTTTCGCAGAAGCTCAAAACAGCAGAGGACCTAAAATAGGTTACTTTGACATGATGCATATTCTGAAAAGTGTTCCTGATTTCGCAGAGGCTAATAACCAACTTGAACTCAAAGCACAGAATTGGAAAAAAGAAATTGATGACCGTCAGGCACAGATAAACTTACTTATAGAAGAACTTAAATCAGAAAGAGTTTTACTAACGAAGGAGCTTATCGAAGAAAAAGAAGAAGAAATTGATTTCCTACAAAGAGAGTTATCAGATTATCAGCAAAAACGTTTTGGACCTACCGGAGATTTATACACCCAAAAAACCGTACTTATTAAACCCATACAAGACCAGGTTTTTGTAATTGTTAACGACATTGCAGAAAGAAGACAATATGATTTTGTTTATGACATGTCATCGGCTTCAAACGGGTTGGTGTTTGCCAACAGGCGTTTTGATATGAATGACGAAATCATAAATGCCCTTACCAGAGCTACAAAACGAGAGCAAGGACAAAGAAATAGAATGAGTAAAGAAGAAGAGCAAATTGAAGACGACAAAAAATATGATCCGGAGTTAAGAGCCAAAGAAGAAGAGCGCCAGGCTAGACTCGACGATAGGCAACAAAAGATTGACGATCGCAAAGCAGAACAAGATAAGAAAAGACAAGACAGACTAGACGAGCGTCAAAGACAAATTGATGAAAGAAACAGCAATAAAGAACAATCTGTTTCTGAAGACGAGCAAGAAGAAACCGTAACTCCCTCAAGACCGAGTCGAGAAGAACGACAAGCTCAAATTGACGAACGTAAAAAACAAATTCAAGAACAAAGAGACGCTAACAGAAAAAAAAGAGAACAAGAAATAGAAGATAGGAAACAACAAATAGAAGAACGTAAAAAAGAAAACACAAACACATCTGAAGAACCAGAAAAATAAAATAAAAACTAAAAATAAGAGAAATGAAACAAATTAAATCAGTACTTATTGCATTCGCTTTAATGTTTGGGGCATTACAATTTGCCCATGCTCAAAAAGTAGCTCATATCAACGTAAGACAACTTATGGAGAACCATCCGGATTTGTTAAAAGCACAGAAACAAATCGAAGCAATGGCTGAAACCTATGACAAAGAATACCGAGGAATGGTTACTGAATTTTCTACAAAAAGAGATAAATATATCGTAGAAGAAGAAACTGTTTCAGACCCTGTAAATCAGGAACGTGCTTTAGAATTGCAAAACATTCAAAGAAGCATTCAAGACTTCATGGCTGATGCTCAAAAGAAATTAGAAGAAAAAGAACAGGAACTTACAGCTCCGATTACAGAAAAAACTCTAACAGCTATCCAAAAAGTAGCTCGTGCAAAAGGCTATGAGTTTGTATTAGATTCTACTATAGGCTCGGGAGTTCTGTTGGCAGATGGACCAGACTTGTTGAATGACGTTAAAAAAGAATTAGGTATATAAGCCGAAAATTCTAAATAATTTAAAGCAAAGTCGCAAGTTAATTTATACTTGCGACTTTATTTTTTTAATATTTTTCCTGTTTTAATTTCGTCATCAACAGAAATACGATAGATATAAAACCCATTTTCGAGATGGCTTAAATCAATCGGAGAAGTGTTTTGCATAGACTGATCCAAAATGTGTTTCCCCGAAACATCAAACAGACTGATATAAACCTTTCCTTTTGACGAATCACTATAAAAATACAAGAAGTCAGAAGTTGGATTGGGATATAAAGAAAAGGTATTTTGGCTCGGAAACTCTACCTTCAGATTTTGATAAGCCTGATATAAATTCGGAATCCCGTAGCCTAATTGAGCTGTAGGATTTTCGTATATATGAGCCGACTCTCGTACAAATTGCATAAGTTGTTCGTTAGTCAAATCAGGAAAAGCCTCCCACAGACAAGCTATGAGTCCGGAAATAACCGGAGCAGAGAATGAAGTTCCGTTTCCTGTGCTAATAGTTCCGCTAGGCAATGCATTAACGGTTGCCACTCCTTGAGCTACAACGTCAGGTTTTATTCGGTTGTCAGATGTAGGCCCTATAGAGCTGAACGACGCATAATTCCCGTCACTGTTGACCGCACCTATCGTAAAAGAACCCAATGCATCTGCAGGAGAAGTTATGTACTGCCAAGCTCCATTCCCGGCATTTCCAGCTGACGTTATGCATATCATTCCTTTAGCAGAAGCGAAGTTTAATCCTCTAGAAATAAATGTAGTTACCCCATCCATATCATCATAGGTGTAATTATAATTCGGATTGTCAAAAGTATTATATCCCAAAGAAGTATTAATGATGTCTACTCCCAAACTATCAGCTAATTCTGCCGCCTCAACCCAAAGCGATTCCTCGAGTGGAGTCTCACTAGCGTTGTCTTCTGTTATAAACAAATAATACGAAGCATCCGGAGCTGTACCGATAAGTTCGTTTTCCTGATAAGCACCCATAATCGAAAGCACTCGTGTTCCGTGGTTACCTCCGGTATAAAAATTACTGCTCCGATTTACAAAATCATATCCTCCTAAAATTAGATTTTCGGTATGTAGTCTTTGAAAAGGCAAAGCCGAATTTACTCCTATAAATCCGTTGTCAAGCACAGCTATAATTTTCCCTGTTCCGGTAAATCCTTCTTGGTGCAACAAATCTCCATTGTGAATTTGGACTTGGTTGGCAGAATTGCCATACACAAAATCTTCCGCTGCATCAAGATTCTTTTGAGTGAATAACTGTTTTTTCGAACTGATCCCAAGCTTGGATTGACTGTTGAGTGATTTGTCGGCAAAATCGACACTTGCAACAAAAGACAAATTGGTCAGGTCTGAAATAGTGGCGAATGTCCCTCGTACATGAACCGCATTCAACCATTTTGATTGGGCTAGAACCACAACATCGGTATTATCTATACTGTCAATATAAGGCTGATGTACAGGAACGTCTGTAAAATCGAGGGCTATACTTTGATTTGTTCTTCTGTCTAATGCTCTTTGAGAAAGCATCTCTAAAGGGTTACTAAGATAATAACTGGCTTGAGGTTTATCGGCAAAATAAATCCACGCATCTTCAATTTGTCCGAAAGACAATATACTCCAGCAGACAGAAACAATAAAAATTAATTTTTTCATCAAACAATTATTTATCACAAATATAAGGTTTTCTATCAGCAAGCAAGAATCATACGGTCATTGCCATAGATATCTTTTTTGAGTAAAATTGATTTAAATCCTTTTTCTTCAAGTATACTTACGGTTTCTTTTCCTAGATACTGATTGATTTCGAAAAAAAGCTGACCTTTTTCAGATAGGTGGTTTTGGGCAAAATCAGCTATTTTTTCATAAAAAAGAAGCGGGTTTTCGTCAGGAACAAATAAGGCCAAGTGAGGTTCATTTTCCAATACATTCGGTTTGATTTGCTGTTTTTCAAGCTCCCTTACATAAGGCGGATTAGAGACAATAATATCAAAATGTTCTCCTTCCCAAACATCGTTAAGAATATCAAATTCTACAAAATGGATAAATACTTTATTCAAATCGGCATTTTGTTGTGCTGTGTCTAATGCTTTTTCGGAAATATCAAACGCTGTGATTTCTGCTGTTAAATTTTTGGCAAGAGAAATGGCAATGGTTCCACTACCCGTTCCGATATCTAAAATCCTCAACTCTTTCTTGTTTTTATTTTCACGTATAACCCATTCGACCAATTCTTCGGTTTCAGGTCTTGGAATAAGAACATTGGGATTTACTTTGAATTGTAATCCAAAAAAATCTGTAGCTCCCAATACGTATTGTATCGGTTTTTGAGCTTTTAACTCCTTTAAGTAAAAGTCTATTTTTTGGTATTCTATTGCTGAAAATTCCAAATCGGGTTGGAGGGCCAAATCAACTCTTGAGATATTTTTAAGATCTTTTAATAGTAAATAAAAAAAGCTGTCAACTTCCTCTTTATCATATAAATGAGAAAGCTGTTCGGAAAATATAATTTTGTACTCTCTAATATTCATTGCTTTATAGTTATGAATAATATTGTTTTACTTTTTGTAAAACACTTATAATAGTTGGCTTTTCAGAAAGGATTATATTGTTGGTATAAGGCAGTAAAGCTCCTGAAGTTGTGGTGCCAATACAAAAACAAATTTCATCCAAAATTTTATTCTGTTGCAAAAAACTATACACTCCCGATGGGCTGAAGAACAATATTGCATCAAACTTTTCCTTTATTTTCTCAGGAAAAAGTTCATTTTTATACACCTGAATTTCAATAAATCCTATATTATTTGCTCTAAAAAAATCAGGTAAGACATCACGCCTGAAATTCCCGCAGAAAAACGCAAAGAATTTATCCGAATATTTACTCGAAATTATTTTGGTTAGATCTTCTGCATAGTGTGTAAAGTCTAGTACTTCAAAACCATTTTCTTCAAGAAGTTCTTTGGTTTTTTCTCCGACACAGATACATTTGATTTGCTTAAGAAATTCGGAATTTTCATTTTCCAGAACACTCAAAACAGCATTTTTACTTGTAAAAAGAAGGAGATCAGTCCTATTAGTAACATCAATATCAAATTTTAATAATTCAATTTTGATAAAATCTTCATCAATCAAGTCAAAGTCTGAAAGTAAGGAGCTTTCAGATTCTGAGTGTTTTTTGGTAGAAAGTAGTTTGATTTTAGACATTT
>Ga0209075_1004521_pt1 | contig 11112 bp, 8 predicted proteins | sample Stecom2011_FD_187523 | JGI IMG/M metagenome (GOLD analysis project Ga0209075, IMG submission 187523) | Agricultural soil microbial communities from Utah to study Nitrogen management - Steer compost 2011 (SPAdes) (version 2) | ecosystem: Environmental > Terrestrial > Soil > Agricultural land...
CACTTTGCACTGATTCAGCAACAGCTGGGGCGTGTCGTAATACGTATTGACAAGAGGCTGGGGCTCGATCTGTTGTTCCACTTGAGAAGGGAGCCAGTGGTGCCGGAGATGATGCAAGCCCGCGGCGGTGACGCAGAGCTTTAATTCGATTTCGTTGGCCATGGGGTTTCACTATATGAAGACGAAAAAAAACCGGTACCCAAAGGTACCGGTTTTTTACAGCTGTATTCAATCGGGTGATTAGAATACGTAGGTGGCACCAGCCAGCAGAGTCTTAACTTCTCCGCCGTCAACACCTTCTGCGTTGTCAATGTACTGACCTTCTACATATACATAGAAGTTGTCAGACAGGTTGTGTAGTGCTTGCAGAGAGATAGTGTGGGAGTCTTCAGCACCATCAGCATCATACTTGCTGAAGTGGTAGGAACCCATCAGCACAGTTTTGCCCATGGTGTAAGCACCCAGAACACCGAAGATATCCAGGTTATCTTCTTGCTGCTCGTACTGCGCAGCCAGATTGATATCGCCCAGTTTGTGAGTTACGGCCAGACCGTAGGAGTTAGCATTTTCATCAGCTGCAGCGCCGCTGTCGAAGGCCGCAACAATGGTGGTGTCGCCCAGCTCGTACTTGGCTGCCAGTTGGAAGGCATCTTCACGGTCATGGGCGTCGTTCATCTGGTAAGCAACACCCAGGGTCAGGCCGCCAAAGCTCGGTGTAGCGTACTGGATCAGACGGCTTTCATCCGTGTCTACCAGCTCACCGGGTACGCCCAATGCTTCATACAAGTCGGTTACATCCACCCACTCATAAACAGAGTCGTCCTTACCTGCCCAGATCCGACCAAAGTCACCTTTCACCCCGATATAGGCTTCATCCAACTTGTCCCAGCCATCGCCATCATTGCCTGTCGCGTCAAATTCAAACTCAGCTTTGAAAAAGGCTGTGTAGCCGGGGGCCACTTCGTGCTCATGGGTGATACCCAGCGTCGAGCCGTTATCCATAAAGTCGTAGCTACCGCCTTCTTTTTCGAAATAGTTTTCAACTTGGTCGCCATCGGAGTAACCGGTTACCAACTGAATGTTACCGTAAATTTTCGGGAGATTGACTTCCTGGGCGCTAACACCGGCTGAAGCAAAGGTAGCCAGAGCTACTGCTGAAGCGATCAGAGTCTTTTTCATTTCGTCTTCCTTTTGTGTGTAAATCTTCTTCTTGCGAAGAGGTTTAGTTAGTTTTTCTGTTGAACCCTAAGAGAAACACTTGTTGTGCGTTCTTATCGTTGCTGTGCAACGTTATATGCTGTTTATGTGTCATCTTTGTGACACTTCGTCCACATATTCCTTCCTGGCCTGAATATCCCATACATCTTGGATGCTGCTCCTTTCCCTGTATTCCTGAGCACTTATAGCGCCACTCTTTGAATAACCCAGCCACATCAACAACTTAAGACAACAAACTATTTTCTTCTACTAGTGGCCGGGCATTTCCATAACCCTGGCTGACTCCCCGATTTGAAGCATTCCAAGGAGTCATCTGCCTCATTTCGGGGCAGATTGAACTTTCATCGAATATAGCAAAGAACAAAATATCTGCTCAGTTTCATACCCATTATGACAATCCCATTACACTTTTTTTTGATGCTCGTCACTTTTAGGGTTGGTTACTTCTAGCAGGAAAGTCACTGGTCCATCATTCAACAGGCTGACTTTCATGTCGGCGCCAAAGCGCCCGGCCTGTACGACGGGGTGACGAGATTTCGCAAGGGAAAGGAACGTTTCGTAGAGTTGCTGCCCGGTGGCAGGGTCAGCAGCACTGGAAAAACTGGGCCGCAATCCTTTACGGGTATCAGCCACGAGAGTGAACTGGGAAACCACCAGAAGGCCGCCGTTTACATCCCGCAGGGACAGGTTCATCTTACCGGCTGCATCGGAAAAAATGCGGTAGGACAGTACTTTCTCCAATAGGCGTTCGGCAACGCTCTGATCGTCACCTTGCTCGACCCCGAGCAGTAACAGAATGCCCGGTCCGATTTCACCAACGGTTTCACCGTCAACCTTGACGGAGGCGTGGGTTACACGCTGGATTAAGCCCTTCATTGAGATTAGGTATCCATCCATTCACCAATGGTGCGGAATAATACACAATCTCAGGTAGGTGAACAGCCCTAAAATGACAAAAAGTCGACTAGGGAGATCCGTAATTTCCCGTAAGACCGCCCATGGGAGCTGTCTGGCAACGCCCTAAACACAGGGTTAGCCAGCAACACAGCCCGGGGAGTCGAGCAGCCTCACAATCCCCTTTCTTCCCAAAACCTTAGGTCCGCTGGAACAGCGGCCCCAACCGGTCACTCATCTGGTGGTTGGCCTTCAACAAGGCATCGAGAATTGCCGGCTCTGTGGCGGAATGCCCGGCATCGCGAATGATGTGTAACTCAGAGCCCTCCCAGGCTCGGTGAAGTGCAAAAGCGTTATCGATCGGACAAATCATGTCGTAACGGCCATGCACGATAATGCCCGGGACTTCCGCCAGCTTGTGGGCATCCCGAAGGATTTGGTTGGGTTCTAGAAACGCCTGGTTGATGAAGTAATGACACTCAATCCGCGCCAGGGAAATGGCCACATGGGGATGGGCAAAGTGATCCACCACGGACTGGTTGGGATGCAGGGTTGCACAGCGCCCCTCCCAGATGGACCAGGCCTTGGCCGCCTGAATCTGCTCCAGCTCATTGTCGCTGGTTAGGCGCTTGTAATAGGCCGAGATAAAGTCAGTCCGTTCCGACTCCGGGATCAGGGACTCGAAGCCTTCCCAGTAATCCGGAAATACCCGGGAAGCGCCCCCTGTCTGATAGAACCAATCCAGCTCCTGGGGCCGGCAGAGAAAGATCCCCCGTAGCACCATACCCAGCACCCGCTCCGGATAGGTTTGGGCATACACCAGGCTCAGGGTCGAGCCCCAGGAGCCGCCAAACAGCATCCAGCGCTCGATTCCCAAGAGCTCCCGAATCTGCTCCATATCCGCCACCAGATGTTGGGTGGTGTTGTCCTGCAATTCCGCCAGCGGCGTTGAACGCCCCGCCCCCCGCTGGTCGAACAGGATGATACGGAAACGTTCCGGATCGAAGAAACGGCGCAGATAATCCTGGCATCCGGCACCCGGGCCGCCATGAACCACCAGCACGGGAATTCCCTTGGGATTGCCCGACTCTTCAAGGTACAGGGTATGAACATCATCCACAGCCAGACGATGCTCGGCATAGGGGCGGATTTCAGGAAATAGCGTCAGCATGAGCGATCCTTCTTCTGTCGTCGGACAATGCTCTTACTATACGCAGGACGGGGGGAAACTGAAGAAAAAGAACTTCCCCCTTTAGCAAAGGGGGATTGAGGGGGATTTTTTGAGGGCACTCAAGAACTCGCAGGCCCTCTCTGCATCATGCAGCCCCCCCTTACGAAAGAGGGAGGGCGTTTCGCGGCGAATTAACCCGCCCGCTCGGCGCGCTTACGCTCGTGCTCCTTCAGGAACTTCTTACGCAGGCGAATCGCCTTGGGCGTGACTTCTACCAGCTCATCATCCTCGATGAACTCCAGCGCCTGTTCCAGGGTGTGCTTGATGGGCGGAGTCAGGATGATGTTTTCATCGGAACCGGAAGCACGGATATTGGTGAGCTGCTTGGCCTTGGTGGGGTTTACCACCAGGTCGTTGTCACGGCTGTGCAACCCGATGATCATGCCTTCATAGACTTCCACCCCGGGCTCGACGAACAGCCGGCCACGCTCCTGCAAGTTGAACAGGGCATAGCCCAGCACCTTGCCGGCCACCATGGACACCATCACGCCGTTGACCCGGCCTGCATTGACGCCTTCTTTAAGCGGCCCGAAGTGGTCAAAGATATGGGTCAGAATGCCGGTACCAGAGGTCAGCGTCATGAACAGGGAACGGAAGCCGATCAGGCCACGGGCGGGCATGATGAAATCAAGGCGCACCCGCCCTTTGCCGTCGAGCACCATGTTCTGCAGCTCACCCCGGCGGTTGCCGATCTCTTCCATGATGGAGCCCTGATGCTGCTCCTCAATGTCGATCACCACTTGCTCGTATGGTTCGCAGAGAACGCCGTCGATCTCCTTGGTCACCACTTCCGGACGGGACACGCCCAGCTCGAAGCCTTCACGACGCATGGCCTCAATCAATACCGACAGGTGCAACTCACCCCGGCCGGACACCACGAACTTGTCGGGCGAGTCGCCCTGCTCCACCCGCAGCGCCACGTTATGGATCAACTCCCGTTCCAGGCGCTCTTTGATGTTGCGGCTGGTTACGAATTTGCCTTCCTTACCGGCAAAGGGCGAGTCATTCACCTGGAAGGTCATGCTCACGGTCGGCTCGTCCACCGACAGGGGCGGCATCATTTCCGGTGCTGTCGGATCACACAGGGTGTCGGAAATGTTGAGGTTGTCGATCCCGGTAATACAGACGATGTCGCCTGCATGAGCTTCGGAAACTTCCGTGCGCTCCAGGCCCAGGTAGCCCATCACGTTCAGCACTCGGCCATTCCGCTTATTGCCTTCCCGATCCAGGACCGCGACCGGAGTGTTGGTCTTGATCTTGCCACGGTTGATACGGCCGACCCCGATCACGCCCACGTAGCTGTTGTAATCCAGGGCACTGATCTGCATCTGGAAGGGACCCTCCGGATCCACCTGGGGCGGCGACACCTTATCCACAATCATCTCAAACAGCGGTGTCATGTCCTCATGCAGCTGATCCGGCGCATGGCCGGCCAGCCCATTCAGACCGGAAGCGTAGATAATGGGGAAGTCCAACTGCTCATCAGTGGCTCCCAGGCGATCGAACAGATCGAACACCTCGTTGATCACCCAGTCCGGACGGGCACCGGGACGGTCGACCTTGTTCACCACCACAATGGGGTTCAGCCCGCGCTGGAAGGCCTTTTGAGTCACAAACCGGGTTTGCGGCATGGGACCTTCCACGGCATCCACCAGCAGCAGGACCGAGTCCACCATGGACAGGACCCGCTCCACTTCGCCGCCGAAGTCGGCGTGGCCCGGGGTATCCACAATATTAATGCGGTAACCGTTCCAGTTGATGGCGGTGTTTTTGGCCAGAATGGTAATGCCGCGTTCTCGTTCCTGATCGTTGGAGTCCATGATGCGTTCGGCTCCGGCATCACGACGATTCAAAGTTCCGGACTGTTGCAGCAGTTTATCGACCAGCGTGGTCTTGCCATGGTCAACGTGCGCGATGATGGCAATATTTCGAAGCTTATTAATCACGGGTATCAATCCAAAGATGGAGAAAACGAGCATCTGTAGTGACAGCCCACCACATCAAGAGGCTGTATTGACTTAGCCTAGGCTTGCCAATTCATCCGTTCGAACGGGACAGTTCCTTTTGTGGCGCAGCGGTGCAGCGACAGAATGGGCCGCGCATTATACAGAAAAGTGACCATGAAATGCACAAAAATCCGCGAGGGGAACTACCTACGCCAGCAATAACCAGAAACAACCAGAGGCGCGCACCCTTTTAGAGCAGCGGCTATACGGATGATCCATACTGGTGCATTTTGCATCACCTGAATAAAGTGTCACGGAATGGCCCAAGCCTTATTTTGGCCACCTTTTAAAGGCAGGAAAAAGTTTGGCAAACTAGTTGCATCTGGAAAATCCAGGAGCACGGCAAAAAGAGTCATGATATGCTCTCTCGCCATGAAAAAAGTACCGGATTTTCTCCGAAACCAGTCGCTTCCGACCCCTTATCAAGAGGCTCGGGAAGAGCGCTTCCGGCATCGTCCTCTTATCGAAAGTATGGAGTAAGCCAATGTCAGAGAATACTCTGAAACTGATTAAAGACAGTGAAGCCAAGTGGGTCGATTTGCGCTTTACAGACACCAAAGGCAAAGAACAGCACGTTACCATGCCCGCCCGGGACGTCGATGCCGACATGTTTGTGGACGGCAAGATGTTCGATGGCTCCTCCATCGCAGGCTGGAAGCACATCAACGAGTCCGACATGATCCTGATGCCAGATGACAGTGCCAGCGTGTTGGACCCCTTCACGGAAGAAACCACGGTCATCGTCCGCTGCGACGTGGTCGACCCGGCCAACATGCAAGGCTATGAGCGCGACCCCCGTTCCGTAGCCCGCCGTGCGGAAGACTACCTGAAATCCACTGGTATCGCCGACGCCGCCATCTTCGGCCCGGAGCCTGAGTTCTTTATCTTCGACTCCGTGAAATGGCGCACCGACATCAACAGCGCCATGTACTCCATTTACTCAGAAGAAGCCGCCTGGGTTTCCCATGAGGATTTCGAGAACGCCAACACCGGCCACCGTCCGGGCGTCAAAGGCGGTTACTTCCCGGTTCCCCCGGTCGACTCCCTGCACGAAATCCGCGGTGCCATGTGTAATGCCATGGAAGCCATGGGCCTGGTGGTGGAAGTCCACCACCACGAAGTGGCCACTGCCGGCCAGTGCGAGATCGGCGTGCGCGGCAACACCCTGGTGAAGAAAGCAGACGAAGTCCAAATCCTGAAATACTGCGTCCACAATGTGGCCCATGCCTACGGCAAGACCGCGACCTTCATGCCCAAGCCCCTGGTTGGCGACAACGGCTCCGGCATGCACGTGCATATGTCCCTGCAAAAAGACGGCGTCAACATCTTCGCTGGCGACGGCTATGCGGGCCTGAGCGAAACGGCCCTGTATTACATCGGCGGTGTTATCAAGCACGCCCGCTCCCTGAACGCCTTCACCAACCCGTCCACCAACTCTTACAAGCGCCTGGTGCCGGGTTTTGAGGCGCCGGTGATGCTGGCCTACTCCGCCCGCAACCGTTCTGCGTCTATCCGGATCCCCTGGGTGAGCAGCGCCAAGGGCCGTCGTATGGAAGCCCGCTTCCCTGACCCGACCGCGAACCCCTATTTGGCGTTTGCTGCCCTGATGATGGCCGGCCTGGATGGTATCCAGAACAAGATCCACCCGGGCGATGCCATGGATAAGGACCTGTACGATCTGCCCAAGGAAGAAGCACAGTCCATCCCCACCGTATGCCATAGCCTGGAACAGGCCCTGGACTACCTGGAGCGCGACCATGACTTCCTGACCAAGGGTGGCGTCTTCACCGAAGACATGATCAAGGCCTACATCGAACTCAAACGTAAGGATGTGGAGCGTCTGAACATGACGGTGCACCCGGCTGAGTTCGACATGTACTACAGCCTCTGATCCGTTCAGAGAGTCCATCAGCCCCGCACCCGCGGGGCTTTTTATTTTCCCAAAATCCCCCAGGCCCAGCCTTGTGCGTCTTTTCTTTTGGTTCCCATCTGCTAGAGTAAATTTCAGAATCGACTCTAATGAGGTGTCACGGATGGGTAGTCTGTCTTTTTCCCGAACCGTCGGCCTTGCCGCGGCCGCTTCCGCACTTCTGTGGGGCTTGGCATTCCCCGCCCAGGCCCAGATCTATCGCTGGGTGGATGCCAACGGCACTGTTCACTTCTCCGATGAGGCCCGCCCTGGTGCCCAGCCCATAGAAGTCGCCCCCATTTCCACCATTTCCCTGCCCCAGTCCAACCCGGAAACCCTGGACATCCCGGACGAAGCTGAAGAAGAGCCCGAAGAGTTCCGTTACCGGCGGGTGGAAATCAGCTATCCCGAGCCGGATAGCGCCTTCCACTCAGGCAACGGCACCTTTACAGTGACCACCAACATCGAGCCGCCCCTGCGTCCCAGCCATGAACTGCGCCTGATCTTCAATGGACAGGTGTACGCCCAGAGCCACGCTGGACACTTTCTGATGGAAAATATCGACCGGGGTACCCACCAGCTGCTGCTCCAGGTGGTAGACAATGGCACTGTGATTCAGAACAGCCCGCCCGTCACCTTCACGGTGCACCGCCCCTCCTTACTGCATCCCAACCGTGTCAGGATTGCACCAAGATAATGCACCCCGCACCAAATTGGTGCATCCTGTACCCTGAGTCTCCGGATCTTCCCACGGCTCTTCTTGATGCCGCCACGATCCGGCCCAGCTCCTGACTCTGTAACCTTAGGCTGTAAGGGGAACAGCCTTATCAGGTTGTTGGTTTATTTTTTGCTTGGTACCTATCTCATCACTGTAGCGAACAGCTTTCGGGAAAACCCGGCTAAGCACCGGGGTACAAGCCCCGCAACGCCCGAAAGTCGCGCAGTAGGTTATGGGATAGTTACTTAGCCTGCTTCAACCATGGAAGCACAGTCATGCTATCGAACCAACGTCAAAAGCGCGTTCTGGAAAACCTCTCTACAGCCATCCTGTTGCTGGACGAGGAGCTACAGACGGAATACATGAATCCGGCCGCGGAAATGCTGCTGGAAATCAGCGGGACTCGCCTGATAGGCACCAAGCTGAGCGATTTCCTAAGGGAAGAGCCGGATACCCAGCCCGCCTTCCTGGACGCCTTACGTACTGGCCACCCATTCACCAAGCGGGAGGCGGAGTTCATCCTGCACAACGGCAGCCGAATCCGACTGGATTACACCGTAACCCCCATCGCCTTCGAGCACGACAGCGGCCTGCTGATTGAAATGCAGCCCCGTGACCGCCTGCTACGCATCAGCCGCGAAGAGGACTTGCTGTCCAACCAGGAAACCACCCGCATGCTGGTCCGAGGTCTTGCCCATGAGATCAAGAACCCTTTGGGCGGCATCCGTGGTGCGGCACAGCTGCTCGACCGGGAGCTGGTGAACGACAACCTGCATGACTACACCCGCATCATCATTGAAGAGGCCGACCGGCTGCGTAATCTTGTGGATCGGATGCTCGGCCCCAACAAGGCGTTTCGCTTGGCATCCATCAATATTCACGAAGTGCTGGAGCGGGTCTGCGGACTGATTGCGGCAGAGTGCGAAGGCCGTATCCAGATCCAGCGCGACTACGACCCCAGCATCCCGGAGTTCGAGGGCGACAAGGAACAACTGATCCAGGCGTTTCTCAATATTGCCCGTAATGCCATGCAGGCCCTTCTCCACCAAGAGCAGCCGAACGACAAGCGTATCACCCTGCGCACCCGAACCCTGCGTCAGGTAACCATCGGCCACCGGCGACACCGCCTGGCCCTGCGGGTGAACATCATCGACAACGGCCCGGGAGTTCCCGACAGCCTGCTGAAAAGCGTGTTCTACCCCATGATCAGCGGCCGCCCCGAAGGTTCCGGACTGGGGCTGTCCATCACCCAAAGCATCATCGGCCAGCATCAGGGCTTGGTGGAATGCATCAGCGAGCCGGGCCACACGGACTTCATTATCTACATTCCCCTGCAACAGAAGCCTGGCTGAATACCGCGGAGAGCAAGATGAAATCAGCAAACATCTGGATTATTGATGACGATCGCTCCATTCGCTGGGTTCTGGAAAAAGCGCTGGAACAGGCCGATTTCAAGACCCGGGCCTTCGACAGTGGCGAAGAGATCCTCAGCCGTCTGCAGCGGGAGCAGCCCGATGCCATCATCAGCGATATCCGCATGCCGGGCATCGACGGACTCGACCTGCTCAACGAAATCCATGCCCAGTACCCGGAGCTGCCGGTCATCATCATGACTGCCCACTCCGACCTGGACAGCGCCGTCTCTTCCTATCAGCGCGGCGCCTTTGATTACCTGCCTAAACCCTTTGATGTGGACGACGCCGTGCTCCTGGCCCAGCGCGCGGTCGCCCATTCCCAGGAACACAAGGCCCAACGCCAGCAGTCCGCCCAGGAAGAGCTGCGCAAGACCACCGAAATCATCGGTGAGGCGCCGGCCATGCAGGAAGTGTTTCGGGCCATTGGCCGGCTGTCCCAATCCAATATCACGGTGCTCATCAATGGAGAGTCCGGCACTGGCAAGGAACTGGTGGCCCGCGCCCTGCACCAGCACAGTCCGCGTCGTGCCAACACCTTTATCGCCCTCAACATGGCGGCCATTCCCCGGGATCTGATCGAATCCGAGCTGTTCGGCCACGAGAAAGGCTCCTTTACCGGCGCCGGTGTGCAGCGCCAAGGTCGTTTCGAGCAGGCCAATGGCGGTACCCTGTTCCTCGACGAGATCGGAGACATGCCCCCGGAAACCCAGACCCGGCTGCTGCGGGTACTCGCCGATGGCGAGTTCTACCGGGTCGGCGGCACCTCGCCCATTAAAGTGGATGTGCGCATTATTGCCGCCACCCACCAGAACCTGGAGCGTCTGGTCCAGGCCGGCCGCTTTCGGGAAGATCTGTTCCATCGGCTCAACGTGATCCGGATTCACATCCCCCGCCTGTGCGAGCGCCGGGAAGACATTCCCCGCCTGGCCGACTTTTTCCTGAAGCGGGCCGCAGCCGAACTCAAGGTGGAACCCAAAATCCTGAAGCCAGAAACCAAGGAATACATGACCACCCTGCCCTGGCCCGGCAATGTCCGCCAGCTGGAAAACACCTGCCGCTGGCTGACCGTGATGGCGTCTGGCCGGGAAGTGCATGTATGCGACCTGCCACCGGAGCTGACAGAACAGGACAGGACTCCGAGCCCTTCGATCCACTGGCAGGATGCCCTGCGCACCTGGGCCGATCAGGAGCTCAGGCATGGCAAGAAAGGTCTGCTGGATACAGCCTTGCCGGACTTCGAGCGCATCATGATCGAAACAGCCCTCAAGCACACCGCTGGCCGCCGCCGGGATGCCTCACTCCTTTTGGGCTGGGGGCGTAACACCCTCACCCGCAAGATCAAGGAGCTGGGCATGGGAGGTGATGATGACGAGGGGGCTGACGATTAACCATCCACCCACTCGCTGTTGCGGGGCACGGATGGACGGCATCTGCGCCCTCACCCCGGCCCGCGATCAAAACCGGCTGCTTAAGCCTTGAGCAGGTCCGAGGCTTAGCGATGCTCGTCCTTGCGCCCGGTAATCATGGCCTTGATCAGGTTCTCCGACCCCAGGAGGCTGTATAGCACCACCACGGCGATATGAATCAGGATCAGCACCATCAGGGTGTTGGCAAACAGCCCGTGCAGCTCTTCCAACCAGGCCTCGCCCCAGTACCGGTCCAGCCCCATCATCCAACCCGAAATCCCGAGCGCCAGCACCAACCCCATGAGCGCCAGGATC
>Ga0209075_1004522_pt1 | contig 11112 bp, 9 predicted proteins | sample Stecom2011_FD_187523 | JGI IMG/M metagenome (GOLD analysis project Ga0209075, IMG submission 187523) | Agricultural soil microbial communities from Utah to study Nitrogen management - Steer compost 2011 (SPAdes) (version 2) | ecosystem: Environmental > Terrestrial > Soil > Agricultural land...
CCACCCCCATGTAGACGGCGCCTACTGGAGCCTGGTGATCGAAGCGACCTTCTATGTCTGGATTGCCCTGCTGTTTTACGGGCTCGGAGGCTGGCAGCGCTTACGGCCCATGCTCTGGCTTTGGACACTCATCAGCTATGCCGCCGTGCTCTGGTGGAAAGCCATTCCGGACAGCCTTGAATTTCTGGTCAAGGACCTGCTGTTTACCCGCTACGCACCGCTGTTCATCAGCGGCATGCTGATTTACCGGTGGTATCGCCATGGCCGGCCCGGCGGTGCCGACACCGCCTTGCTGGCACTCACCATTGGCCACTGTCTGGTCGCCTACAAAGCCCCATACAACCTGTTTGTGCTCGGCTGTTACGGCGTGTTTATCCTGGCCGTTGCGGGCCGCCTCAATGTCCTTACACGCCCCGCGCTGCTGTGGCTCGGCAGCATCTCTTACACGCTTTACCTGGTTCATCAGAATATCGGCTACGGCATCATAAGCGCCGCTTACAGCGCCGGCCTGCCCGGCCCGCTGGGCGTGTTGATCGCCCTGGCGGTTGCCATCAGCCTGGCCGCAGCTTTGCACTATGGTGTTGAAAAGCCGGCCTTACGATGGTTTCGAGAGCGCATCAAGCCACGTAGTGCGCCAGCGCAGCCGCACCCAGGGCCAGCACCAGTGCCGGCAATGACCACAGGTGAAACTCCCGCCACAACCCCTCAACCCGGGCCAGGCGCAAGGCAATAAGGTTGGCCAGCGACCCGATCGCCAACCCGAATCCGCCCACCGACACACCCCAGGCAAGGGCTTGCCAGTCGTCAGTAAAGGATGCCAGCAAAATGGTGGCCGGCACATTGGAGATGAACTGCGACACCACCACCGATGCCGTCATCACACCGCCGGGCAGCGCCAGCAGCCAGGCTACCAGCGCATCCACCTGCGGCAATCCGGCCAGCAGTCCGAGATCCACAAACATCAACATGAATACCAGCAGGAGCAGCCAGTCCACCCCGCGCAGAACCGGGCGGAACAGCAGGCCATACAGCAGCACAATAGCCAGCGCTGCCACAACCACGCCGCCCAGCTCTGCCGCCACAATAAACCCCGGATACAGCAGCCCAGACACCCACAACAGCCTGCGGTTGACCGGCCTTTTTGCAGGCCGGACAACCACTCGCCTGGCCGGAAAAGCCAGCACCGTGGCCAGGAGCAAAACCAGCGTCAACAGCCCCACCAGGGGCACCATGGCCGCCATAAATTCACCAACCCCGACGCCCCGGGTCTGCCAGATGAACAGGTTCTGGGGATTACCGATGGGCGTCAGCGCCGACCCGACATTCACCGCCAGGGCCTGGAAAATCACCAGCCGGCCAAGGGCAACCGGCACCACCGCGGCCAGGGCAACGGTCAGCGGCACCACGATAAACAGGGCCACATCATTGGTAACCACCGCCGCCAGCAGCCAGGAAAAGACTACCAGCGCCAGTGCCAATGAGCGCTCCGTGCGAAACCGGCCCATCAGCCAAACACCACAACGGGCCAGGGCACCACTGTCTTCCAGCCCGCGGCTCAGCACCAGAAAGCCGGTGAGCGCCGCCAGGGTTTGCCAGTGCACCAGCCCGGCAAGCTCGCTCAAAGAGGGAGATGCCGCCCACAGCAAGGGCGCCAGCCCAACCACCAGGGCAAGCAACAGGTAATCCTCGGTCAGCCGGGACAGGAAGAAACGGAAGGGATTGCTACGACTCATCAGGCTAATGATCCCGATCAACAGGCAAATGGCATGGCAGGCACAGAATATTGTCTAGACTTACAGACAAACCGACAGTTAAACAGCCATTCTGACCGGAGAGATGCCCCATGGAAATCAAAACCTTCGCAGACCTGATCGACTGGACCCGGCAACTGCATGCCCACCTGGCCCGCTGCCTGCACGAATCGGCCGGCCAGCATAAAGACGAACGGGCCAGCGCCTTGCTGGATTACATCAGCAGCCACGAAAACCTGCTCGAAAAGGCCGTGGCCGAGTACGAAAACCAGGCCGACCCGAAAGTCATGCAAACCCGGCTTTACGACTACGGCGTACACAAGCCTATTGAAAAGAACCGTACCTGCAAAACCGACTATTCTGAAATGACCTTTGATGACATTGCCCGGGAAGTTTTCGACTTTCACGATCAGGTCATGGAGCTTTACGACACACTGATTGGCAAGGCTGAGATTCCCGGCGCAAAAACCCTGCTTGAAGACCTCAAATCGCTGGAGGAACACCAAGCCATGCGCATGGCCACCCAGATCGGACGTATGAGCGATATGTGACGGCTGGCATAGCCCCCCACAAGGATCGGGCCTGAGCCTGGTCCCTCGCTTGCCCTTTGTTTGAACCTGCACCTGACAAATCCTGATCATTTTCTATACTGAGTCAGAAACGCGACTCTCAGCCTGCTTTCGGGACCGCTCAGGAGCTAAGAAAACAAAGGGAGAGCCTGACGTGACACAAAACACCGCGCGCAAACCGGAACTGTCCGATCACAACACCAGGGCCAACGTACTGAGCCTGCCCCTCGAGGCCGGCCAGGCAGAACGGGAGCCTCACAGCTATGAGCGCTGGCTGATTGCCAAGCTCATGCGCATGGCCGGCTCCCCTCCGATTCGTTTCCGGCTCTGGAACGGAGAACTGGTTGAACCGGAACAGCAGACCGCCCGCTTCACCCTGAGCCTGGCAGACCCCAAAGCGCTGTATTCCCTGGTGGCCAACCCTAACCTTGCCTTCGGTGATCTGTACAGTGCCGGCCGGCTGGATGTAGAAGGCGACCTGCCCGACCTGATGGAAGTGCTGTACCGGAGCATTCACGCCGCCCGCCAGAAGTGGCCGAAATGGCTGGACGCCTTGTGGCGCAATCACAACCCCCGGCCCACCGGCATTTCTGAAGCCAAAGAAAACATCCATCACCATTACGACCTGGGCAACGCCTTCTACCAGCTCTGGCTGGACAAGGCAGAAATGCAATACACCTGCGCCTACTACGAATCCCCGGACAACACGCTGGAGCAGGCCCAGCTGGCCAAGCTGGAGCATGTGTGCCGCAAACTGCGCCTGAAACCGGGCATGACCGTGGTGGAAGCCGGCTGCGGCTGGGGCGGGCTGGCCCGCTACATGGCCCGCAACTACGGCGTAAAGGTGTACTCCTACAACATTTCCCGGGAACAGCTGATCTACGCCCGCGAAGAGGCCGGGCGCCAGGGGCTGGACCAGCAGATCACCTACGTGGAAGACGACTACCGAAATATTGAAGGCCAGTACGATGCCTTCGTCTCCATCGGCATGCTCGAGCACGTAGGCAAAGACAATTACCCGGCACTCTCGGAACTGATCAAACGCACCCTGAAACCCGGAGGTACTGCCCTGCTTCACAGTATCGGCCGCAACAAACCGGTACTGATGAATGCCTGGATCGAGAAACGGATCTTCCCGGGTGCCTATCCGCCCAGCATCGGCGAGTTCATGGAAATCTGCGAACACGGCGATTTCTCGGTAATAGACGTGGAAAACCTGCGCCTGCACTACGCGCAAACCCTGAGCCACTGGATGGACAATTTCACCGCCAACCAGGACAAGGTCACCGACATGTACGACGAGCACTTCACCCGGGCATGGCGACTGTACCTGGCGGGCTCCATCGCCGCCTTCCGGGCCGGCTCGCTGCAACTGTTCCAGGTGGTGTTCACTCACGGCGACAACAATCAGCTGCCCCAGAGCCGGCAGGACCTGTATACCTTCCCGGCCACCCCGGAGGGACTTTGATGGATTACTACGATGTGATCATTGTCGGCGCCGGGCCGGCCGGCTCCACCCTGGCGCGGGCACTGGAAAACGCTGGCAAGCAGGTACTGATCATCGACAAGGCCGAATTCCCCCGCGACAAAACCTGTGCCGGCTGGGTGACCCCGGCGGTTCTGGCAAGCCTTGACATTGATACCGACGACTACAGCCACGGCCGCACCCTGCAACCCATTCGCCGCTTCCGCATCGGCATGATGGGCCAGAATGCCGTGGAGAATGACCACGGGGGCGTAGTCAGTTACGGCATCCGCCGCTGCGAGTTTGATGACTACCTGCTTGGCCGGGTGACCTCCCCCAAACAGCTGGGCACCCCGGTGAAATCCATCTCCCGGGAGAACGGCAACTGGATCATCAACGATCAGTGGCAGGCACCGCTGTTGATAGGAGCCGGAGGTCACTTTTGCCCGGTGGCAAAGCTACTGGGCAACGGCCCCGGCAAACACGAAACCGTGGTGGCCGCTAAAGAGGTGGAATTCGAGATGACTCCGGAGCAGGCCCAGACCTGCGAAGCCCGGGGCGACACCCCGGAGCTCTGGTTCTGCCGGGACCTCAAGGGCTATGCCTGGGTATTCCGGAAGGGTAACTTCCTGAACATTGGCCTGGGGCGGGAGGACAATCACCGGCTTACGGATCACCTTGAAGCCTTCGTGGACGATATGAAGCAGGAAGGCCGCATTCCCGCCGACCTGCCCGGACGGTTCAAGGGCCACGCCTACCTGCTCTATGCCCATGCCGACCGGCCACTGGTAGACGACGGCGTGCTGCTGATCGGCGACGCGGCAGGACTGGCCTACACCCAGAGTGGTGAAGGTATCCGCCCGGCTATTGAATCTGCCCTGATGGCGGCCAGGGTGATTCAGGGCGCGCCGGATTATTCTGCCGTTTCACTGCAGCCCTACGGCGAACAGATTGCCGCCCGCTTTGGCAATCGGGCGCCTCAACAGGAGAGGGGATTTGAGGTACCGGAATGGCTCAAGCAACCCATTGCCAGCACCCTGATGCGCTCGCACTGGTTTACCCGGAAGGTGGTGACCGAGAAATGGTTTTTACACCAGCAGGTGCCGGCGCTGGATCTCGCCGTATAACAAAAAACCGGGCCCTTGCGGGGCCCGGCGAGGTGACGCGACATGAAACGGGGGTTTTACATGGAGAAGTTGTGCTCGAAACCGATACCGAAGGTGGAGTCGTCTTTTGCACCCTTGTCCGCTTCAACGTTAGCGAAGTAACCGAACACCTTGCTGCTCTTACCAACTTTATAGTCGGCACCCAAAGCCATTAGGGTCAGGTCGTCATCAGAGGTGTCCATGTCGGTCATACCGTACTGGGCTTTCAGCTTCCAGCGGTCCAGTTTGACGGCAGCACTCAGGACGTAGGTGGTGTCCTCATAGTCCGTGCCACCGATGGAATCGCTGTTCTCGGACTGCTGGAACAGGGCGCCGAGTTCGAAGTTCTCGATGTTGGCTTTGGCAGCAATGTGGAACGCATCGACCGCTGTTGAACCGCCCAGGTCGTTCAAGGTAGTGCTCACTTCAGAGTCATAGCCAACAGACGCGTAGATAGAGCCGTTGTCGAACACCAGAGAGGAAGAGATGCTGTCGGCAACGCCGTCACGATCGGTACCTGCCGCTTCACCCGGGATCAACGCCAGGTTCACACTGAAGGCATCAGCCAGCTTCGGAGTGGTGTACTGAACGATGTTGTTGGCACGAACATCGCCACGAACGATGTTGTTGATGTCGCCGTCCAGGTCACCGAACTGATCGATCTTACCCTGGGAAACCTTGAACGGAGTATCGAACTTACCAGCTTTAAGGGTACCCAGCTGCTTGTGCTGGAAACCACCGAAGATATTACGCTGGCTGAAAGTCTGGCCACTGTTGTCGCCGTCGTCTACGGCAATCTGGAACTCAGCCTGATAGATGGCTTTCAGGTTTTCAACATCCAGGTCCAGCTCACCCTTCACACCAATGCGAGAGGAGTTACTTTCAAGTGCCCACTGGTCGTCAGCACCGTCGTCCTGATTCTCATAAGAAACGTTTACTTTACCGTAAACAGTCGGGCCCTTGTCAGCCATCGCTACAGACGGCGCGACAACCATGGAACCGATAGCCAGTGCCAGCAATTGCTTTTTCATTACGTTGTTCTCCATCAGTGATCTTGTTTGATCGGTGTTGAATTTCGTGTTCACACTATGGAGTTGGTTTATGAACAATTTGTTAATGAAATATGTACGTTTTATGAAACCTGACGCCCGCCCGCCACAATGAAAAAACCCCGTCATTACAACGGGGTTCTTATGGCCGTATTGCCCCGGCGGATTATTCTGCGTGCTGCAGAACCACCCGATACACCGCCGTCGTGCCACTCACTTCATTACCGGTGAGCAAGAGCACCTCACCGTTGGGCGACTGATCCGCAGGAATCACAGTGATATCTTCGATACCCAGATCGCCCACCATGGCAAGATTGGCTTCCGGGTCCATCACCCACTCTTCGCGGGTATTCAGGTAGTCCACGATGGATGGCGACTGGGGATTGGTTACGTCAAACACCATCACTCCACCCATGCGCTCAAGGCCCAGAAAGGCAAAGGTTCGATCACCGAAGGTGACTGAGGTAACCGCTTCGGGCTCCGGCCCCTTGTTATCTGAACGGTTCAGGAACGAAGCACCGGCACTGTGGTTAGAGTTGAAGAAGTCCGCACAGGGGATATTTCGCTCTGCTCCGGCAAAGCAGGTATCGCTGGCCAGATACTGCTCAACCATATCGCCAGAATCCCACACCAGATCGCCGTCTGCAGACCAGATGGCCATTGAGCGGCCACCAAACGCATATACCGCGTCGTACATCAAACGATCACCGGCCGGGTCTTCAACCCCGTAGGCGTTGAACATCACCGGCTCGCCGTTTTCGTCCGTGCGGTAGCCCATAGTCCAGGTCACCGTCAGGCGGCCCAGCTGTTCATCGTCACGGCATCCACCCGGCTCACCGTCACTGGCGCCACAGTACTCAAACACCTCCGGGTTCAACAGTGCGCCCTTGGCCAGTGCATAAAGTTGCGGTGGCATGTCATCACCCAGGCGACGCTCAAAACCGCTCTTGTGGAACAAATGCTTAAAGCGCAGTTCCTCCACAAAACCTTTGCTGGCATCAACACCGTAGGCAGGATCGGCTGAGTCTTCAGGCCCCCAATAGGCCGGATCATCCTCACCCCAGGCCCGGGCATCGCCCTCGTTGGCGGTCAGAATGTAGGTCTCGCCATTGTGGGTAAAACTGGCGATGGCGTCCGGGTGGTACATGCCGAAAACACCCGGCCATGTCCTGATATCGATTTCCCCGTTCTCATCACTCGCATCCAGGCCCTGACCTTCAACACCGTGATCTTTGTAACCCAGTGGCAGGATGTCGGTGATGGTGGCTGAGGCAATATCTACCTTCGCCAGTGCATTGTTCTCCTGCAGTGCCACCCAGGCGGTAGTACTGTCTTCACTCACCGTGATGTATTCCGGCTCCAGATCCTGGGCCACACTGGCACCCGGCCCGAACACGCGAACGCCAGACTCAATCAACCGGGCTTTCTGGCTGTTAAACGCACTGAAACCGGCTGTTCTTACCTGCAGGTTGTCAGGGTCGGTCACATCGATGACTGAGACAGAGCCCTCCGGGTCAATCTGGTAGTCGTCGCTTGGCTCACCTTCGTTGGCTACCAGAAGATATTTGCCGTCCGGGGTAAAGGTCAGCATGTCAGGCTGGGCACCCACCTGGACCGAGCCACGGAGCGACAGTGTTGCCGCATCATAAACAGCGGCGAAACCCGGGGCCGTCTTGGGAGACGATTCAATCGCCACGGCAACCAGCCCGCCCTGTACTGCTACGCTGTTAACCACGGCATCGTTGGCAATATCGCCAACGGTCAGGGTGTCGAGCAGGGTCGGAGCCGCTGGATCACTCATGTCCAGCACGTTAAGGGAGCCCTCCTGCGCGTTTACCACAAAAGCGCGGCGGCTGGCGGGATCATAACCGGTAATCTCGGCGGCGCTCTCACCAAACACCCTGGAGCTGTAGCGGCCAACAAACTCAAGACTGAGCCCGGTGACAACAGGTGGCGCTTCTACCTCTGGGGAGTTCACCGGGGACTCATCGTTGTCTGATGACAGGCAGCCACTGAGTAATACGGCTGAGATACTGATAGCCAGCAGGGCTGGACGGAAAGCGGTTTTGGGTGTGAACACGGAATGCTCCTTTGCATTGTCAGACTTCTAACGGGGTCGCAAAGAAACCTATTTCACCGCTGTTACAAAATCGGGAAGGAATTAAGGCAGGACAGTGACAAACTAATGAACAACTCAGGGCAGCATTAAGCCACCCTGAGTTCGTTCCGAGCTTGACGCGTGGGCTTACTGCCCCAGGAAGCTACGGTACATCCACACGTCTTTCTCCTGAGCGGAGATGTAATCGCTCATCAGGGCTGAGGTGCCTTCGTCTCCGGCTTCACCGGCCAATTCCAGAAGTGCACGCTGCTTGGCGATCAGCTTGCCGAAGCTTTCCACGATGTTCTCAACCGCTTCTTTGCCATTAGAAACGTCTTTGCGCTCAGGCACTTCGGCTTTCTCGATGTAGGTGCTGAACGAGTGAGCCGGGCGGTGGCCCAGAGTCAGTACACGCTCTGCAATTTCGTCGACTTTCAGCAGCAGGTCGTTGTACAGCTCTTCAAATTTTGCGTGCAGCATAAAGAAGTTCTCACCCTTGATGTTCCAGTGGTAACCGCGCACGTTCATGTAGAAGATCTGGTAGTTGGACAACAGATCGTTCAGCGCATCTGCCAGTCCTGCGGTTTTTTCGGTATCCAGACCAATAAAGTTCTTACCCATGTGAACCTCCTGATTCGTCGTCGGGTTTTTCTGATATCTACTCTAGGCCAGTTCCGGGCCTGGGCCCAGTGCCCATCTTTAATTTCATCAATAGCGAAAGCTTATTCGATAGCTCAGCACAAAATAGCTCGAACCTATCATCCGCTATTGCACAATCTATTTGGAAATGGTTCTCGTTTAGCCTTTAATAGAATTATAGCAATACACACTCGGAGTTGATCATGAGCGCACTGAAGCAATATGTACACGATCACGGTGCCAGGGTTGACCAGTCACTTCTTAAGACGATCACCTTCGCCGCAACCCACTTTACCGTGGCCTTCACCGTGGCCTACTTGCTGACTGGTGACATCCTGATCGGCGGCCTGATTGCCATGGTGGAGCCAGCCATCAACACCGTTGCCTACTTCTTCCATGAGAAGATATGGGCACGGCACCAGCAAAATGCAAGGAAAGCCACTGCCGCACCGGTAAGCTTGCAACATCGTACTTCCTAGTGAACTGACGCAGGTCAGCTCCGCTAGCGGCTCGGGTCAAACACCCGGGCCGCAATCCATACAGCCTTCCGCAGGCTGCGGGCCCAGTTTCAGGTTCATGTTGAGATCTTTCAGAGCTGTTCTAAGCCCCTCCTCAATAACCGGGTGATAAAAGGGCATCTCCAGCATCTCACTGACGGTCATTCGCTTCTGGGCACACCACGCCAGCAGGTGGGCAATGTGCTCCGCCGCCGGGCCAAACATTTCCGCGCCCAGGAACAAGCCACTGCCGTGCTCACCATAGACTCTGAGCAAACCCCGGTTCTTGCCAATCACCTTGCTGCGACCCTGATTCTCGAAGCTGACCTCACCCACGGCGAAGCAACCCTGGCACTTTTCATCCACCTGATGCACGGTCAGTCCGACTGAGGCAATCTGCGGGTCCGAGAACACCACGGCCAACGGCGTCTTCCGCAAGCCTGTGCGTACATCGGGCCAGGCACCGGCGTTATCCCCGGCAATGCGGCCCTCATCCGCCGCTTCGTGCAGCAGGGGCCGATGGTTGTTCGCGTCGCCGGCGATGAAAATATGGCTGTCGCCGCAGCGCAGCGTGTAGGGGTCAAAGTCCGGCATGCCCCGGTCGTCCAGCTCAATGCCAGCGTTCTGAATGTCCAGGTTATCCACGTTGGGGCGACGGCCGGTGGCCGCCAGCAGGTAGTCAAAGGTTTCCTGATGCTCCTCGCCATCTTCCAGCCAGGTGATGTGAACGCCTTCACCAGTGCGCTCGACCCGGCGAGTCTCCGCCTTCAGGCTCAGTGCCAGCTCTTCTCCAAACACGCCCTTCGCATAGTCACGGATTTTCTCGTCCCGCAGGCCGCCAAGTCCACCGCTGACCCCGAACAGCCGAACCCGCACGCCCAGCCTGGCCAGCGCTTGGCCCAATTCCAGGCCGATGACACCGGGGCCGAATACCGCTACAGATTCCGGCAGATCCTGCCAGTCAAACACATCGTCGTTAACGATTAACCGGTCCTTGGCTTCTTTCAGGATGCCCGGCACATTAGGCCGGGAGCCGGTGGCAATGATGATGCGATCGGCATGCACTTCCGTGTGTTCGCCAACCACCAGCCGGTGGCTGTCGACAAACCGGGCATGGCCCATCAACCGGTGCTCCTCCGGCAGTTTTTCCATGGACCGAACCACCGGGGCCACGAATTTGTCCCGCTCTGTCCGAACCCGCTCCATGACCAGCCGACCGTCGATACGGACATCACCCGCCAGCACCCCGAAGTCATCGGCGGTTTTCAGGTCGTGGGCTCTCTCGGCAGCGGCAATCAGCAGTTTGCTGGGCATGCACCCCACCCGCGCGCAGGTGGTGCCGTATTGCTCACCCTCGATCAGCACCACCTTGTCGGTGGCTTTACGAACCCGCTGATACGCCACCATGCCGGCGGTACCGGCACCGATAATGGCTACATCCACTTCACGCTTGTTCATTTTGCCTCCAGGTAAGCTAGAATTCGCCCGTTAAGCTTAAAGTATAGGGGCCTCAGGTGCAGAATTACTGGCTGGAATTTATGACCGTGGCACTGGTTCACTTACTTGCGGTGGCAAGCCCGGGCCCGGATTTCGCGATTGTGCTGCGCCAGGCGCTTACCCGGTCGCGCCGTAACGCACTGCTGAGCGCGGCCGGCATTGGTATTGGTATTTTGCTGCACGTGGGTTATTCGTTACTGGGCATTGGCTTCATTATTCAGCAATCGGTAATGCTGTTCACCGTGCTGAAGGTGGTGGGTGCCCTGTACCTGTTATGGATTGCCTGGCATTGCCTGCGAGCAAAACCTGGCGGCATTCATGTGGACGCCCAGGGCCACAACGGGCAGACGGGTTGGTCGGCGTTCCGGCTCGGTTTCCTGACCAATGTGCTAAACCCCAAGG
>Ga0209075_1004524_pt1 | contig 11109 bp, 7 predicted proteins | sample Stecom2011_FD_187523 | JGI IMG/M metagenome (GOLD analysis project Ga0209075, IMG submission 187523) | Agricultural soil microbial communities from Utah to study Nitrogen management - Steer compost 2011 (SPAdes) (version 2) | ecosystem: Environmental > Terrestrial > Soil > Agricultural land...
AGCCTGAAAGTTTTATTGTAATACTTTTTTCTTTAGCTCTGTTGTTGGCAAAATCTTCGATAAGTTCCAGAATATCGGCGTGAATATATACGGTTTTCTTAGCATTGATCCAGACGGTTGCATTTTCAGGTAAAGACATTAATTTGTTTTTAATGGTGGCTTTGTTTAGAAAAGAAACCTCCTCTGCAAGGGTAATATTATAATATTTTCCAAAGCCTTTTTCGGTGGAAATTTCCATCCCTTTTTTGACGTTCCCAAACAGCAAAATTATAATACTAAACGCCATTCCTAAAGCTACACCGGTCAATAAATCAAAATAAACCACTGCACCCAATGTAAGTACAAAAGATAAAAACTGGTATTTTCCTTTGTGCCAGAAATGTTCAAACGTGGCTGGTTTTGCCAGTTTGTAACCTACAATCAGCAATACGGCAGCTAATGTTGCCAACGGAATCATATTTAAGATTACCGGCATAGAAAGTACGCAAATCAACAGTAAAAGTCCGTGAATGATAGTAGAAGTTTTGGTTTTTGCACCAGCATTGATGTTAGCCGAACTACGGACTACTACGGAAGTCATTGGTAATCCGCCGATAGAAGCGCTCAATAAATTTCCGATACCCTGCGCTTTGAGTTCGGTGTTGGTATTGGTGTTTCTTTTATAAATATCCAAACGGTCAGAGGCTTCAATACATAACAAGGTTTCAATAGAAGCTACTACTGCAATGGTAATGCCGACAGCCCATACTTTTGGATTGGTAAATCCTTCAAAATTTGGAAGCATCACCAAATTAGCTACATCGCTGGGTTCTGAAAATACAGGAAGTTTTACTAAATGATCTGCCGAAATTGCCAGCGCACTTCCTGAAGAAACAAAAAGTTGATTGAGTAAAATCCCTGCTGTCACAGCTACCAAAGCACCCGGAAGCATTTTTAATTTTCGTAAAAAAGCTGCTTTTTCCCAGATCAGCAAAATACCAATAGAAAACAAGGTTACCACCAATGTACCAATGTGTACCGTTTGAAATCCTTTGGAAAAGAATTCGCTGTAACCCGAAATTCCCAATGCAACTGGAATTTGCTGAATAATGATAATGATTCCGATTCCTGCCAGCATTCCTTCAATGACACTGTTGGGGAAATAATTGGCAATACCTCCGGCTTTTAAAAAGCCTAAAATCAATTGAATGACACCTGCAATAATTCCGGCACATAAAAAGATGTCAAAAGCTCCTAAATCGGTTATGGCAACCAAAACAATAGCGGATAAACCGGCAGCAGGACCTGAAACACTGACATTGGAATTACTTAGAAAGCCTACTACCAAACCTCCAATAATACCAGCAATAATTCCTGATAAGGGCGGAGCACCCGAGGCTAAAGCAATTCCTAAACAAAGGGGAAGGGCTACTAAAAAGACCACCAATCCCGGCGCAAAGTTTTGGGACAACTCTGCTTTAATATTTTTTTTCATAAAACGATATTAATAAACATTAAATAACTGCATCTGAATACTTTAAAAAGTAAAAGATGATTGATTTCAAGGTTGTAAGGGGTTTGTTAAGTGTGGTTTAACGGTCTTAATTGCTGTAGAAAATGTCTGGACTTCCTTAAATTTGAAATTAAGAAGACAAAAGACAGTCGTCATTCCGAAAGAGTTCGGCAATTTTAAAATTATAGCAAAAATAGTGTAAACCGTTAGTTAAAGTTGATCCGGAGGTGGGGAAGGAACTTTATACACCAGATGATCTTTTATAGCGTTTTTGGAAAAATCGGCATTTCGAACCATAAAAGGATTGTAGTGAAGGTAGTTTTTAAAATTAGCAAAAGTATAATAATGAACTTCCTTTTCTTCCTCTTCGTTCAGATTGTTGTTGGTTTTGTTTTTTGAGTTGATTTCTTCCTCCTCAGTCATAATCATTGAGTAGGGGAGCTCTGTTTTATATGCAAAGGTAATTGTGGGTGCAAAGAGAAAGCACACAAATAAAATAAGAGTCGATATGTTGAATACCTTTAGCATAACGGTACAAAAGTACATTAAATGGATTAAAATCTGAATTAATAAACTATAAAAATATTGTTAAAAATAGCGTTTTTTAGACTCAGGTTACAAAAACATATCTCAAAGTTTTAACACTTCCATTAAGACCTTGCAGGAATGTAATAATTATAAGGTTGAAAAATAACACCTTAATAACTTCTGTTTAAGAGTGTGTTTTCTAAAAGCATAAAGGATTATCGCAAAAAAGCAGCATACTTTGAAAAAGTATGCTGCCTTTAAAGTTGGTCCACAAGGACTCGAACCTTGAATGACTGCACCAAAAACAGTAGTGTTACCATTACACCATGGACCAATGTTTTTCGTTTATTAAGCTTTTTATTAGTTGGTCCACAAGGACTCGAACCTTGAATGACTGCACCAAAAACAGTAGTGTTACCATTACACCATGGACCAATATTTTGCTTAATTTATTAGATTTATAGTTGGTCCACAAGGACTCGAACCTTGAATGACTGCACCAAAAACAGTAGTGTTACCATTACACCATGGACCAGTAAATCTAATTGCATTTCTAAACCAAATAATTTTAGTTCAGGATTGCGAGTGCAAATGTAATATAAAAAAAGAATATAGCAAGTGTCTTGGAAGGAATTTTTTTGAAAAACGTCCCGATAATTAAGTGGTTTTAATCATACAGATTGAGAAACTGTGGGTTAGGAATAGGGTGATTATCTACGAACTTGAGTTCGATTATAAAATTGCCATTTATTGGGAAAGTTGATAAAAAATAAAAACAACTTGGATAACTCTAATAATCAGCGATATGGATTCAAGGGAAGGATCAAGCTCAGGTTGTTAAGCATTATTTGGTAGTCAAAGTATCTATATTTAGTTCAAAATTTATCAAATAGTAAATAATAATTTCCTAAAGTTCTGAAGATTAAGACCGTTTTATATTTCTTCCATTCAACTAATAAATATAACCGCATTTATTAGTTGAATGGAAGGTTTATTCAGAGTGAAATATATTAAATTAATCTTTTTTAACGATTGTTCCTTTTTGTTTGTGTGTATCGCCCACAATGTTGTATTCAAAAATGTATCCGTCGGCAGAAGTTGTCAGGATTTTCATGTGAATTCCTTTTTCTTCTGCCATATTTTTAGGGTTGATTTTTTGAAGAATAAATTCACAATCATTTATCCAGCGAACGCTTGCCGTGTCGGTCTTTCCTTGATATGTTTCGATTTGATATTCTTCGGTACGTACAAATATTGAAGTATGTTGTTCTCCGTCAATTTCTTGTTCAAATAAAAATGTTCCCGTTCTGTAATCTGCACAATTTCGTTCTTGTGTATAACAACTTACCAACATAAGCGGTAAAGCAATCCAAAGTATTTTTTTCATTTTTTTAATCATTAAATATTCCACTTACCAAAGTTTTTAATCCCATAAAAAATAAATACATAGAAAAAAGACACATTAAACAGCCCAAAGAAAGTATAATATAATACAACGGGTGTTCTGAGTTTTTGAAGGATGAATAAATGATTACCGGTCCTACAAACATTAAGGGCATTGCAATAAAAACTTTTTGCAAACCTTTGTAAATTCTTCTTTTATCGGTATCTGTCTTTTCCATTATTTGTTGTAATTAGCTATTGCATTGCGTACGTTTCCGTATTTTTCAATCAATTCTTTTGCATATTGAGCATCGATTTCAAGCTCCTCGATTAACATGCGTTCTGCCCGGTCGATTAATTTGTGATTAGACAATTTCATATCAATCATCTTATTACCTTTTATATGTCCCAAACGAATCATCACAGCAGTAGAAATCATATTGAGTACCAATTTTTGTGCGGTTCCGGCTTTCATTCTGGAACTTCCGGTTACAAATTCCGGACCAACTACAGGAACGAGTGCAATATCAGCTGCTTTGGCCAGCGGACTTCCGGGATTGCAGGTAATTCCGGCTGTAGGGATATTGTTTTGTTTACAGAAATCTATACCTCCCAAAACGTATGGTGTGGTTCCGGAAGCGGCAATTCCTATTAAAAAATCGTTGGTGTTGATTTTGAAAAGTTTTAAATCTTTGATAACTTCTGTTTGGTTATCTTCGGCGTTTTCTACCGCTTTTCGTATGGCTTGATCTCCTCCGGCAATTAATGCGATAACTATATCCTGAGACACTCCAAACGTAGGTGGGCATTCCGATGCATCCACAACTCCTAATCTGCCCGAAGTTCCGGCTCCAATATAAAATAAGCGTCCGCCTTTTTCCAACTGCTTTACAATTGCCAGAACACTCTGTTCTATCTCCGGAATGATTTTCTGCACTGCCAAAGGCACCGTTTGATCTTCAGTGTTTATATGTGTCAGAAGTTCTCGCACCTCCATTTGTTCTAAATGGTTATAGTTCGATTCCGATTCTGTGATTTTTTTCAAGCACATGGCGCATTATTATAAAATACAAATTTAATTAAAATTTTGGAAGCAACGGTTGGATTCTGATTATAAAACCATTTTTATGTAGTACTTTTGCACACAGCAGACCGTCTTATCGCTGGCGTTTGTCAGAGGAAAGTCCGGGCACCACAGAGCAGAATAGCGGGTAACACCCGTCCGTCGAGAGGCGAGGACCAGTGCAACAGAAAGAATGTACAGATAATGCTGTAGTGAAACCAGGTAAACTCTATTCGGTGAAATGCCATGTAAACCAACGTTTAGCGCTGCTCGCGCAAGTTGGAGGGTAGGCAGATAGAGCGTCTCAGCAATGAAACGCATAGATAAATGATAAGAGCCTTTCTTTTGCAGAAAGTGACAGAACCCGGCTTATAGGTCTGCTTTTTTATGAAAAAACCTCCTCCAAAAACAGCAAAACTCCCAGCAAGTTGGGGCATCAAGGGGGCGTAGTCCGCCGATTGTAGATTGGTAAAAGCGTATTTGCATTAGAAAAAGGCAATAACCTGAGTTTGATTTCATCTGAAACACTTTTTTAAAATGAAGCGAGATTGCTTCTTTCACAAAAAAGTTTAACTTTGTGAACCAACTTAAAAAGACATGAAATTCATAAAGTTACTTGTATGTTTTTTAGCGATTATTTGTTCTAATCTGGGTTATACCCAACAGCCTCAGGAGGTGTTGGTGACCATCAATGATAGTATATACAATGTCGCTGATTTCGAACGATTATACACTAAAAATATCGATATTATCGCAGATGATTCACAAAAAGATATCGATACTTATTTTGAACTATACAAAACATATAAACTTAAGCTGCAGGATGCTTATCAAATGGAATTGGATCAAACCGATGCTTTTAAACACGAATTCCAAACGCACCGAAAGGATCTGGCAGAAAAATACTTCATTGATGAAGAAAAGTTGGATTCCTTGTTGGAAGAAGCACTGGAACGGTCGGATTACGAAATAAAAGCTTCTCATATTTTGTTTGCGGTCAATGAGTTTGCTTCGCCTGCTGATAGTTTGAAAGCTTTTAACAAAGCGATGGAGGTGCGTCGTGAACTTGAAAACGGTTTGGCATTCGAGAAAGCTGCATTAGAATATTCCGATGATTTGAGTGTGAAAAATAATAAAGGAAATTTGGGGTATTTTGGTGTTTTTAGAATGGTTTATCCATTTGAATCTGCTGCTTATCAGACAGATAAAGGTGAGGTTTCTCTGCCAGTTCGTTCTTCTTTTGGCTATCATCTAATTAAGGTTCAAGACAAAAGACCTACCCAAAACCTTAAAACGATTGCTCATATTTTGGTAGAAACAAAAGATGAAAACGACGATCAGGCAAAGAAAAGAATAGACAATGTTTATGCCCGGATAAAGTTGGGCGAACGTTTTTCGGATGCGGTTTTACATTTTTCTGACGATGAAAGCACCCGCGATAAAAACGGTGTCATTGGAATCTATCGAGAAGGAACTATTGCCATCGACGGTATTTCGGATGCGGTGTATGCACTCAATGAAAAAGGAACTTTTTCCCGACCATTTTTCAGTCAGCACGGCTGGCATATTGTTACAGTGACCGATATCCAGGAAAAGCCCTCCAAAGACGATCTTCGTGCCGAGTTTTTACGAAGAATCAAATCGGACAGCCGTTCAAAAATTCTTGAAAATGATTTAATTATACACTTGAAAGAGCAGTATCATTTCCAACAAAACAATCAGAACATCAAAGAGGCTGCAACATTAATCCTGCGTGAAGAACTGATTAATCAACCTGAAGTGGAACGGAATGAACAAACCGGAATTGTTTTAGCTACTTTTGAAAATCAGGAAATTACTGCAAAAGAAGTCTTGGAACATATTTATGCCTTTCCCAAAAAGTATGCGTTTATAAAAACAGAGGAGGAAGTGTTTGCAAATGCTTTTAATGAATACGCATTAAACAAATTGAAACAGCAGTACGACAACGATTTGGAAAAGAATTTTCCCGATTTTTCCCAAACAATGCAAGAATACAAAGAAGGAATGTTATTGTTTGAATGGTTAGAGCAAAAAATATGGCAACCTGCAGCAAATGATACCATTGCCCGAAAAGAATATTACGAACAGCACAAAGCAAACTATTCACAACCAGCTTTTTTTATAGGAGAGGTATATGTGTTCAAAAAGCGGTATGATGCTAAATTGTATCAGAAATTGTTAAGCAGCAAATACCAGTTGAACGAAGACGATTTTTCTATTGTTTACAAATATCAGGGGCGTTTTTATTTAGACGACAAACGGCTTCCAGAAAATATTGATCTCGATAAGATAGGAGACAAAGTATTGAAACACAACAAAAATTATTATACTTTTTTGGTACGGGATAAAAGGCAAAAGGAAGTTGCAACGTATGATGAGGTACAAAACAATGTTTTGTCGGATTATCAAAAACATCTGGAAGAAGCGTACACTGCCCGGCTTATGGAAAACGCTCAAATCAGCGTTGATGAAGTTGTTTTGGAGCAATTAAAAACCAAATACAATAAAAAAAGTCTTAATTAAAATTAAAAAAACATAAAAGTTAGTCGCGGCTATGTATCTTTGTTGCGATTTGTAAAACAGTATTCAAAAAATATGAAATCATTTTTAAAAAATACTTTAACAGCGGTTTTGGCTGTAATGAGCTTTGTTACAATGCAGGCTCAGGAAACATCAAAAAAGCGTATTGACGGTGTAGTTGGCGTGGTAGGAGATTACGTGATTTTGGATTCTGATATAGACAACGGTTTGATTGAAGCCCGCGCGATAGGTTATGCTCCGGAAGACATTACTCGGTGTCGGGTATTCGGGACCTTGTTAGAAACCCGTTTGTTTACACATCAGGCTATTCAAGATAGTTTAATAGTTGAAAGCACTGAAATCAACGCCCGAATGGATGAGCAGATTGACAGAATGGTGGAAAGAACCGGTTCTATTGATAGGGTAGTAAGTTATTACAATAAAAAGAATTACGAAGAGTTTCGTGCTTATTTTTATGATATTATGGAACAAAATCTTCTGGCAAGCCGTATGCAGAGTCATTTGACTGAAGAAGTAACGATTACACCCGAAGAGATCCGTCAGTTTTACAATGAAATTCCTAAAGATTCCTTACCGTTGGTAGGTGATGAAGTGGAGTTGGCTGAAATTGTCATCAAACCGGAAATAACCAAAGAAGAACGTCAGGCTGTTATTGATCAGCTCAATGAAATCCGTGAGAATGTTTTAAGTGGTTCAACTTCGTTCCAGAGTCAGGTTTATCGTTATTCTGAAGACAGGAAGTCTTTGGAAACCGGAGGTTTTTTCGTAATGGATAAGAAAACCCCTTTTGTAAAGGAATTTAAGGATGCAGCTTTTTCATTGAAAGAAGGAGAAGTTTCCAAACCCTTTGAAACGGAATTTGGATATCACCTGATTATTCTTGAAAAGATAGATGGAAAAAATCTGGAAATCCGTTACCTTGTAGTCGCTCCAAAGCCCTCGCAGGAAGCTATGGACAAAGCAAAAAATGATTTGGACGAATTGCGCATTCGTATTTTAAATAAAGAAATTACTTTTGCAGATGCAGCGCGCCAATATTCTCATCAAAAAGAAACCAGAAACAATGGTGGTGTTTTGACCGACAGAAACGGAGAAACCCGTTTTGAACTCAATAGAATGGAAGACAGGATTTTGTATTCTATGGTCTCCAATCTTAAAGTAGATGAAATTTCTCAATCTACACTGATCACTGACAGCGGCACAGTTCCTTATTACAGAGCTGTGAAGGTAACCAATAAGATACCAGAACATCTTGCCGATTTTTCCAATGATTATATGAAAATCCGTTTTGCCGCTTTACAATCAAAACAAAATGAAATAATTGGCGACTGGATTTCAAAAACGATCGAAGATACCTATATATATATCAGCGACGAATATAAAAATTGCGACTTCAGAAGCAATTGGAATAAAAATTAATAAACAAAGCCTTTCAACTTCAGAGAGGCTTTTTTGTTTATTTATCATTTTTTGTAGGGGCAATTCAATTTTTATGAATTAAAAACTTTAATTTTTTTCTTTATCGTTATTTAGTACCCTTGAAACGTTAGGGATAATATACTAAAATAGAATAATTATAAATAATAATTCTGTGAAATTAAGGTTTTATTAAAAATTTTCAATTTTCAAATAATTTCATTAAATTTGCACTACAATATAAAATAAACGAATTTAAACGCAATTTATAAAGTATGGCTTTTGATATTGAAATGATTAAAAAAGTGTACGAAACGATGCCTGAGCGTGTAAACAAAGCACGTGAATTGGTAGGTCGTCCGTTGACACTTTCAGAAAAGATTTTATATTCTCATTTATGGGAAAGAGTGCCTTCTCAAAAATTTGAGAGAGCAAAAGATTATGTTGACTTCGCACCAGATCGTGTAGCGTGTCAGGATGCAACAGCACAGATGGCATTATTACAATTTATGCACGCTGGGAAAGAACAAGTTGCCGTTCCTACCACGGTACACTGTGATCACTTAATCCAGGCAAAAGTTGGTGCAGAAAAAGATTTGGCAGTAGCGAATACGCAATCCAAAGAGGTTTTTGATTTCTTGTCTTCGGTTTCAAACCGTTACGGAATCGGATTTTGGAAACCAGGATCGGGGATTATACATCAGATTATTCTTGAAAATTATGCATTTCCCGGAGGGTTGATGATTGGTACCGATTCACATACGGTTAATGCCGGTGGATTGGGAATGTTGGCGATTGGAGTTGGTGGTGCTGATGCCGTTGACGTAATGTCGGGAATGGCTTGGGAACTGAAATTTCCAAAATTGATCGGAGTAAAATTAACCGGAAAACTCAACGGATGGACAGCTCCAAAAGACGTGATCTTGAAAGTTGCTGATATTTTAACCGTAAAAGGAGGAACCGGAGCTATTGTAGAATACTTTGGCGAAGGTGCAAAATCAATGTCGGCTACCGGAAAAGGAACGATTTGTAATATGGGGGCAGAAATTGGAGCTACCACTTCTACTTTTGGTTACGATGATTCTATGAGAAGGTATTTAGCGGCTACAGGACGCCAAGATGTGGTTGATGCAGCAGATCAGGTTGCTTCTTATTTAACTGCCGATCCGGAAGTTTACGCTAATCCGGAACAATATTTTGATCAGTTGATTGAAATCAATTTATCAGAATTAGAACCACATATCAACGGACCTTTTACGCCGGATAGAGGTACTCCTGTTTCAAAAATGAAAGAAGAAGCAGCTTCAAATGGATGGCCTTTGAAAGTAGAATGGGGATTGATCGGTTCTTGTACCAACTCATCCTACGAAGATATGTCCAGAGCGGTTTCTATCGTAAATCAGGCTGTGGCAAATAATATTACTCCAAAAGCTGAGTTTGGAATCAATCCAGGGTCTGAACAAATTCGTTATACGATTGAACGTGACGGCATCATTGAAGCATTTGAAAAAATGGGAACCAAAGTGTTTACCAATGCTTGCGGACCGTGTATCGGACAATGGGACAGAGAGGGTGCAGATAAACAAGAAAGAAATACGATCGTTCACTCGTTTAACCGAAACTTCTCAAAACGTGCCGATGGAAATCCAAACACACATGCTTTTGTAACTTCGCCCGAAATGGTTGCAGCATTAGCAATTTCTGGACGCTTGGACTTCAATCCGCTAACGGATACTTTATTAAATGATAATGGAGAAGAAGTGAAATTAACCCCTCCTTACGGAGATGAGTTGCCTACAAAAGGTTTTGATGTAGAAGACCCAGGGTATCAGGCACCAGCAGCAGACGGATCTTCCGTACAAGTTGTGGTTTCTCCTGAATCTCAGCGATTACAATTGTTAGAACCTTTCCAACCTTGGAACGGTCAAAATATAAATGGAGCCAAATTGCTGATCAAAGCAGAAGGAAAATGTACTACGGATCATATCTCAATGGCAGGTCCTTGGTTGCGTTTCCGTGGTCACTTAGATAACATTTCCAACAATATGCTGATTGGAGCTATCAACTTCTTTAACAAAGAAGCGAACAAAGTTAAAAACCAAATCGATGGAACTTATGGTGAAGTACCTGCTGTTCAGCGTCAGTACAAAGCGGCGGGAATTCCTTCTGTGGTAGTGGGAGATCACAACTACGGCGAAGGTTCTTCACGCGAACATGCTGCGATGGAACCGCGTCATTTGGGTGTGAAAGCAGTATTGGTAAAATCATTTGCACGTATCCACGAAACCAACCTTAAAAAACAAGGTATGTTGGGGCTAACGTTTGCAAATGAAGCGGATTATGATAAAATCCAGGAAGACGATACCATCAATTTCCTTGATTTGACAAAATTTGCACCGGGCAAACCGTTGACATTAGAGTTTGTTCACGCTGATGGAACAAAAGACACCATCCTGGCAAACCATACCTACAACAACAGCCAGATCGAATGGTTTAAAGCAGGCTCTGCATTAAACCTGATTGCTGCAGGAAAATAAAAAATAACTCATTTTTCAAAATGAAAACTCCGGACATCTGTCCGGAGTTTTTTTGTGCCTAATAGTTAACGTTTGTTTATAAAATAAAAACACTTATATTTACTTTATTTTTAAAAAGTTAGTATTAT
>Ga0209075_1004525_pt1 | contig 11109 bp, 12 predicted proteins | sample Stecom2011_FD_187523 | JGI IMG/M metagenome (GOLD analysis project Ga0209075, IMG submission 187523) | Agricultural soil microbial communities from Utah to study Nitrogen management - Steer compost 2011 (SPAdes) (version 2) | ecosystem: Environmental > Terrestrial > Soil > Agricultural land...
CCCATAATCATAGAAATTGGACTTCTTTTTTGGTGCTTTTCGATCAGTGGCTTGCCTAACCAAGAGCACAAACAAACATTGATTCTTCTGTTTGCAATGGGAGTTCAAAATGGAATCGTTTCGGTAGTAAGCGGTAAAGTAGTACGGACGACTCACCTAACGGGAATGGTAACCGATGTGGGAATCGGATTCGGGAGGCTTTTGCTAAAAAAAGGAAATCTCGTCTTTTTAAAACGCTCACTCATTATTTATTTATCTGTTATTACCATGTTTATTTTAGGAGGATTTTTAAGCGCTCTACTTGCTCCAAAAATTCAAGAAAATGTACTTTTGATTCCAATATTCCTTTTGATTTCAATTATATTTTATGACTTAAAAACCATTTCTACAGGACTGAAGAAAATGAAAGAATTAAAAGAAAAATTTCATTTATGATTTTTATTTATCTCTCATCACTTATACATCTTGTTAAAGTAGCATTAAGTATTTTTTTGTAACTTTACCCTGCTCATAAATATTTAACTATGAAGGCTTTATTATCTTTATTATTCCCGATTTTGGTTTGGAGTCAGGATAATCCTCAAAAAATAGAATCTGTTTTTAAGGATTTCACTCTCGAAACAGCAAACAATTTATTTTCGTACAAACAGGATTTGAACATCTTATATACCGATATTTCGGAAAAAGACTTACAGCTGAACAAGGAGTTTTATTATCAAAAATCCACCTATAATCCGTTTAATTACAAGTTTGAACAAAAGCCTTTACATAACAATTTCATGCTTTATAATCATTATGAATATCAAATGATAGGTGGTGCACAAGGTCTTTTTTACACCAATCTGATTGGAGGTTTAATCGAAAGTGTTTTTGGAGAACTTACTTTTAAACTTTAAACCAACGAGTAGACTTCTTCGACTTCTTCAAACAACCTGAAAAGTTGCTCTGCATTATCTTCAGTTACCATGCGTTGTCTGTATTGCTTAAAGTCTGGAATTCCTTTGAAATAATTAGCATAATGTCTGCGCATCTCGACAATTCCAACTCGTTCTCCCTTCCATTCCATTGACCAAGTCAAATGATTTCGAACAGCCTCTATCCTATCTGAAATACCTGGTTCGGGAAGTTTTTCTCCGGTTTTAAAGTAGTGTTTTATTTCATTAAAAATCCATGGATAGCCTATAGCAGCACGTCCAATCATCATTCCGTCAAGTCCAAATTTATTTTTGTATTCCAATGCTTTTTCAGGACTATCAATATCTCCGTTACCAAAAATAGGCATCGTAATTCTCGGATTATTTTTGATTCGTTCGATATGCGTCCAATCCGAATGTCCTTTGTACATCTGTGCTCTTGTTCGTGCATGAATCGTGAGCGCCTGAACTCCTACATCTTGCAGCCGTTCCGCTACTTCATCAATATTTATAGAAGAATCGTCCCAACCCAAACGGGTTTTCACCGTAACTGGGAGATGTGTACTTTTTATGACTGCTTTGGTCAAGCGTATCATTAAATCTACATCTTTCAATACTCCTGCTCCTGCTCCTTTGCAAACCACTTTTTTGACAGGACAACCAAAATTGATATCCACCAAGTCGGGTTGAACCGTTTCCACGATTTTGGCAGACAAAGCCATTGCTTCTTCGTCTCCACCAAAAATTTGAATCCCCACAGGACGTTCGTAATCAAAAATATCCAATTTCTGACGACTTTTCATTGCATCACGAATTAATCCTTCGGAAGAAATAAACTCGGAATACATCAAGTCAGCTCCGTGCATTTTACACAACCTTCGGAAAGGAGGATCGCTCACATCTTCCATAGGTGCAAGTAAAAGCGGATGCTCAGGTAATATGATATTTCCTATTTTGGGCATTTCTAAAAATTTTTGCAAAGGTAAGAATAAATCAGTTATATCATGATATTCTCAGATTATGCTTTGTTTTAAAAAAACCTCTATAATGTAAGTAATGCTTAAGAAACAAAAACCGCTTTGTGATTACAAAGCGGTTTTTCAGTTTTATTTAAAATACGACAACTCGTGATTGTTTTCAATTTTTAAAAGTGTTTCGTAAATCAATTTAATTACATTCTCCACATCATCACGATGTACCATTTCGACCGTGGTGTGCATATAGCGAAGTGGCAGCGAAATAAGCGCAGAAGCCACTCCTCCGTTACTGTAGGCAAAAGCATCCGTATCGGTTCCGGTAACTCTGGATGAAGCCAATCGTTGGAACGGAATTTTCTTTTCTTCTGCTGTATTTAGAATCAGTTCTCTCAAGTTGTTCTGAACAGCCGGAGCATACGTAATCACAGGTCCATTTCCGATTTGAGTATCGCCTTCAATTTTTTTGTCAATCATCGGTGTGGTCGAATCGTGGCAAACATCAGTTACGATAGCTAAATTTGGCTTAATGGTTTTAGTAATCATCTCTGCACCTCTGAGCCCTACTTCTTCTTGAACCGAGTTGGTAATATACAACCCAAAAGGAAGTGTTTTTTTATTTTCTTTTAATAATCGAGCTACTTCTGCAATCATAAAACCTCCCATACGGTTGTCTAAAGCTCTACAAACGAATTTATTTCCGTTCAAAACGGTGAATTCATCGGGATAAGTAATCACACAACCTACGTGAACACCTAATTTCTCGACTTCCTCTTTGGACGAACAGCCTAAATCAATAAAAATATTTTCGATTTTCGGAGCTTCTTCTTTTCCTCTGTTTCGGGTATGAATAGCAGGCCAACCGAAAACACCTTTTACGATTCCGTTTTTGGTATGGATATTCACTCTTTTTGAAGGAGCAATCTGGTGGTCTGAGCCTCCGTTTCTAATTACGTATATTAGTCCCTCCTTGGTGATATAATTTACATACCACGAGATTTCGTCAGAGTGTCCTTCGATGACTACTTTATATTTTGCGTCAGGATTGATTACTCCTACAGCTGTTCCGTACGTATCGGTGATGAATTCATCTACATAAGGCTTAAGATAATCCATCCATATTTTTTGTCCTTCAGACTCATAACCCGTTGGAGATGCGTTGTTTAAATATTTTTCCAAGAAATCTAAAGACGATTTTTTAAGAATTGTTTTTGGCATAGTTATAGTGTTTTTTAAATTTTCACTAAAATATAAATTGTTTTCGAGAGTTATAAGTATTTTTGGTAAATATTAGTATTTAGGTATGAAGCAGCTTTGGTTTATCGTTTTGTTTTTGCTCTTTTTTATGGAATTAAAAGCACAGCCTCCTGTTGAAAATGATTCGACTGAGGCTATCTTTAAAGAAATTTTTCTGGAAGATGTTTATATAACTAATGTGTTACTTTCTCCAGAAGAAATCGAAGCCCGAAAACAATTCCTTATTTTGAAAAGGCGGGTTTACAGAACCTACCCTTATGCCAGAATAGCATCGGAAAGGCTGGAAATGCTCAATCAGAGTTTAGCCCGTTTAAAAACCAAAAAGGAAAAGAAAAGGTTTCTGAAAATTACCGAAGAATATATGGAAAACGAATTTGAAGCCCGACTGAAAAATCTCTCTCGAAAGGACGGTCAAATCCTCGTAAAACTCATAAACAGACAAACAGGACAAACCACTTATGATTTGGTTAAAAATCTAAAAAGTAGCTGGAGTGCCTATTGGTATGGGAAAGCGGCCAAGTTTTATGATATTGATATGAAAATCACTTATCAACCTTATAACATACAAGAAGATTTCTGGATTGAAGATATTCTGCTTGAAGCCTTTGAGAACAGACTTCTGATAGAGCAACCTCCAAAAGAGAGGATTGATTATGTTAGGCTTAAAAATATTTGGAAAGATAAACAGAAAACAGGCAGTGAATAGTGTATACTAATTGGAGCTTTGGAGTTTTTGAGCTATTTCTGTACAGACTTTGTCCAGCATTTTATAAACATTGTCAAAACCGTCTTCTAAACCGTAGTATGGGTCAGGTACATCTACGTTTTCATCTTCAAAAAGCTCGTTCATTATCATTTTGATTTTACTTTTTGCTTGTTGATTAGGAGCCAAAGCAATTATATTTTGGTAATTACTGCGATCCATTACATAGATATAATCGAATTTGTCAAAATCCTGTAGCGTAAATTGTCTTGCCTTTTGGTTTGAAATATTGATTCCATATTTTTCGGCAATCTGTATTGAGCGTTTGTCAGGTTGTTGTCCCGAATGCCAACCTCCTGTTCCTGCTGAATCTACCAAAAATTCGGAAAGGTTTAATTTAGACTGTAAAATACCTTCCGCCAAAGGACTTCTGCAAATATTCCCCAGACAGACCATCAGTACCTTTGTTTTCATCAGGTCGAAAGCTTTTTGTTGATATCTTCAACATACTTTTTGAACTGCTTGTCGGTTTCAACTAAATTATCAACGGTTTTACAAGCGTGTAGGACAGTAGCATGATCTCTATCTCCAATTTGAGTTCCAATATTCTGCAACGAAGATTTCGTATATTTTTTGGCAAAGAACATCGCTAACTGACGTGCCTGAACAATGTGGCGTTTTCTGGTTTTGGATTGGAGCGTTTCAATGTCCAACTGAAAGTAATCCGAAACTACTTTTTGAATATAGTCGATAGAAACTTCTCTTTTTACGTTTTTCACGAATTTTTCAACCACTTGTTTTGCTAACTCAAGGGTCACTTCTTTTTTGTTAAAAGAAGATTGAGCAATAAGCGATATAATTGCTCCTTCAAGCTCTCTTACATTGGATTTGATATTGCGGGCAACGTATTCTACAATTTCGTCAGGCATTTCGACTCCATCGCGATACAGAATATTTTTCAGAATTGAAAAACGGGTTTCGTAATCGGGCTGTTGTAACTCGGCTGACAATCCCCATTTAAAGCGAGAAAGCAGTCGTTGTTCGATGTCCTGCATATCGACAGGAGCTTTGTCAGAAGTAAGGATTACCTGTTTTCCGTTTTGGTGTAAGTGATTAAAGATATGGAAAAAAACATCTTGCGTTCCGGCCTTTCCCGACAAAAACTGAACATCATCTATAATCAAAACATCTATAAGTTGATAGAAATGGATAAAATCATTTCTAGTATTTCTTCTTACCGAATCAACAAATTGTTGTGTAAAAACTTCTGCTGAAATATATAATACTGTTTTCTCCGGATATATTTCTTTAATCTCCACTCCGATTGCGTGAACCAAGTGGGTTTTACCTAGACCGACACCTCCGAAGATTAAAAGCGGATTAAAGGAAGTTCCTCCTGGTTTATTTGCCACAGCCATACCTGCGGAGCGAGCTAATCGGTTTGCATCTCCTTCTAAAAAACTCTCAAAATTATAACTTGAATTGAGTTGTGATTCGATTTTAATATTTCTGATTCCTGGAATTACAAACGGATTTTTAAGTTCCGGGGCTTTGTTCTGTATTGGAAAATCTACTTCTTGTGGCTTTACAGAAGTTCTATCAGAACCTGGTATCTGTTCCGTAAAAGGTTGTCTTTTGCCGGCAGCATTTTCCATATTTATTTTGTAAAGTAATTTAGCTCCTTCTCCAAGTTCTTTAGTCAAAGATAATTTAAGCAATTTAACATAGTGTTCTTCCAGCCATTCGTAAAAAAACTTACTCGGAACCTGAATATGAAGAACATTTCCGGAAAGCTCGATAGCTTTAATCGGCTCGAACCAAGTTTTATAGGCTTGCTCCTGAATATTATCTTTTATGAAGGACAGACAATTTTCCCATACCGATTGAGCAGTTTTGTTCATATTACTAATTAAATTAACTTTGTTGGTGATTCTGAATTCATTCAAATTGAGGGACTAAACAGAATTTCAATCGCCAGAATTTGAGATAGCAAATATGTAAATAAAAATCCTTAAAAAAAAATTTAAAGCTCTTTGATTATTAAAAAATAATTGTTATAGATAAGACTATTTAATTAAAATCCAAATCGACCAAAAAAACATGAAAGAACATCAATATCAAACCAGAATTCGCTATGCAGAAACCGATCAAATGGGAGTAGTTTATCACGGAAATTATGCCGTGTTTTTTGAAATGGGACGTGTGGAATGGCTACGAAACATGGGGGTTTCGTATAAATGGATGGAAGAAAACGGAATTATGCTTCCGGTCGTTTCGCTGACCATGAATTACAAAAAACCAGCAAAATACGACGACCTGATTACTGTTAAAACTATATTTAAAAATCAAACCTCTGTCAAGATTGAATTTGACTATGAGATCCATAACGAAAAAGGAGAGTTATTAACAACCGGCTACTCAATGCTCGTATTTGTGAATATGAAAACAGGTCGTCCGACACCTCCTCCCGAATATATTTTGGAGAAGCTGAAAGGGTTATAATAATTACGAATTTCAAATTACGAATTACGAATTCTGCTATATTTGGTCGTAATTCGTAATTTGAAATTCGTAATTAATTCAAAGGTAAATTCCTAACATCTCCGTTTGGAGTAACGAGTAGGTATTCTTTTTTGATTTCAGTTTTAGTTTCGGTTTTGGTTTTCGGAAGATTTACAGGACGGATAAGTTTAAATTTGATTTCGTACATAACCTGAATAACAGGTTCTACGATTTTCGGATTTATTACAAAATCAAACTCTTTGTCCATAATGGGTTGGTAATATAAAGTAGTGCTTTTTTCGGAAAAATTCACATTGGCTTTTTTGGAAAAATTCAAAGACGAACTCGAATAAACCTGATAGCTTTTATACATTTCTGTCGGATATTTGACGATATATCCGTCTGCTAATTGTTTATCCCAATCCGTAAAGTTTGTCCCTAATAATTCTTCGTAGTTTTTCTGTTTTTCTTTCAGAATGAGCTTGGCTTTGTTCATCAGCTCTTTTTTGGCATTTTCCAATTGACTTGAAAAATAATCAACACGAACCAAATCGTAAATTTCGTTTTCGGAACAAACAGCTATAAGTTCATTCAGAAAATTAGGGTCTTTGTATTCGATGTGAATGTTTTTCTTTACTTCAAACCCTATCGGAACTTCATTGTATGTTTTTTTACTGAATAGCTTTTTTTCTGCTTCAAATTCGTAAACAGGTACGAACGTAAGCATATCCACGAACATCGAAACATTGGGTTTCCCTTTGATCTTATTTTGAATTGCTTCTATTCGTTTGTCGATTAACTCGTTTACTTCCGAAGTACTTTTCCCAACCTGCACCAAGTTAAAAACAGCTACATACGTATCAGCTTTGAGGTTTGCCAAACCTTTTATGCTTATTACCATATCGTTGCTTGACGGAAGTCCTACATTAATATTAATGTCGGGTAGATTGTTTTGTTTTTGATAATTTACATTTCCCGAAGATTGTCCGAAAATAGTTTGTGCCATAAGCACTGCCAGAATTGTGATTTTTGTTTTCATTTTTATATTTGTTTAAAGATTAATATTTTCCCGTAGATTTCGCAGATAAACGCAGAAAAGTCAATAACAGTATTTGCGAAAATCTGCGAAATCTGCGGGACATTTTATATTTTTCGACAAACCTAACCCGAAAATCAAAAACCTTTACTGCAAAAGGACTTTCAAGTAGTTGTAAAGTTTTTTCAGTACATTTACAGTGAATTTACAATAGTAGAAATCTGTCATTTTCTACATTTGAACCATCAATGAACGAAATAGAACTATTTTATTTTTTAAAGGAAAAAGTGCTTTTGCAATACAAAGAGCATAATCCGTTTTTTGACGGAAGTTGGAAAACTTTTTCTTCGGAAGACATTCGGAATCTGATTGATAAAATAGAACAAAAAACGGGACAGACATTAAGCGAAAAGTGGATTTATACGCATCTAAAACCATTAGAAAACGAAAAGCTTCCAAGAAAAGACACTTTAAATATATTGAGTGAATTTGTCGGATATTCTTCTTGGGACGAGTTTAAGTGGTCAGTGAGCAGTGAACAGGTTTTAGTGAACAGTGAAGAAGAAAATCCGAAGCCGAACTTTAAACATAAAACCTTAAACTTTAAACTAACAATAGCAGGAGTTTTATTCGTTGGCTTTTTGATTTTTTTCTTAACCAATGGTAAAAAAGAAAAGCAAACTATTGAAATAAAAAATGAATTTACTCAAGAGCCTCTTTCTGATGAAATAAAAGTTTACGAAGTAAGAGAAGATGAAAAAATTCCGATAAAAGTAGAAGATTCTAAAATAGAAATAGAAAACAAGGATTCTAAAATCGTGGTTGAAAGTCCGTATTATAAAAGTGAGGAAATCGAAATCAAAAAAGACAAAAAACAGGATGAAATCCTGATAAAACCTAATGATTATGCAATGATGCTTAAGGCATTTATGCTTTCGGATATTAAGGATTGGGAAACCCGTAAAGAGCAATTACAAAAGATTTTATCAGATGATTTGGAAGTTATCGTAATGCTCAAAAATGATTTGGGAGCTGAATATTTCAACAAAAAGGAATTTACACAAATGCTTGTGATTCCGAGTGAAAACCTCAAAAAAATGAAAATCGTTCAGATTGAAAATGATGAAAATAACAGAATTAAATTTATCAGAATTAGATTTTGAGAAAACAGAGAATAGAAAATAGAGAACAGAATACAGATTTCTGTCATTGCGAACGAAACGGAGTGGAGTGTGGCTGTCATTGCGAGGAATGTAGTGTAACGGAATGACGTGGCAATCTAAATGAGATTGCTTCGTGCCTCGCAATGACGAACTTGAAACAATATAAACAATGAAAACTAAAACCTACATATTTCTGTTTTTTCTTATCATTTCCAATTTTGGATTCAGTCAAGATGCAGGATTTAGGAAAACTTCTATTTCTTCGAGTTTTTCTCCTGTTGAAATTGAGGCTTATCAGGAAAGTGCATACAAAAAAATCGAAGATTTTTATTCGTATCTGAATTTACTTTCCGATAAAAGTATTTCGGAAAAAGCTAAAGCTGAAATCAGAGAAAATATTTTTTTACTCTTTAAAAATAAAAGGGTGGGAGTAGTTGATTTAACTTCTGGTAAAAATCAAAAACTTTCTGTTTCGGAATTTTTGGAGAAAGTCGAAAAGCATAAAATCAGTTTCCGTTTTTCCGAAAAACCAAAGCAAGAACCCGAATTATTTTCAGATTATTGGCTTTCGGAATATTCTGTTGAAGTGGAAATAAACGGAGAAAAATCCGTTAAGAAAATAACTCAAAAAATCTATTTCAACCCGAAAGACAAAAAATTCGGAAACGCTTATAAAGAAGTTTGGGAAATCAAATTAGGAGAAATGGAGTGATTTTATTCCTCTAAAATATTGCTTTTGGAGTAATTCCTCCACTTTTCGATAGCTTGTTGCATATCTTCAGGGATTTCGGTGTCAAATCGCATAAACTCTTTAGTTACGGGATGCTCAAACCCTAATGTTTTTGCGTGGAGAGCCTGTCTTGGTAAGATTTTAAAACAATTCTCTACAAATTGTTTGTATTTGGTAAAAGTCGTTCCTTTTAGTATCAAATGTCCTCCATAACGTTCATCATTAAAAAGCGTATGACCGATGTATTTCATACTGCATCTTATCTGATGTGTACGTCCTGTCTCAAGCTTGCAGGAAACAAGCGTAACATAGTTAAATCTTTCAAGAACCTTATAATGAGTTACTGACCATTTTCCCATACTCTCATCATCATACACCGCCATTTGCATACGATCTTTTATGTGCCGTCCGACATATCCCGTTATAGTTCCTTCATTTTCTTCTACATTTCCCCAAACAAGAGCTATATATTCTCTTTCCGAGGTTTTTTCCTCGAATTGCTTAGCCAGATAAAACATTGATTCTTCGGTTTTGGCTACAACCAAAAGTCCGGTTGTATCTTTATCGATTCTGTGAACAAGTCCCGGTCTTTCACTTGAATTCATCGGAAGATTATCAAAGTGATAGGCAAGAGCATTGACAAGCGTTCCCGAATAATTTCCGTGTCCGGGATGTACTACAAAATCTGCCGGTTTGTTGATTACCAATAATACATCATCTTCATAAACAATATCCAACGGAATATTTTCTGGAACAATTTTATATTCGTATTTCGGTTTGTCAAAAACAACACGGATGATGTCATTCGGCTTTACTTTGTAATTTGATTTGACCGACACATCATTTACCAAAATATTTCCGTTATCAGCTGCTTTCTGAATTTTATTCCGGGTGGAATTCTGAACCAATCCCATTAGGTATTTGTCAATCCGTAAGGGAGATTGTCCCGAACTTACCTCAAAGTGATAATGTTCAAAGAGCTCGTTCTCAAATTCGTTAATTTCTTCGTTATCCGTATTCATCTATTCTTCTGTTTCCGTAGCTCCTCCATCTTGAAAGAAGCCTTTTCCGTCTCCTAAAACAAAGTCAATCTTTGAGGTTCTCATTACCTTATCTCCTGCTTTAAGAGTTTTTCCTTTGTGCTGTAATTCTAAAACCACATTTTCTGCAAAGTGAGGTCTATACGTTACTCTTCCTTCTTCAAGACCGAGAGCAACAAGCGTAGGCAGTACTTGTCTATACGTCAGCTCTTTCAGGTTTGGAATCTGAACCATTTCGTATGTAGCTGCATTGAGTTTAAGGTAAATTTTCCGTCCGCTTTTTACCTTCGAATCGGCTGACGGGTCCTGCTCTACAATAGAACTCGGAGGGAATTCTTTGTTAAAACTCAAAGTATCATTAATCTGGTATGTAAGATTCAAAACTTCCAGTCTTTCTTTTGCTTGAACAACCGTAAGCTTTGTCAAATCAGGGACTTCAATCTCTTCTCCGTGATTAGTTTTGAGACCAAGCCATTTTATAAGCCCAAAACACAAAACAATCACAACAATCACAGCAAGAACAATTTGCTTTAAAAACGTTTTACTTTTTAAGAATGCTACTAAACCCACTTTGTTTCGATTTAATGTTCAAGCTACAAATATAGAAAATAATTAGTTCGGCTTTTGTTTAAATCCTTATTATAAATCAATTCATTTCTCACAAAAAAAGCCGCCTCGATTTGAGGCGGCTTTCAATTCTAATTTAGATTTTGTTATTTCTTAACTACCTTAAAGGTTTTGTTAACTCCTTCGATAGTTACGCTTAGTACATAATTACCTGAAGGTAATC
>Ga0209075_1004527_pt1 | contig 11107 bp, 12 predicted proteins | sample Stecom2011_FD_187523 | JGI IMG/M metagenome (GOLD analysis project Ga0209075, IMG submission 187523) | Agricultural soil microbial communities from Utah to study Nitrogen management - Steer compost 2011 (SPAdes) (version 2) | ecosystem: Environmental > Terrestrial > Soil > Agricultural land...
GCGAATGCCCACCGGCAGACTCTCGAACACCGGCGAGCAGCGCATGTCGTCGAGCACCGCGTCGAGCGCCTCCAGACCGGCGCGCAGATGCACCTCCCGGTCGGTATTGCTGCCCAGCCCGAGCAGCACCTGGTTCAGCGACATCCGCGTTCGATCTCCACGCCCACGCCCCGTGCGGCGGGCACGGCGCCCGGCTTGGTGACCTTCAGGCGCAGCCAGGCAATTCCGAACTCCTCCATCAGCAGCGCGGCCAGCCGCTCGGCGAAGGTCTCCACCAGCTGGAAACGCGCCTGGGCGGCGAACGCCTGGATACGCTCGGCCAGGGCGGCATAGTCCAGCGCCTGGGCCAGGTCATCTCCCTCGGCCGGGCGACGATTGTCCCAGGCACAGACCAGGTCCAGTCGCAGGCACTGGCGAATTTCCCGTTCCCAGTCGTAGACGCCGATGACGGTGTCCACTTCCAGGCCTTCGATAAACACATTGTCCAACGCGTTCTCCGCCACACGACAAGGGGCGCCTGCCCCGCTAGAATCGAGGCACTCACGCCCCGGATCGGCTCTCATGTTCTGGTTGTTGGCCCTGCTGGCCTACCTGCTTGGTTCCCTGTCCTTCGCCATCCTGCTCAGCCAGCTGCATGGCGGTCCGGACCCGCGCCTGCGGGGCTCCGGCAATCCCGGCGCCAGCAACATGCTGCGCATCGCCGGGCGCTCGATGGCCATCCTGACCCTGCTCGGCGACCTGCTCAAGGGCTGGCTGCCGGTCATGCTGGCCCAGCTGGCCGGGCTGGATGTCCGGCAGCAGGCCTGGATCGGCGTGGCGGCCGTGCTGGGCCACCTGTTCCCCGTGTATTTCCGCTTCCGCGGCGGCAAGGGCGTGGCCACCGCCGCCGGCATGTTCCTGGGTCTCTACCTGCCGGCCGCCCTGCTGGCCATGGCCACCTGGGTGCTGGTCTTCGTGCTGACCCGCATCAGCTCGCTGGCGGCCCTGATCGCCACGCCGCTGACCCTGCCGCTGCTGGCCTGGCAGCTGCCGGCGGCCCTGCTGCCCGCCTGTGTACTGACCCTGCTGATCGTCTGGCGACACCGGGCGAACCTGCGCGACCTGATGGCCGGCCGCGAGCGGCATTTCTGAGTCTCAGATGGCCGGCAGGGTATCCATGGGCCAGCGCGCCCGCACCTCGATGGCCGGACCGTCCTGCTGGCCGGCCAGCAGGCGCTGGCAGCCGGCGTAGGCGATCATCGCGCCGTTGTCGGTGCAGAAGCGCGGACGCGCATAGAACACCTGACCCTTCAGCTCGCCCAGCATCTTCTCCAGCGAACCACGCAACGCCTGGTTGGCGCTGACCCCGCCAGCGATCACCAGGCGCTTCAGGCCGGTCTGCTTGAGGGCGCGCTTGCACTTGATCGTCAGGGTTTCCACCACGGCGGTCTGAAAGGCCAGCGCCACATCGGCGCGGCTCTGCTCGATGTCGCCGCCTTCTTCCAGGCACGCCTGCCAGGTGTTCAGGGTGAAAGTCTTCAGGCCGCTGAAACTGAATTCCAGGCCGGGCCGATCGGTCATCGGTCGCGGAAAGACGAAGCGTCGCGGGGTGCCGCGCTCGGCCAGCCGGGCGATCTCCGGCCCGCCCGGATAACGCAGGCCCATCAGCTTGGCGGTCTTGTCGAAGGCCTCGCCGGCGGCATCGTCCAGGGATTCGCCCAGCAGCTGGTAACGGCCGATACCGTCGACCCGCACCAGCTGGGTATGGCCACCGGACACCAGCAAGGCGACGAACGGAAACTCCGGCGGCTGCTCCTCGAGCATCGGCGCCAGCAGGTGGCCTTCCATGTGGTGCACGCCCACGGCCGGGATGCCCCAGGCGAAGGCCAGCGCCTGGGCGCAGGACGCCCCGACCAGCAGGGCGCCCACCAGCCCGGGGCCGGCGGTGTAGGCGATGGCGTCGATGGCATCGGCTGCGCAGCCGGCCTCGTCGAGCACCTGGCGGATCAGCGGCAGCATGCGCTTGACGTGGTCGCGCGAGGCCAGCTCCGGAACCACCCCGCCGTAGACGCGGTGCAGGTCGATCTGGCTGAACAGGGCGTCCGCCAGCAGGCCCTGTTCGCTGTCATAGAGGGCGACGCCGGTTTCGTCGCAGGAGGTTTCCAGTCCCAGCACGCGCATGGGTGATACCGCTTCCAGCCTGGCAAAAAATGAAGGCGCGCATGATAATATCCACCCCCTGCCCCGGCCAGCGCTTTTCGATGAAGCCTTTGCATTCGGGCAGGCGAAGGGGTAACATCCGCAACCCTTGAAAACCGACGTCCTCCAGTGCCGCTTGCAGGAGAGCGTTCACCACACCTGGTAATTGAAAGGTACGACCTGGATGCCCGCCGTCAAAGTTAAAGAGAACGAACCCTTCGACGTAGCTCTGCGTCGCTTCAAGCGCTCCTGCGAAAAGGCCGGCGTACTGGCCGAAGTCCGCAGCCGCGAGTTCTACGAGAAGCCGACCGCCGAGCGCAAGCGCAAGGCAGCTGCCGCCGTCAAGCGTCACGCCAAGAAGGTTCAGCGCGAACAGCGCCGTCGCGAGCGTCTGTACTGAGTTACAGCGCCCGCTGACCACAACGCCCGGCCCTGCCGGGCGTTGGCATTTCTGGATGCCGCAAGCCTCGCCTCCGGGCGGGGCTTTTCCGTTTCCGCCCGCACGAGGGTATGCTGACTGTCCATGGCCGGCCTGATTCCGCAGTCCTTCATCGATGATTTGCTCAACCGCACCGACATCGTCGATGTGGTGAGCGCGCGCGTCCAGCTGAAGAAGACCGGCAAGAACTACAGCGCCTGCTGCCCGTTCCACAAGGAAAAGACCCCCTCCTTCACGGTCAGCCCCGACAAGCAGTTCTACTATTGCTTCGGCTGCGGCGCTGGCGGCAACGCCCTGGGCTTCGTGATGGACCACGACCACCTGGAATTCCCCCAGGCGGTCGAGGAGCTGGCCAAGCGCATCGGCCTGGAGGTGCCCCGCGAGGAACGCGGCACGGGTGGGCGCAGCCGGCAGCCGGTCGACTCCCCCCTCTACCCGCTGCTGGCCGCCGCCAGCGAGTTCTACCGCCAGGCCCTGAAGAGCCATCCGGCCCGTACGGCGGCGGTCAACTACCTGAAGGGTCGTGGCGTTTCCGGCGTCATCGCCCGCGACTTCGCCCTGGGCTTCGCCCCGCCCGGCTGGGACAGCCTGCTCAAGCATCTGGGCGACGACCCGCTGCAGCAGAAGGCCTTGATCGATGCCGGCCTGCTGATCGAGAACAGCGAGAACGGCCGGCGCTACGACCGTTTCCGCGACCGCATCATGTTCCCCATCCGCGACAGCCGCGGCCGGGTCATCGCCTTCGGCGGGCGGGTACTGGGTGACGAGAAGCCCAAGTACCTGAACTCGCCGGAAACACCGGTCTTCCACAAGGGCCAGGAGCTCTACGGCCTGTACGAGGCCCGTCAGTTCAATCGCCAGCTCGACGAGATCATGGTGGTCGAGGGCTACATGGACGTCATCGCCCTGGCCCAGCTCGGCCTGCGCAACGCGGTGGCCACGCTCGGCACCGCCACCAGCGAGGAGCACCTCAAGCGCCTGTTCCGCCTGGTGCCCAGCGTGCTGTTCTGCTTCGATGGCGACAGCGCCGGGCGCAAGGCCGCCTGGCGCGCCCTGGAGGCCACCCTGCCCAACCTGCAGGACGGCCGGCGCGCGCGCTTCCTGTTCCTGCCCGAAGGTGAGGACCCGGACAGCCTGGTGCGCCGCGAGGGCACCGACGCCTTCCAGGCGCGCATCCACCAGCAGGCCCGCTCGCTGGCCGACTACTTCTTCGAGCACCTGAGCGAGGAAGCCGACCCGCGCTCGCTGGAAGGCAAGGCCCACCTGGCCACCCTGGCCGTACCGCTGATCGAGAAGATTCCCGGCGCCAACCTGCGCGCCCTGATGCGCCAGCGCCTGGCCGACCTCACAGGCCTGGGCGGCGAAGCCTTGCAGCAACTGCAGAACAGCGCACCGGCGCCAGCCGCCACGGCGCCGGAAAACGCCCCCGCGGAACAGACTCGCCCGCGCAATCTGCGTCGTCCGTCGCCACCACGTGCCTCGCGCGCCGCCGGCGGCGTCGAACCACCGAACCTGAGCGCATTACGCACGCTCCTCCATCACCCGCAGCTGGCCCAGAAGGTCGAGGACGCCGGCAGCTTCGCCGCCGAGGACGACCCCTATGCCCAGTTGCTGGTCGCGCTGCTCGAGGCCCTGCAGAAGAATCCGCGCCTGCATGCCGTGCATCTGATCGCACGCTGGCACGGAACCGAGCAGGGACGCCTGTTGCGCGCGCTGATGGAAAAGGAGTGGCTGATTGCGCCGGACAACCTTGAACAACAGTTTTTCGACACTATAACTAGGCTCGTGACCCGCCAGCGCGAACGCCGCCTTGAACATCTGCTGCAGAAGGCACGTCTAACCGATCTGAGCGCAGATGAAAAAGACCAGTTGCGCAGGCTGCTGAGCCGCGATGAAAAAGCCGCGTCCACGAGCACTCCTGGCTTGTGAATGCGATCTTAAGCTATAATCACCGGCTTGTTTTCAGCCCGCCAGACCGTCAGTGGATAGGGTGCCATGTCCGTAAAAGCGCAACAGCAATCTCGCCTGAAAGAGTTGATCGCCCGTGGCCGCGAGCAGGGTTATCTGACCTATGCCGAAGTCAACGACCACCTGCCGGAGGATATTTCCGATCCGGAACAGGTGGAAGACATCATCCGCATGATCAACGACATGGGGATCAACGTCTTCGAGACGGCCCCTGACGCGGACGCCCTGCTCCTGGCCGAAGCCGACACCGACGAAGCCGCCGTCGAGGAAGCCGCCGCCGCCCTGGCCGCGGTGGAAAGCGACATCGGCCGCACCACGGACCCGGTGCGCATGTACATGCGCGAAATGGGCACCGTGGAGCTGCTCACCCGCGAAGGCGAAATCGAAATTGCCAAGCGCATCGAGGAAGGCCTGCGCGAGGTGATGGCTGCCATCGCGCACTTCCCGGGTACCGTCGACAGCATTCTCGCCGAGTACCAGCGCGTGGTCAGCGAAGGCGGTCGCCTTACCGATGTGTTCAACGGCTACATCGACCCCGACGACGGCACGCTGCCCGCCGAGGAAGTCGAGCCGGTCATCGTCAAGAAGGCCGACAACAAGGCGGCGGCCAAGGACGACGACGAGGAAGAGGAAGAAGCCACCGACAGCAGCGACGACGAGGCCGAAACCGACGGCGGCCCGGATCCGGAAGAGGCCGCTCGCCGCTTCACGGCCATCGCCGACCAGCTGGAAGTCGTCCGCAAGGCCATCGCCAAGCACGGCCGCAGCCACAAGACCAGCGTCGCCGAAATGGCCACCCTGGCCGAGCTGTTCATGCCGATCAAGCTGGTGCCCAAGCAGTTCGACGCCCTGGTCGAGATGGTGCGCAGCGCCCTGGACCGCGTCCGTCAGCAGGAGCGCGCCATCATGCAGCTGTGCGTGCGTGACGCCCGCATGCCGCGCGCCGACTTCCTCAAGCTGTTCCCCGGCAACGAGGTGGATCTCGAGTGGAGCACCAGGATTGCCAAGGGCAAGGCCAAGTACGCCGAGGCCATCGGCAACCTGCAGGAAGACATCAAGCGCAACCAGCAGGTGCTGATCGACCTGGAAAACGAGGTGCAGCTGACCATCGCCGAGATCAAGGACGTCAACCGTCGCATGTCCATCGGTGAAGCCAAGGCCCGCCGCGCCAAGAAGGAAATGGTCGAGGCCAACTTGCGTCTGGTGATCTCCATCGCCAAGAAGTACACCAACCGCGGCCTGCAGTTCCTGGACCTGATCCAGGAGGGCAATATCGGCCTGATGAAGGCGGTGGACAAGTTCGAATACCGCCGCGGCTACAAGTTCTCGACCTACGCCACCTGGTGGATCCGCCAGGCGATCACCCGCTCGATCGCCGACCAGGCGCGCACCATCCGTATCCCGGTGCACATGATCGAGACCATCAACAAGCTGAACCGCATTTCCCGGCAGATGCTGCAGGAAATGGGTCGCGAGCCCACGCCGGAAGAGCTGGGCGAGCGCATGGAGATGCCCGAGGACAAGATCCGCAAGGTGCTGAAGATCGCCAAGGAGCCGATCTCCATGGAAACCCCGATCGGCGACGACGAAGATTCGCATCTTGGCGACTTCATCGAGGACGCCACCATGCAGTCGCCCATCGAGGTGGCCACGGTGGAAAGCCTCAAGGAAGCCACCCGCGACGTGCTCGCCGGCCTCACCGCCCGCGAGGCCAAGGTGCTGCGCATGCGCTTCGGCATCGACATGAACACCGACCACACCCTCGAGGAAGTCGGCAAGCAGTTCGATGTGACTCGCGAACGCATCCGCCAGATCGAGGCCAAGGCGCTGCGCAAGTTGCGCCACCCGACCCGCAGCGAACACCTGCGCTCGTTCCTCGACGAGTAGGCAATCCGAAAAAAAGAGAACCCCGGCGCGCCGGGGTTTTCTTTGCCCGCTTGGTTGGCCGCCAGCAACTCGATCGTTATAATCCCGCCTCCTGCTGAGGGCCTGTAGCTCAGTCGGTTAGAGCAGAGGACTCATAATCCTTTGGTCCTGGGTTCGAGTCCCAGCGGGCCCACCAGAAACCAGAAGGCTGAACTCGGTATTCTGCCAGCCGCACGTATCGATCACCCTTGCCCCAACCCGCGCTCGCTTCGGAGTCTTATCCAGCGCTGTGCTTTCGCCCCACTATTCATCATCCGGTAACCCTCATCCTGTACACAGGCTGCCATCCGTAACCGCAGCACCTGTCACCATGAGCACGCTTACCGAACTGGCCCAGCACATCCTCCTGCTCTATCCCCTCACCGAGAAATCCGCCGGCCGGCGCTATCGCATCGTCAGCGAGTTGGCCGGGCTCACCGAGCTGGAAGACACCAGTGGCCGGCCCCGCTACGTCGCGTCGCAACAGTTGCGGGACCGCAGCCGCTGGGAACTGGCTCGCTAGAACCCCCAGGTCAACGACAGATTGGCCCCGTGCTGGCGTTCCTCGGCTTCGCGCAACTGGTAGGCGAGCCGCACGTGGAACGCCTGGCCGATCTCGGTGCCCAGGCCCACTGCGGCCAGCGTGTGATCCCGATGGGGTGTGTAGCCCTGCAGGTCATAGCTGAAGCCGGGCACCGACACCAGGCCGAGGCCTACGGCTCGCGCCTGGTCCTCGAACTCGCGCTCCCGGGCCAGCTCGCCGAACAGCTCGGTGCGGCTGGTCAGGGCGATACGCGCTTCCAGGCCCACGCCGGCGCGCTTGCTGTCACGGATCTGCTCCTGGTAGCGCAGCGCGCTGGCACTGCCGCTGTCTTCCTGCCAACTGTCCACCTCCACCCGCGCATACTCGGCGCTGATGTATGGGCTCAGGCTCCAGGCGCCCGGTCGACCCAGCGCATAACCCAGGCGCAGACTGGCGCCACCGACGGCCCCCTGGGTCTCGCCCTTCTCCACCCGTTCGCTGATGCCCAGTGCGAAGCGGCGTTGCTGATCGCGGTAGTCCAGCTTGCCGTAGGTCAGTCCGGCATCTGCCCAGAAGCGGCTGCGCTGGTACTGCAGGAAGGTGCTGAGCAGATAGGTATCCTGCTTGTAGCGGGAACCGGTGGGCGTCTCCAGACGCTGATCCTGCAGGCCCAGGGAAAAGCCCAGCCGCCAACTGTCGGCCAGTCGATAGCTGGTGCCGAGGCTGAGGCCCAGGCCCTCGTTGTCCGCCTCGCTCACCCCCACGCCGGGCTCGAAATCGCGGCTGTGCCCGGTGGCCGCGACGAAGGTGTGCCAGTCGCCCTGGCGCTGCCAGTCGCCGCGCGCCGACTGCCACTCCTGGCGCAGTTGCTGCTGGTGGGCCATCAGCCCGCCCAGGGCGATTTCCGGCAGCAGGCTGATTTCCCACGGCGCCGCGAGAATGGAATGAATGTAGTCCGCGTTGATGGCGTGCAACGCGGTGGTCGGGTGCACGCCGTCGTAGAACATCAGGCGAGCGGGATCGGCGTCGGCGTTGGCTATCCCCCAGGTGGGCGCCATCTGGCACTGATAGCCATTGAAGCAGACCTCGGCCTGCGCCAGCGTCGCGTCGAAACCGAAACGCGCCGGGTCCGCCAGAACCTCGCTGACCAGCCCGCGCACGTTCAGCAGGATCACCGACGCGTCCTCGGCCGCCAACCGGGTGCGCAGAGACTCGTTGAACGCGGTGGACAGGCTGGTCCACTGAGCGGCATCGCCCGATGCCGCGCCGGCGGGCGTTCGGCCGACATCCGGCAGGTCGGAAACGATGATGTGGCGCGCACCCGCCCGGCGCAGCTGGGCGACCCCGGCGACCAGATTGGCCGCCGCCGCATCGGCGCTGGCCGCGTCGACCACCTGACCCTGGAAGATGTCGTTGCCGCCACCGTTGATCAGGAACAGCGTGTCGGGCGCAATCCGCGGCGTATCCACCAGATAGCCGTCACGCTCCCGCAATGTGACGCCGGAACGCTCCACCACCGAGCCATCCGGATCGGTGATCGAGGCGAGTATCTGATCGGTGCGGTACCCGGAGACCGCATAGTTGGTGCCGTCCGGGTTGTCGTTATCCTGCAGCGCGGGCGTGGAGGGCAGCGCCGCCAGGCCCAGGCGCCCCGCCAGATACTGGGGCGCCACGGCGGCGAAGGGCTCGTCCCGCTCATCCCGGTAGCTGGGGCCGATACGGTTGGTCATGCGCACGCCATCGACCGGGACGATGCCATCCAGCGGGCCGAGCAGGTCGGGGAACTGGCCGCTGTCGCTCAGCGAATCACCGAAGATCACCAGTTGAGAGTAGGGGGAAGCCAGGGCAAACGCGGGCAGGGCCAGCAACAGACTGAGGCCCAGGGAGGGTCGGAACACCATGGGGGCGACTCCTTGTCAGGGTTGTCGGAACAACGTCCAGGGCGTCAAGCGATACGCCCTCACCCAGACTAGACCCTCGGTGATCCGGACAATTCACCCCGCGCCGAGGCTGTCCGCCGTTTCCGGCATCGAGACAGGGGCCTGCGCACCAAGGAAGGCGCACAGCTCATCCCTGCGCGACATGGCATCCCGGTACCCCAGCTCCATGAGCTCGTTGCAGTACCCCGGCTCGAACAGCAGATAGCTGAGCACCCCGGCCCCGCCGACCTGGGTGGCGCCGGGTCCGCGCAGGAAGGCGCGCAGGGAAAGCGGCAGCGACTTGCGATGGCGTGCGGCGATCGGCTCCAGCGGCTGGCTCGGATTGATCACCAGCACATCCACGTTGCGCAGGCCCAGCCGGCGCTTTTCCCGCCCCGGCGGCAAGATGCGCCCGATATGGTTAAGACGTTCCAGCAGCTCGATGTCCGATTCGAGATTGTCGATGAAGGTGCTGTTGAGCAGGTGGCCGGCGATGCGCGCCAGGCTCGGCGGCTGCACGCTGGCGGGCACCGCCGCGTCATCACGGGGCGGATTGCTCGTCACGCCCACCACCAGGATGCGCGTGGCGCCCAGATGCAGGGCCGGGCTGATGGGCGCCACCTGACGCACCGCACCGTCGCCGTAATACTCGTGCTGCAGGCGCACCGGCGGGAACACCAGGGGAATGGCGGCGCTGGCCAGCAGATGATCGGCACCCAGCCGGGTCGGCATGCCTACCCGGCGATGCCGGAACCAGGGGTCGATGGAGCCCCAGCCCTGGTAGAAGGTCACCGCATGGCCGGAGTCGTAGCCGAAGGCGGTCACCGCCACCGCGCGCAGACTGCGCTGGCGGATCGCGGCGGCGATGCCGGTGAAATCCATCTCCCGCTCGATCATCCCGCGCAACGGCGAGCTGTCCAGCAGTGACAGCGGCTTGTCGCGCCGCATGCCCAGCAGGCCCCGGCGCAGGAAGCGACCGGCTTGCAGCATCAGGCCTGCCCAGTCGCTGCGGAACACCTGATCGCAGTGCAGGTTCTGCCACACGCTGCGAATGCGCTCCACCGCCTCGCCGAAATGCAGCGCCCCGCAGGCCAGGCCCACGGCGTTGATGGCGCCGGCCGAGGTGCCGACGATCACCGGGAAGGGATTGCGCGCCGCGTCGGGCAACAGCTCGCTGACGGCCGCCAGCACGCCGGCCTGGTAGGCGGCACGCGCGCCGCCACCGGAAAGCACCAGCCCGGTGACGGCCTCTTGATGTCCTTCACACTGCATCGGTATCCGACCCACTGACCCCACTTCAGAAGCCGGATTCTATGCGGGAAAGCACAAGTGATGTCATTACGCCATGGTCGACTGGAGTACGACACGAACCGTCGCGTCGGCCGCTTAGGCTGTCTCCCGGTTCCCCGCCGAGGAGTGATGAATGTCTATCCGCCCCACGCAACTGACTTTCGACTGCCCGAGCTGCGGCTGGCGCAAGACCACCGCACCCGCCGACAACGTGATCTCGGCGGAGGACTTCTTCACCTGCTGCTCCGACTGCGGCAATCGCGACCTGGTCGTGCGCCCGGCCTCGCCTTGGGCGGCCTGGCTGGCGCGGTGGCGCAAGCGGCGGATGCTGAACCAGCTGCAGCAGATCCCCACCCAATCCAAGGACTGATCGCGATGCTCAAGAACATCCTCGCCCTTATCGGCCTGATCGTCGTCGCCAGGAAAGGCTACGAGCACTATCAGGAGTTCAGCGAACTCAAGCGGGAAAAGCAGGAACGCGACGCCAGCGCCTGAGCCGCTCACAGACAAGGAGCCACGACATGCCCCTTCCGCCGCCTTCGATGAAATTCCGCTGCCCGGCCTGCGGCTGGCAGAAAACCACCCACCCGAAAAGCGATGCGCTGGTGATCGGCATCGACAGTTTCGATACCTGTCCCAGGTGCGGGCATGGTGAGCTTGAGGTCGAGGTTGCCCGCCAAGCCCAATCGGCGGTGCAACAGTTCCGCCGCCTGCTGGGCATCTGACGATACTGGCAATGTGATGGCGTCGCCGGTAAGCTCGCTAACGGTTTGCTAGCGGCGCCAGCGTCGGCAGAACGAGACAAGGAGCATCATGTCCGCCACCGACACCCTGTCCAGACTGATCTTGCCCAGCAGTAGTGGACACGGATTTAGGCACTCATCC
>Ga0209075_1004528_pt1 | contig 11107 bp, 14 predicted proteins | sample Stecom2011_FD_187523 | JGI IMG/M metagenome (GOLD analysis project Ga0209075, IMG submission 187523) | Agricultural soil microbial communities from Utah to study Nitrogen management - Steer compost 2011 (SPAdes) (version 2) | ecosystem: Environmental > Terrestrial > Soil > Agricultural land...
ACTGTTGCAAATAAGAAAAAAGCAACTAAATAATAGTTATTAATATGGCAAAGTCTAATCAAAAGAAGAAGAAAAATGTTAAAGTAGATGCTGTTGGTGAAGCGCATATCCAAGCTACCTTCAACAACGTCATTGTATCTTTAACCAATGCTCAAGGACAAGTTATTTCTTGGTCTTCAGCAGGTAAAATGGGCTTCAAAGGTTCTAAAAAGAACACGCCTTACGCTGCACAAGTTGCTGCTGAGGAGTGTGCTAGAGAGGCTCATGACTTCGGATTACGTAAAGTGAAAGTATTTGTTAAAGGTCCTGGATCTGGTAGAGAATCAGCGATTCGTGCAATACACAACTCTGGAATTGAGGTAACAGAAATTAATGATGTTACACCATTACCACACAATGGTTGTCGCCCACCAAAACGTAGAAGAGTATAATTTTTTTTAACAACCGAGGGAATACACTGACGAAGGAAGATGCCTTAATTCTCAGTCTCTCACTTATAAATAAATAGAATGGCAAGATATACAGGACCAAAGTCGAAAATTGCTCGTAGATTTAGAGAACCAATTTTTGGCCCAGACAAAGCGCTGGATAAAAGAAGTTATGGACCGGGACAACACGGACCAAACAAAAGAAGAGGTAAGCAATCTGAATACTCAATTCAGTTGACTGAAAAACAAAAAGCTAAATACACGTATGGTATTTTAGAGCGTCAGTTCTTAAACCTATTCAAAAAAGCTTCTTCAATGAAAGGAATTACAGGTGAAAACTTGTTAATTCTATGTGAAGCACGTTTAGATAATACTGTTTTCCGTTTAGGAATTGCGCCAACACGTAGTGCTGCGCGTCAATTTGTATCGCACAAACATATTACTGTAAATGGAAATGTTGTTAACATTCCTTCTTACACACTTCGTGAAGGTGACGTAGTTGGTGTACGTGAGAAATCTAAATCATTAGAAGCAATCACTAATTCTATCGCATCTAGAACAACAGAATACGATTGGTTGAACTGGAACCCTTCTACAATGTCGGGAACTTTAATGAATACTCCTTCGAGAGAAATGATCCCTGAAAACATCAAGGAACAACTGATTGTAGAATTATATTCTAAATAAAAATAAATATATTATTATGGCTATTTTAGATTTTCAAAAGCCGGACAAGGTAATCATGATTGAGTCTGACGAACACGTTGGACAATTCGAGTTCCGTCCGTTGGAACCTGGTTATGGAATTACTGTTGGAAACGCTTTAAGACGTATATTACTTTCTTCTTTAGAAGGTTTCGCAATATCTTCAATAAGAATTGAAGGAGTTGACCATGAGTTTTCCACTATCAAAGGTGTAGTCGAAGATGTAACTGAGATAGTCCTTAATCTTAAACAAGTTCGTTTTAAACAACAAATCGAAGATCAAGACGAAGAAACAGTTATTATTTCTGTAGGAGGACAAGAGACTTTTACAGCAGGTGATATCGGTAAATTTACCACTGCTTTCCAAGTTCTTAATCCTGATTTGGTTCTTTGCAATATGGATACTTCTGTGAAGTTAGACATAGAGCTAAAGATTATTAAAGGACGTGGTTATGTTCCTGCAGAGGAAAATAAAACTGCAAATTCTCCTTTTGGAACGATATTTATCGACTCTATTTTTACACCTATTAAAAATGTAAAATATACAGTTGAAAACTTTCGTGTAGAACAAAAAACAGATTATGAAAAATTAATCTTTGACATCATTACTGATGGTTCTATTCATCCAAAAGATGCTTTGCAAGAAGCTGCGAAAATTTTAATTCACCACTTTATGTTGTTCTCTGATGAGCGCATTACTTTAGATAGTGAAATTAAATCTGAAACTGAAGAATTCGATGAGACATCGCTACACATGCGTCAATTGTTGAAAACTAAGTTAATTGATCTGGATTTATCTGTTCGTGCACTAAACTGTTTGAAAGCAGCAGACGTTGATACTTTAGGTGATCTAGTAGTCTATAATAAAAACGACTTATTGAAGTTCAGAAACTTTGGTAAGAAATCCCTTACTGAACTTGAAGATCTAGTTGAGGCTAAAGGATTGTCGTTTGGAATGAATACGTCTAAGTATAAATTAGACAAAGAGTAAAAACTGATATAAGACTTTAAAATGAGACACGGAAAAAAATCAAAAAGCTTAGGAAGAACATCTGCCCACAGAAAGGCGATGCTTTCAAATATGGCTTGTTCATTAATTGAACACAAAAGAATTAATACTACCGTTGCAAAAGCTAAAGCACTTCGTGTATACCTTGAACCTTTGCTTACAAAAGCAAAAACAGATTCAACACATTCTCGTCGTGTAGTATTTAGTTACTTGCAAAGTAAGGACGCAATTACAGAGTTATACCGTGAGGTTGCTCCTAAAATTGCAGATCGTCCAGGTGGATACTTACGTATTATCCGCATCGGAACAAGATTGGGTGATAATGCAGAAATGTGTATGATTGAATTGGTTGACTTCAATGAATTGATGACAAAAGAACCAAAAGAAAAGAAAACACGTCGTTCTAGAAGAGGTGGAGGTGCTGCAACTGATACTGCAACAACAACTACAACAGAAGAAACTGCTAAAGAAGAAAAGAAAGCTGAGCCTAAAGCAGAAGCTAAAAAGGAAGAACCAAAAGCAAAGAAAGAAGCTCCAAAAAAATCAGAGCCTAAAGCTGAAGCTAAAAAGGAAACTCCAAAAAAAGAGGATAAAAAAGACGATAAAAAAGAGAAGTAATCTTCATCGTTATAAATTATTACGAGGCTGTCATAACTTTAGGCAGCCTCTTTTTTTATTTATAACCTTTTATTTCGCAATTTTGTATTATAATTATTTTGAGAATGAATCATAAATCTGGTTTCGTAAATATTGTCGGAAGTCCAAACGTTGGAAAGTCTACCTTAATGAATCGTCTATTGGGCGAGAAATTGTCTATTGTAACTTCTAAAGCACAAACTACAAGGCATAGAATCAGAGGTATTCTTAATCATGATGATTATCAAATTGTTTTTTCTGATACTCCTGGTGTGGTGAATTCAGCATATGAGTTGCATGATGCAATGATGAAATATGTTGATACTTCATTGCGCGATGCAGATGTTCTTTTATTCATTACAGATGTCTTTGAAGACACGATGAACCATCAAGAAACATTAGAAAAAATTAAACAGTTAAAAGTTCCTGTAATTTGCTTGATCAATAAAATTGACTTAAGAGATCAGGAGGTTGTTGCCGATCGTTTGGCTTACTGGTCAAAGGAATTGCCTAACGCAATAATATTACCAGTTTCTGCACTTCACAATTTCAACGTGGAGCCTATATTGGATTTAATATTAGAAAATTTACCAGATTCTCCTGCTTTCTTTGATAAAGATGCTATTTCAGATCGACCTATGCGTTTCTTTATTTCTGAAATTATTCGAGAAAAGATATTCCTTAATCTTAAAAAGGAAGTTCCTTATGCTTGTGAAGTTGAGGTTGTAGAATATATCGAAGAACCAGACATTATAAGAATCAGAGCAAATATAATTGTAGAAAGGGATTCTCAAAAGGGAATCTTAATTGGTGCAAAAGGTAGACAACTAAAGTATATCGGAATTGATAGCCGTAAGGATATTGAGAAATTTGTCGATAAACATGTCTTCCTAGAAACTTTTGTTAAAGTCGATAAAGATTGGCGTAACAACGAAAGTAAACTTAAAAAATACGGATATTAGTTATGAGTAATATAGTTGCAATAGTTGGTCGCCCTAATGTTGGGAAATCAACATTATTTAATCGTTTAACAGAATCACAAAACGCCATTACAGAAGAGATGAGTGGTGTTACACGTGATCGAATTTACGGAAAAGGTGAATGGATAGGTTATGAGTACTCTGTTATAGACACTGGAGGATATGTGAAGGGTTCTGATGATGTCTTCGAAAGTGAAATTAGGAAACAAGTAGAAATCGCAATTGAAGAAGCAAGTGTGATCATTTTTGTTGTAGATGTAACTACAGGCGTAACCGACTTAGATGATAAAGTTGCGAAATTACTTCGTACCTCTAATAAGAAAGTATTCTTAGCTGCAAATAAGGTGGACAATACCCTGAGGGTTGGTTTATCTTCAGAGTTTTGGTCGCTTGGTGTTGGTGATGTTTATGACATTGCTGCCGCAAGTGGTTCTGGTACTGGAGAATTATTGGATGATATCGTTAAAGAGTTTAAAACTAAAACAATTGAATCTGAAAGTGAATTGCCTCGTTTCGCTATTGTAGGTAAACCAAATGTTGGGAAATCTTCTCTTGCTAATGCTTTAATTGGTGTAGATAGAAATATTGTAACTCCAATTTCTGGAACTACGCGTGATGCTATACATACTCGATATTCGTCCTACGGTTTTGATTTCTTATTGATCGATACTGCAGGAATTAGAAAACGAGCGAAAGTAAGTGAGGATATTGAATACTATTCTGTTTTGCGTTCTGTTAGAACCATTGAAAGCGCTGACGTTTGTATTTTTTTAATTGATGCTACGGAAGGTATACAAAAGCAAGATTTGAACATCTTTTATATGTGTGAAAAAAACCATAAAGGTGTTGTTGTAGTTGTTAATAAGTGGGATTTAATTGAAAAAGAAACCCTAACTATGAAGGATTACGAAGATAAAATTCGCAGACAATTGGCTCCTTTTAATGACGTTCCAATTGTTTTTACTTCAGCAATAACAAAACAACGTATTCATAAGACCTTGGAGGTTGCGATGAATGTTTACAATAATAGAATTAAGAAAATTCAAACCTCAGTTTTAAATACTGTAATGCAAAACGAAATTGATAAATTCCCTCCACCTTCATTAAAAGGAAAATATGTCAATATAAAGTACATTACGCAATTGCCTACACATGCACCTGCATTTGCATTTTATAGTAATTTACCACAATACATTCCAGATAGCTACAAGCGTTTTCTAGAAAATAAAATCAGAGCACACTTTGATTTTGAGGGAGTTCCTGTTAGAATTTTCCTTAGAAAGAAATAAAAAATATGGTTAAAAAAAAGGTTAAGCAGAACTCTGCTTAACCTTTTTGCTATAAACCATAAATAAACCCTAAGTCATAGACGAGTACATTTCATAAAGAGTTGGAATTAATTCAATTTATTTCCAATAATTTCCGACATCTTCGTATATTCATGAAGAAAAAAATGAGATATGCCCTTTAACGCAATTTTTGGATGGTTTATAAAGAAACGTATTCACCAAATCGAACTCTTTCGTATTCACCCTGTTGAGGTTCAGAAAGAATGGTTTGAACGATTAATTCTAAATGGTAGAAGAACACTATTTGGAGAACAATTTAATTTTAATAACATTGAAAACTATGAGGATTTCAAAAGAGAAGTGCCACTACAGGATTACGACGATGTTAAAGATTGGATATCTCGTGCTGTAGCGGGAGAAGAAAATATTCTCTGGCCAGGAGAAACACAATGGTTTGCAAAGTCTTCTGGAACCACTTCAGATCGAAGTAAATTTATTCCCGTTACAAAAGACTCTCTCGAAGAATGTCACTACAAAGGAGGAAAGGATCTTTTAGCTATTTATTATTCTCATTTTCCAAATACCAAACTTTATAAAGGTAAGCATCTTGTAGTTGGGGGCACAGCAGAACAAAACGCACTTAGACCAGACAGTTATACGGGAGATTTATCTTCTATCATATTGAAAAATCTTCCTTGGTGGGTAGAAATCAAGAGAATTCCATCTCGTGAAACTGCTTTGATGAGTGAGTGGGAAGAAAAAATTGAGAAATTGGCCGAGGAAACTATGGATGAAGACGTTTCAAGTATTTCAGGAGTACCAAGCTGGACCCTGGTATTATTGAATCGCATTTTGGAAAAGAAGGGCAAATCTGATATTCGTGATGTATGGCCAAATCTTGAACTTTTTATGCATGGTGGAGTAAACTTTAAGCCTTATGCAAATGAGTTCAAAAAAATAATCCCTCATGAAGACATGCATTACATAGAATCATATAATGCTTCAGAAGGTTTTTTCGGAATTCAAGACCAAATTGATGGAGATTTATTATTGATGTTGGATTATGGAATATTCTTTGAGTTTATACCAATGTCTCACTATAAAGGCATTAATTCAGAAAAAGTTATTGGCTTAAAGGACGTTGAGTTGGATCAAAACTATGCAATGGTTATTTCAACAAATGGTGGTTTATGGCGATACATCATTGGTGATACTGTTCGGTTTACTAATATTAAACCATATAGAGTTAAGGTCTCGGGTAGAACAAAACATTATATAAATGTATTTGGAGAAGAACTGATTGTTGATAATACAGACAATGCAATAAAGGCTGCGTGTGATCAAACTAATTCGCTTTTAAAAGATTATACTGCTTGTCCTGTGTATATGGAAGTTGGAAAGCAAGGTGGTCATGAATGGATAATAGAATTCAATAAAGAACCTGAAGATATGGAACGGTTTGCTTGCATTTTGGATAAGAAACTGCGCGAATTAAATTCAGATTATGATGCCAAAAGAACTAAAGAACTTGCTTTAAATTTTCCTGTCATTCACAAAGCAAGACCAAATTTATTCGACGATTGGTTGAAAAGTAATGGTAAGTTGGGAGGACAACATAAAGTACCACGACTTTCGAATGATCGAAAAATAGTTGAAGAAATTTTAAATCTACAACCTAGCACCATTCTTGATATAAATCAATCATGAGAATCATCCTGTTTTTTTATATAAGTCTATTTTTTGCGAGTCATTATGGAATTTCCCAAGAATATTCATGGGAGCTAAAGGGCACTTACAACCAAAAAAATATTGAAGCTTGGGATGTGAATCCACTAGAAGAGATGATTGTTGCAAGTAAAGGGACTTTGCATAAATTAGACACCAATTTTCAAGTCATGTTTACCCAGAGTAAAAAAGAATATGGAGATATTTCAAAAATCGATGCCCGCCATTCATTAAAAACATTGCTTTTTTCCGAAAATCAACAAATGTTAGCTTTTGTTGACAATACCCTATCATATCAAGATGGTAAAGTTGACTTAGCTAATTTAGGAGTTGACTATGCAACTTTAGTTTGTTATTCAGACCAGTCCAATCGTTTTTGGGTCTATGATGAGCAAAACTCTAGAATGATCCGTTTTGAAGGTCTTAAATCAATTGTTAAGCGTTCAGAGATTTCTAATCTCACCTCAATTACAATGCATAATATGCCCAATTCCATAATTGAAAGTCAAAATCAAGTTTTTCTCTTTTATAAAGATGGTGGAATTTTCGTTTTTGATTATTATGGAAGCTTATTGAGAAAGTATGATTATTCTGATGTTATTAAGATTTTTCCAAACGAAGCTCATATTTACTTACTAAAAAAGAATCATATCTTAAGGGTGGATAGAAAAAATGGTTTAGACCAGACAATTCCTTTGCCATTGCAAGAAGTAGAAGACTTTAGGGTCTTTGGGAGTACGCTCTATTTTAAGGATAAATTAGGGATAAAGAAATATTCTTTAATTCCAATAGAGTAAGCTCAGAATTATAAACAATATTCGTATTTTAGTCCATCATTTAATAAGTTGAATTATGCATATCGCAGTTGCAGGAAATATAGGATCAGGTAAAACAACCTTGACGGAGCTTTTAGCTAAACACTATGGTTGGGAAACACATTACGAAAACGTATCTCAGAATCCATATTTGAATGACTTCTATGAAGACATGCAACGCTGGTCTTTTAACTTACAGGTGTACTACTTAAACAGTAGATTTACTCAAATACAAGAGATTCAGCAAACCGACAAAGTGGTGATTCAAGACAGAACCATTTATGAAGATGCGTATATATTTGCGCCTAACCTTCATTCAATGGGGTTGATGACAACAAGAGATTTTGAGAACTACTTTTCATTGTTCAATTTGATTGAATCATTTGTATCTTCTCCAGATTTGCTAATTTACCTCAGAGCAAGTGTACCAACTTTAGTGAACCAGATTCAAAAAAGAGGACGTGAATATGAAGAGTCAATTCGTTTAGATTATTTAAAACGATTGAATGAAAGATATGAAGCTTGGATCAGTACCTATGACAAAGGGAAATTGTTAATAGTCGATGTGGATACAAACAGCTATCATGAAAACCCTGAAGATTTAGGGAAAATTATTTCTGCAATCGATGCGGAAATACATGGGTTGTTTTAATCGAGAATTATCTTGAGTTCCGTCGCCTTCGAAAGGCTCTTTCAACGAGAGAATTCCCGGTGACAGAGCCTTTCGATGGCAATGATTGAAAATTTATTTTTGCTTTAAGCTTAAAGCTATAAAGTTAGATCATCAAAAGAAGCAATGAAGTTAGAAATCTCAACGATCATTTGAACTTTTTGTTCATCTTCAGTTTTGTTTTCATTGTGGTCCTCAGCAAATTCTCTCAAGATAATCTCAGCATCTAAAATGTGATGTTCTTCGAAAGGACCTTCCATGTTTTCGATAATTGTAAGACACTCTAAAGCAACCATAAAGTCGTGTCTAACAGCAAGTGTTACGAAGTCCACTAAATACTCTGAATAGTCTACTTTACTGTTCCATATTGTAGTAAGTAGCGCTAAATGGATTTCATTATACTCTTCATTCAACAATATATCCATTATGGATTGAGCACTGGAGGTTGATTTTATATCTCCAAGAAAAGTAACGATTTCTCTTTCAGCAACAGGAGAAACACCTTTGTTCCACACCTCAATTATGGGTTGGATTACATTGTCATCACCATTTACTTTTAAAGTTTTTAAACCGTCCAGTATTTTCTTTTCCTCACCCGTATTAATGTCTTTTAAAATAGTTTTGACCTTTGCTCTTCTCTCTTGAGCTCTTTCTGCTGATGCCATTATTTTATCTTTTTTGTAAAGTTAATGATAGTAAAATCATTCTTCTATTTTCTTCCTGACTAATTCTTCATCTTCTATTTAGTTTTGGATTTATCTTTATCTTTACCTATTGATATTGTCGCAATAATATCAATTTAAATCTAAAATAAAATGGCGAAACTGACTAAAGAATGGGCTTACGGGAGAGATGTGAATGCTTTGATTTTACGATTAGTGTTGGGTTTATCCATGTTCTATGGACACGGCTTAGGAAAATGGAGTGCTCTTTTCAGTGGTGGAGATATTCAATTTGCAGATCCATTAGGAATTGGCGTAGTACTTTCTTTAGGACTTGCTGTTTTTGCTGAAATAATCTGTTCCTTATTGGTTGCTGTAGGTTTATTTACACGTTTAGCATTAATTCCATTGATTATAACAATGGGAGTTGCAACTTTTATCTTTCACAGTGGCCAAGTATTTGGTAAGTTTGAGTTGCCAATGATTTACTTTTTTGGATTTATAGCGTTATTATTTATTGGACCTGGTCGGTTTTCTTTAGATCACATCATCAAGCGTTAATTCACAATAAGAATTTATATTTTATAATTATGGAAGTAAGAGCAGAAGATGCTAATTATTTTGGTATTGGTGTTATGCAGTTTAAACGTGGATATAACATAGGAACATTATGGAGGACTGCGCATATTTTAGGAGCTTCCTACATATTCACTATTGGAAAGAGTTATAAAAAACAAGCTTCGGATGTTTTGAAAACATGGCGAGAAATCCCCTTATTTCATTACGAAGATTTCGAGGACTTTTATAAACACATTCCTTATAACAGTAGGTTGGTAGGAGTAGAGATTGATGAGCGTGCTCAAATGTTAAGTGAATATAAACATACGCCAAGAGCTGTTTATTTATTGGGTGCTGAGGACCATGGTTTATCACCAGAAGTGATGAGCAGATGCCATGAGTTGATTCAATTGCCCGGAAATCACTCTTTGAACGTTGCTGTAGCAGGAAGTATAGTTATGTATGATAGGGTTTCTAAAATCCCATCCAAAAGGTCATAAAAAAAACCGTTCAAACTTTACGTTAGAACGGTTTTTTTAAATATTGAATACAAAGATTACTCTTCGATAACTTCGAATTTGAATTCAGCAGATACTTCTTTATGAAGATTTGCTACACCTGTATAAGTTCCAATTTCTTTAATTGGCTCTTCAACAATTTTCAAAGATCTTCTGTCTACTTCAATACCTTCAGCTTTTAACATTTCAGATAACTGAATAGTGTTAACAGAACCGAAAATACGTCCGTTTTCTCCAACCTTAGCTCCAATTTTGATGGTAATACCTTCAATTTTGTTTGCTATTTCTTGAGCTTCTTCTTTAATTTTAACCTCTTTGTGAGAACGTTGTCTCAAAACTTCTTCATGCGATTTTTTTGCAGACTTTGTTGCAACAGTTCCGTATCCTTGTGGAACTAAAAAGTTCAATGCATATCCAGGTTTTACATCAACGACATCGTCTTTATATCCTAGTTTATCGACATTTTTCTTTAATATGATTTCCATTATTGTCTTATTAATGTGTTAATAAATAGGCTTATCTTAACTGATCTCCAACGTATGGAAGAATCGCTATGTGACGAGCACGTTTAACAGCCTTGTTAACTCTACTTTGAAACTTAGATGAAGTTCCAGTAATACGACGTGGTAAAATCTTACCTTGTTCGTTAAGGAGCTTCAATAAAAAGTCTGCGTCTTTGTAGTCAACGAATTTAATTCCACTTTTCTGAAAACGACAGTATTTGTCCTTTTTAATGTCAATGTTTACCGGCGATAAATATCTTACATCTTGTGCCATAATTGCAATTTTTTTTGGTTCTTTACTTTAATTACTTTGCTTAAGCCTATGCAGGTTTAGCAGTTTTCATTCTTGACTTTCTTTTCTCAGCCCACTCTTGGTGGTGCTTGTCCATTTTAACAGTTAAGAAACGCATTACACGTTCATCACGTTTGAAAGTCACTTCTAATTCAGAAACTAAGTTTCCTTCTCCTTCAAATTCTAAAAGGAAATAAAATCCAGTTGTTTTTTTCTGAATTGGATAAGCCAATTTTTTCAAGCCCCAAGACTCAGAATTAGTTAGTTTTCCGCCAAGAGATTTAATCTCTTCTTCAAACTTCTTTACTGCTTCCTTT
>Ga0209075_1004529_pt1 | contig 11105 bp, 9 predicted proteins | sample Stecom2011_FD_187523 | JGI IMG/M metagenome (GOLD analysis project Ga0209075, IMG submission 187523) | Agricultural soil microbial communities from Utah to study Nitrogen management - Steer compost 2011 (SPAdes) (version 2) | ecosystem: Environmental > Terrestrial > Soil > Agricultural land...
TCTCAATATAAAACAGTATGGGATTACGACCATAAAAAAATCTATATACTAGAGTACTAACTATAATCGGTTTTCTTACATAAAATAAACCACTACAAAAATGAAAAGACAAGCAACAGCCGTATGGAACGGCACAATCAAAGAAGGCAACGGCCATCTAACTTCACAAAGCGGAGCTTTAAAGCAAAGCCCTTACACTTTCGTCTCCCGTTTTGAAAGCGGAACAGGTACCAATCCCGAAGAGCTGATGGCAGCAGCGCATGCCGGCTGTTTCACTATGAAATTGAGCGCGGATCTAACCGCCGCTGGCCACAATCCGGAGGGACTGACCACTACTTCCACTGTCACATTAGATAACGGTGTTATCACAAAATCCGATTTGGTGTTGACGGCAAAAATAGCCGGGGTGACCGAAGCAGAATTTCAAAAACTAGCAAAATCTGCTGAAGAAACCTCCCGGTAAGTAACGCATACAACCTGAAAATCTCATTGATGGCAAGCTTGCTATAAACTAAATAATAAAATGGAAACGATTAAAAACATACTTATGATTTCTGCACTAGCTATATCTGCCGGTCATGCCGTTGCGCAAGACCACGATGCTGCCTCTTTTGTAAGAGAGGAATTCATCCCGGTTGAAAAGAATGTCAAATTGCACGTAACCGACTTGGGTCAGGGGAAACCACTCGTATTGATACACGGATGGCCGCTGAGCGATGCAATGTATGAGTACCAATATCAGTTTTTTGTAGACAAAGGATACAGGGTACTGGGTATCACATTGCGGGGCTTCGGCAAGTCCGACAAACCGTATGGCAATTATGATTATGATGTCTATGCCCAGGATATCAAAGCAGTGCTGGATAAATTGAATATCAAGGATGCAACACTGGGAGGATTTTCCATGGGTGGAGCCATTGCAATACATTATGTGGCCAAATACAATAGTGCCAGGGTAGGTAAGCTGGCCTTATTCGGCGCGGCAGCACCAGTCTGGACCAAACGTGAAGATTACGATTATGGCTTTACCAAAGAATCCGTGAATGAGCTAATCGCATTGAGCAAGGTCAACAGGCCGCAGCTTCTGGAAAATTTCGGAAAAATATTCGGAGCCACTGAAACGGCTTTGTCTCCAGGTTTTGGCCAATGGCTCGGCGGAATAAACATCGAAGCATCTCCGTATGCTACTACACAAAGTTTGATCGCCTTGAGAGATACGGATCTAAGAAGTGAGCTTTCGAAGGTTAACATCCCTACGGCAATCTTTCACGGAACCAAAGACATTATCTGTGAATATGCTTTGGCAGAGCAAATGCATCAGGGGATCAAAGACTCTTATATCGTGAGGTTTGAAAACAGTGGCCATGGATTGTTTTTAGAAGAAATGGAAAAATTTAATACGGAATTATTGGCCTTTCTAGAAAAGTAGAGCGCGGCTACCCGGTGTATACTCATCGGAAACAGCCATGAGAGAATGAGTATCAAGTATAACTAGGAGTTATATGAAAGGAACCAACTGTATTCTAATTCTTCTGTTAACAGTTAGCATTCACTCCTGCTCAGAACGCGAGCCGTTCATGGACTATGTGCTGAGCTGGGACGGGTTTTCTGCTAGATTAAGCGTTGAACTTACATACTCCGCTGAAAAAGACAGTACGGTCTTTCTTTTCGGTGATCCCAGTTTTGGCGGCCAGACGGACATATTCAAGGTGATTCAAAATATCCATTGTAGTAAGCCTGAAGTACTCAAGATAGACAAAGTGAACAGACGAATCACGGTGTACCACAACGGGGCAAAGCAACATAAGCTCACTTATGAGATAGCCGGATCTCGTCCGCTTGACAGCCCAACCACAACTTCTCAGACGGAGCTCTTCAGGCCTGTTATTACCAAAGGAGTGATGACATTGGTAAATAATCAATTTACCTTAAAAATCACGGATAATAGCAATCCTTTGGTGTCTTTCAGGTGGAGCAGGTATCCTAAAAATTTCATCTATTTCAATTCCGTCCGGCCATTTCAAAAAGATCCATCCAAAAAACATGCAGACTCCTACCACAGCCTTTCTCAAAAAGTGTATTTCGTTATGGGAGATAATATTGATGTGAAGGAATACAACATTATGGGTATCCCTTACTATTGTGTAACTACGAAAGAAGATAGATATGAAAACGACCTACAGGAAAATTTCCGGCCTTTCTTTGAAAGCTATTTCCAGAGCATTCACAAGTTCTGGAACGATACCGATTTTCCGTTCTATTTTTTAGCCGTCACTGCACTGCAAAACAACCAACAAGAAATAGGTGCTGGTGGTTTTGGAATCAAGAATGGCTTTGTAATGAAGTTGGGGAGAAAATTTGGCCCAAGGGAAAAGTACGTTACAGCACACGAAACGGGGCACACTTGGGCTGGAATCAAAATCGTGTTAGGTGACAATAGCTTTGATCATCAATGGTTTGGTGAAGGGTTTAACGATTACACAGCGATCATTAATTTGTTACACAGCAAGATGTACGGAGAGGAGGACTTCCTTCATTACCTTAATGAAGAAACCTTAAAACCACATTATGAAAGCAAGATTAAAGCTGTTCATAATGACTCCATTGCCGCAAAATACTGGACAGATTATGCCAATTACGGTGTGCTTCCATACCGGCGGGGCCTCATCTATGCATTCTATCTTGATAACCAGATCAGAATAGCTTCTGAAGGGAAATTTACCCTCAGGAATATGCTGCTCGACTTGTACGCGTTCAGGAAGGCAAAAAAGAGCGGTCAGAATTTAACGGTTGACGATTTTATTGCCGTGGGCGCTGCATATGTAGACAAGAAGGATCTGGCAGGGCAGATAGAAAATCATATGATAGCAGGACTACCTATTGATTTTAACAACGTGAAACTTATCAGTGAATTTAACATCAAAATCAACGACAGTATACCGAAAGTAGGCTTAGCCAGGGGTGCCGATCTGTCGAAATTATATGAGTGGTAAGCATAACAACTATCGGATGCGGTATCCCGAAGGACCAGTTAAGAATTTTCTCAAAACGGAATTGTATACAGTAATTTCAACTTTCCCGAGCGAAAATTTTATGCTATGAAATTCATCATCATACAATTAAAAAGTAAAAGCAATGGAATTAATAGAAACATTAGAATGGAGGTATGCCACTAAGAAATATAGTAGCAGAAAAGTGGCTGATGATATATTGGAAAGGATCATTACAGCAATCAACCTTTCCGCTTCCTCAGTTGGAATACAGCCTTATAAAATTTTGGTAATTGAAAATCAGGATGTGAGGAAACAATTGAGTGCCTATTCCTTAAATCCCCAAATCACGGAGTCCTCTCATTTACTGATTTTCGCCGCATTCGATTCAATCAATCAAGCGACAATAGAAAACTATGTTGCGTTGATTGCCAGAGAGCGAGAAATTCCTGTGGAGAGTTTAAGCGTTTTCAGGAAAAAAGCACTCAATAGATTATTACTCAATACTGATGAAGAAAATCTGATTTGGGCGACAAAGCAGGCTTATATCGCCTTAGGTACCGCATTGATAGCCGCAGCAGCAGAGAAAGTTGATACAACACCTATGGAAGGCTTCCAGGCTGAGCATTTTGATGAATTGCTGGGCTTAAAGGAAAAAGGATTAAAAAGTGTTGCATTGATGGCAGTAGGTTATCGTGATGAAGAACGAGATACAAATGCTCACCTGAAAAAAGTAAGATGGCCAATGGAAGATTTTGTGGAAACTATAAAATAGAAAGAATTAAGCTATTGCAAAATTATAATGCACATGAAGATTAATAAATCAGATAACAATCCTATTCGTATTGGCTATAGCCTTTCTCTTTCAGGTCCTGTGGCAGAGAATACTAAAGCAGTAATGCTCGCACACAGTATTTGGGAAGAAAATATCAACAGTAACGGAGGACTTCTTGGACGTAAGGTACAATTGGTATGTTATAATGATAATGGGGATCCTCTTCAAGTAGATAATAGCTATAGAAAGCTTATGGATGAGGATAAAGTGGATTTGGTTATTGGCGGGTATGGAACCAATACTATTGCAGCCTCGATGCCGATTATTATGGAGCGCAAACGATTTTTAGTCGGGCTCATGGGCTTAGGGGTTAATTTAAACCTGAAATATCCCAACTATTTTGCTATGATACCTACTGGCCCTAAGCCTAATTCAGCGCTTACAGAAGGCTTTTTTGCCCTCGCAGCTGCCCAGAGCCCCAGACCGCTCACCGTGGCTGTTCTTTCTGCCGATGCAGAATTTTCAAAAAATCCTGTGGCAGGTGCCAGAGAAAATGCAGAGAGATATGGCTTTCAGATTATTTATGAGGAGACCTACCCCTTGTCAACAGAAGATTATACACCCATAATCGAGCAGGTAAAAGCAACCAACGCAGACTTATTTTTCATCTGTTCCTATTTAAACGATTCAATCGGTTTGGTTCGTGCGCTTCGCAAAAGTGACTATCGTCCAAAGATGGTTGGAGGAGCTATGATTGGTCCACAAAGTGCTTCTGTAAAAACGGAGCTGGGGCCCCTTTTAAATGGCATTGTCAACTATGAATATTGGATGCCAGTACCTAAGATGGACTTTTCCGGGGTTGCTGATATGTTAGCGGATTATCAGGAAAAGGCTATAAAGACAAATGTTGATGCACTCGGATACTATATGGCTCCATTGGCCTACGCCCAATTGCAAATACTTGAGCAGGCGGTTAAGGCAACAGCAAGTCTGGATGATGAGGATCTTTCGGCATATTGTCGCACAAATACCTTTGAGACGGTTATTGGTAGCATACGTTTTGGTGAAGGTGGTGAGTGGGCTGAACCGCGTGTAGTACAAGTACAATTTCAAAACATCGATAACCATGAGATTGAGACTTTTAAAGATAGCCGCGTGCAAGTGGTCGTTGAACCCTCAGCATATACCTCTGGATCATTAATATATCCATATACCCCCTAAATGAATGATTTCATGAGAGTATTATATACACGTTATTAAGAAAAGATACTTCCATTAACAAATGAATTGAATTTTGGAAAACACTAAAATAGTTTTTAGCGACGGTATTCATGGTGAGATCCAGCTGTTTTCGGATCAAGAAAAAGTAGGAAACATGGATATTTCCTTGGCCGATGGCAAGCTTCGGGTGTATCACACCGAAGTAAATAGAGCCTATGAAGGAAAAGGATTCGCGAAATTATTGCTTCATCAATAAGTAAGCTATGGCAGAGAAAACAATTTGAGGATCATTCCGCTATGCCCGTATGTTCTCGCGCAATTCAAACGCCACCCAGATGAGTATGCAAACTTCTAACTCAAAAAACAGACGTAAGTAATTGCCAATGAAATATATATTAGAAACCCCGATAAAAGGAACCTTAGGTGCCCAAAAATACAAAATCACCATTCATTGGAGAAACGGTGTATTGATTATCGATGAACCTGAAAAACTGGGAGGAAAAGATTTGCGTCCGGATCCGTTTAAACTGTTACTCTCAATAATATATCAAATTAAATGCATATGTTTCTTGACTTCATTTAAACTAGTATTATGAGGCTTGATGCAAATTAACTTTAATTATTTGTGATAATAGTTGGTGCGGTGGTATGTGTTTTATAATTTATGTTTATACAACAACAGATGATTGTTAGTATTCAGAGCTCTTGTGATTTATAATTATTAATAAATTATTATGTTAGATATTGTTATAGAAGCCAGAGAGGCTAAAATTGCGCAGGGATTTGCTGTCAAACGTATCCTTCCCTATCAGCTTCGCAGAATGGTAGGGCCGTTTATTTTTATGGATCACGGCGGTCCGTTAAACTTGCCTACAGAAGCCGTAAGTAGTCTTGATGTATTGCCACACCCCCATATTGGTTTATCCACAGTCAGTTACTTGTTCAGTGGAAATGTTACCCACCGGGATAGTCTGGGAATAGAACAGGTAATAACTCCCGGTGAAGTAAACTGGATGACTGCCGGCAAAGGCATTACGCATAGTGAACGGTTTGAGGATCCAGCGATGCTGGCCGGTGGAGAACTGGAAATGATCCAGACTTGGGTGGCGCTTCCCGAGAGAGATGAAGAAAGTGATCCATCCTTTGAAAACTACAAGCCTGAACAATTGCCTGTTTTTACGGATACCGGTGTTTGGATGCGTTTAATTGCCGGAGAAGCCTATGGCTTGAAAAGCAACGTCAAAACACATTCCCCCTTGTTCTATGTGCATGTGGTGCTGGAGCCCGGTATTCATTTTGGTTTGCCTATGGGGCATAGCGAGCGGGGAGCCTACCTTGTCAGGGGTAGTGCCGAAGTGAATGGGGTGACTTACACGGCAGGACAGCTACTAGTGTTCACCAAAGGAGTTGATCCATTGATTATAGCCAAAGAAAAAACCACCTTAATGATGCTCGGCGGCGAACACCTGGGTGAGCGGTATATCTGGTGGAACTTTGTCTCCAGTAGAAGAGAAAGAATTGAACAGGCCAAAGAGGATTGGAAACAGGGACGAATTGTTTTGCCCCCCATGGACAGTGAAGAATATGTTCCCTTGCCTGAAGATAAAAGCAGACCGGCGGGAAGTCCGCCTCCCAACGCACTTTCCTAGGCAATTGTTTTTGTTATTGGTAGGAAGATCGAAGTGGCCTCAATTTTTAAGTTTACCATATCCTACATTGCTTATAGCTCCTTACTGGCGGAAAAGCGGGTAATCACATATCAAAAAATATGAGTTTTCAACAACAATACTAAAAAACAAGAAAAAAATGGAAATAGGAATAGATAGTTTTGCTTCTGCAATGTATGGCAGTAGCTCCCTTAGTAATGTAGATGCCATGGAGCAGCTATTGGATCGGATCACTATTGCCGATGAAGCTGGACTTGACGTTTTTGGCATCGGTGAACATCATAAAAGGGAATTTCTGGATTCTGCCCCGGAAGTAATCCTTGCTGCTGCAGCTGCAAGAACCAAAAGAATTATTCTTGGCAGTGCTGTAAAAGTATTAAGTACTGATGATCCCGTTAGGGTTTACCAAAGTTTTGCAACACTCGACCTTATCTCTAAAGGTCGGGCAGAATTAGTCGTCGGAAGGGGATCTGCGATAGAAGCCTACCCGCTATTTGGGTATAACCTAAAAGATTATGATGCCCTGTTTAAAGAAAAACTGGAATTATTGCTTGAGATACGTGATAAGGAATTCATTACATGGAAAGGCAAATTTAGGCCTGCTCTTGATAACCAACCGGTTTATCCCAGGGCTATGCAGAAAAAATTGCCAATTTGGCTGGGGGTGGGAGGTACCCCAGAATCATTCGTTCGGGCAGGATCATTGGGATTGCCCTTAATGGTGGCCGTGATAGGTGGTGAAACAGAACGGTTCCGACCTCTAGTCGATCTGTATCGCGAAGCCGGTCGAAAAGCAGGTTTTTCACCGGGACAGTTGAAAGTAGGCCTTCATTCTCCCGGTTATGTGGCTGAGACTAATGAACAGGCGATTGTAGATTATTATCCTGGGTATGCCGAGCTGTGGACCAAATTGGGAAGAGAGCGTGGATGGCCACCGGTAACCCGAATGCAGTTCAACGCATTAGTCGCTCCTAAAGGAGTATTGGTTGTTGGTGGTCCGGAAGAGGTTGCGGAAAAATTGCTTAGGCATAGCAAAGCCCTTGGTGGCATTGACCGGTTTACGTTTCAAATGGATAATGCAGGGTTATCTCACGAGCAATTGTTAAACTCCATTGAATTGATCGGTGCGAAAGTTATCCCGCTTATTAAGCAATTGGTATAGAGGCTTTGCTATGTATACGTACAGTTTTTCTTTTAGTAGTATTATTTTCCTTTTCGGCGAATGGGTAGTAGGTAGTTCCTTTTCAGCAAATGAGATATGACGATGATTATTCGGTATTGGAGAAGGATACAGTGAAAGGCTGGTAATCTAGTTTAAATACTTGAAAATCAATAAGCGCACATATATAAGTTTTGGAGGCAGTTTCAGAGTTCAGTAGCTGATTATGGATAATGAAGCCTGAAATACTGAATTAAAGGATAGTGATGGGTTTATGCTCACCAGATGGTGGCACACGCGGATTATGACTTTCTGTGGAGATAAATATGGGTGACGGGATTTATAGATCAAATATGATCCCGTATTTTTAATTCATAAATACATCCTCGCACTATATGGGCAGCCAGATCTCAGGTGTATTTATTTTTCAACCAACTCTTACCTGTTTCCGGGGCAACAGGTAAGAGTTGGTTTAAATCTGGGGAGTACCTTGAGAGCTTAACAATAGGTAATGGTAAACTATTTGGTTTTGCTAGCACCCAAGTGAAATTCGAAGCAGAAAAAGACCTTTTATTAAAGTGATTTATGGTTTGAGGTGTATTTTATTTTTTGATTTATTAGCTATACCTATTGTATTAGATTTAAATGCAGGATCAGGGACTGCTGAAAAAACAGTGCTGCCACCGGTCTAATAGAAGTTCTTCAATGAACAACTGACGTAGCGCTGATTTATCAATTTACGAAAGTATTATTCAGTTTTTAAATATCTAAGTCTATTATCTCTTATCTATAATACAACTAAGGATCATTTTCCATCCAATTAAGAGTAAGTCCAGGTTCCTTTAAATTTATTCTATATAAAGGTGATTAAGTCCCCATTGTAAAATTCTAAAATAATAGAAAAATGAAATATTTAGGAAAAAACATACAACTATAAACCCATTTAAATACCTGATAATCAATGTAGTATACAGTTGGCACGTAATTAGTATTGTTTGACATATAGTGTTTATAACTTGGATAGTTTTATTAGTGAATAGAAGAATTGGGGAAGCTGGTATTACGTGTAATTGATGCTCGGTTTTTAATATTTGATTTTCTATTAGAGTTATTGAATAAAAAACTAATTATGGTAAGATGGTTTCCCTAATAATATATATATGTGGTTCTTATGTTAGGAAGACTGTATAAATTGATTGGTATCTAAATTTACTTATAACCGTCTGAAAGGACAAAATCGAATTAAATGAAAAAGGCAATTTTATCTATCGCAGTAGGGTTTTTAGCAGTATCAGGGTTCGCTCAAAAACCTAGTCCTGAATTATTGAATCCAACCAACCATACTTTGGTAATGATTGATCACGAAGGACAAATGGCATTTGCAACTAAGAGCATTGCAATGGACGAACTCAGGGGCAATGTCGCTTTAGTTGTTGGAGCTTCGAAAATATTTACAATACCTACGGTAATCACTACTGTTGCAGAGGAATCTTTTGCGGGACCGGTGTTTCCTGAGATCCTGGAAGCATACCCAGATAAATCTACTTATATAGACCGTACCACGATGAATACATGGGAAGACGTTAACGCTTATAAAGCCATTACAGGCAAAGGCAAAAAGAAATTGGTTATGGGTGGCCTTTGGACTAGCGTATGTATCGTAGGCCCGGCATTGTCTGCCATCAGCGAAGGATACGAAGTTTATGTTATTACCGATGCATCAGGTGATATTTCAAAAGAGGCGCATGACCAATCTATGACCCGTATGGTTCAGGCAGGTGTAAAACCAATTACTTCATTGCAGTATCTTCTGGAGCTGCAAAGGGACTGGGCAAGGCAGGAAACCTATAAGCCTGTAAATGATCTCGTTGTTAAGTATGGTGGGGCGTATGGCATTGGAGTTCAATATGCAAGGGAAATGCTTAAACATTAGTATTCATACCCTCTGTATAACTCGAAACAGAGGATATTAATCACATTAGCGATGAAACAATTTATATTGACCGTAACTATTTTCTTGGCTATCATATCGTGTTCCGTAGAGGAAAACAAGGAAACCACGTTTGCTGACCTGATTGTCCACAATGCCAAAGTTGCTGTTATGGACAATAACAGAACAATTACTGAAGCCATTGCTATAAAGGATGGAAAAGTTCTGGAGACAGGAGCTAATAGAGAGATTTTAAAGCTGGCAAATCAGAATACTAAAACCATTGATGCCAATGGAAGAACGTTAATTCCGGGCCTGAATGATTCGCATCTGCATTTGACAAGAGGCGGACGCTTTTTTAATGCCGAGCTCAGATGGGACGGAGTAAAGTCTCTTAAGACCGCATTACACATGTTAAAAGAACAGGCGGAGAGAACTCCTGAAGGACAATGGGTGCGGGTAATAGGAGGCTGGAGCCCTTTTCAATTTGAAGAAAAGCGATTTCCTACACCCGAAGAAATCAATGAAGCCACTGGTGAAGTTCCAACTTTTGTACTGTTTTTATACAGCAGAGGTTGGTTAAATAGAGCTGGCTTAGAGGCCATGAATTTGGATGAAAACTCAAAAGCTCCAGAAGGTGGCACATTTGAAAAGGATGCTGAGGGAAAGCTAACAGGAGTGCTTCTGGCAGAACCTAGTCCGACCATTTTATACCAAACAATTGCCGGCTTGCCTTCTTTATCAGATGAGGAAATGGTCAATTCTACCAGACAGTTCTATCGGGAGCTCAACAGCTTTGGTATTACCAGTGGTATTGATGCCGGCGGCGGTGGTCATAAATTCCCCACAGATTATTCAGGAACCCAGCTTTTAGCTGAAGCAGGTGAAATGCCCATCCGTCTTTCCTATTATCTATTCCCTCAAAACAAAGGAGAAGAGTATGGGGAATTTCAAGAATGGATGGAGAATAATGAGGTCGGTCATAATGGTGAGATTCATTTGGATCATGGGTATGAGCTAGAAGGAGGGGGAGAGTTTCTTGCCTGGAGTGCAGGTGACTTTGAAAACTTTTTGGCACCCCAGCCCATGCTGGAAGACAGACCGGGATGGAGAGAAGAGTTTAAGAATGTCATTCGATTGCACGTAGATAATGGTTGGCCATTTCGAATACATGCTACCTATGGCGAGACTGTTTCCCAAATGCTTGATGTAATCGAAGAAGTCAATAGGGAAACAGAAGGCAAATTAGCCTCCAATAGATGGTTCTTTGACCATGCTGAAACTGTTAACGATGAGGATTTAAGCCGTACTAAAGCCTTGAACGGAGGTATTGCTATTCAGGCTCGCTTGGCCTATGCAGGTG
>Ga0209075_1004530_pt1 | contig 11098 bp, 7 predicted proteins | sample Stecom2011_FD_187523 | JGI IMG/M metagenome (GOLD analysis project Ga0209075, IMG submission 187523) | Agricultural soil microbial communities from Utah to study Nitrogen management - Steer compost 2011 (SPAdes) (version 2) | ecosystem: Environmental > Terrestrial > Soil > Agricultural land...
AAAAGATGAATTACTTACAACTATCTATTTTCAGAATTTCTCAGAGTGATTTCTTTATAGTTTTGTAAAAGACGATAATAAAAGAAGTTGAAAAAAGGAAAGTAGATGGGATGATGTTGAAGTGTTAATCTTGCAAAATGGTTATATTAGCACATCTAAAATAACTCAAGCAGTACCCTAGAAATCAAAGATATAAAGATAAGGTATAACTAAAATGTGTCGAAAATTCAACTAAATAGTTATTGGATTAGTTATTTTTTTTACGTTACATTTCCGCTAGAGTGCATATTTACAATCATTTTAAACATGGAGTTATTCATGTTTTTAACTTTGCTTGCAATTTAACTAAAACCTTGGAGGTATGTCAAAAGTTGATTTATATAATTTAAAGTAAAGGTGAAAATATCGCGTTTTGAAGATTGGTTATGATTTTCGAATATTCTCCATTATAAATTGTTTTTGAGAAATTTTGTCTTAATTCTGCTTTAATTTTTGGATCCTGAATATCATATAGAGAAAACTTTATGTTATGCCCTTTAGAAGGAATAACTATTAAGATATCTATTTTATCATTTAGGTTAAAATCTTCAAGGAATAATTGAATACTTTTTTTTAACGCATGAACATCTTGTTTTAATACTTTTTCTGATACATTGTTGTGACTAATTTTTCCTAATCTGACAAATTCAAAATTTACTTTCATTTTTTTACTTCTAATTATATATTAACATCAACACTTATCTGATTCAATACTGGAGTATAAATATCTACTTCTCCTTCAGGAGTTTCTATTGAAACGATTAGCGAATATCTCACTTTTTCTAAATATCGTTCCTTATATTTTCTGTTCTTCCACCAACCTCCAACTGGGTAGACTGCTATTTTATTTCTCATGGCTAAATCCGCTGCATTTCCTTTCCAGATGTCTTTATGTATGCTTCCTTTATCTCGAACGTTTGAACCTAAAATCCAGTTTTCGGTGCCTTCTTTTTCGTAATCTTCTTGTTTCTCTTTTAACGCTTTGCTAATTCTTGATTTGAAGTTTTTTTCGGATTCATTTCGATCAATCATTTTAAATCTTAAGCCATGAGAAGCGTAACTTTGAGCATTTGTATAAGCTTTGTTTCCAGGGTTTGGCTCAATAAAGTAAGATAAAGTCACTTTTAACTGAACTTGTGATTCTGCTAATTCAATTAAAACGTCTTTAGGCCAAGGTAATTCCAATAAATGAAATTCATTTGTTTTGATTCTTGATTCTTCAAACTTATAAGGATTAAACTCTCTTTCAGCTATTAAAGTTAGAGAGTTTTCAGCGCTATTTTTTGCTTTTAGTAAGTTGGGAACACCATAGCCAACACGTTGTAAAAGTTTAGACTTATCATCGGAACTTAGTTTACTTATATTATTAGACAACATTTCGGAAGTCCAATCTGCAGAATGGATGACTAGTCCTCTTATTGTTTCTGGAGCTAAGTTTGGATATTCATAGTACAGTTCGGAAACTAATTTCGCTGCTAAAGCAGTTGAAGCACTTGTGTCTCCAAATGTTGTTAGTGGGGCGTTGGTTATATTTCCTTTGCCTGTTGATAGTAGTTTTAGTGAATCAGGGTCAAAAATCCCTTCTTGAAATAAACCATCATTCCCACCTTCCATGACTATATCGGGTTTTCTAGCCCAATGTTTTTCCCACATAATAGAAGTAGTACTACACGGTGAAAGCGCACCTCTTTTAGCTAATATTTCCGCTGTTGGATATCCTAAAAAGTCATAACTATCTTTTAGAGTAAATGAACCTACCGTTATGGCGTTGAATGATTGAGCGGGATCATTAATAGAAGCTTCATCATTTGATAAAGGATATGTTAATCTTTGCTCTAATTCTATATTTCCAGCAGAAACAACTACCAATGTTTTATTGTTTCGTTCATCAATAGAACCAAACATTGTTTGATCTATCGCTGAAGACCAAGAAGAGGGTTGTCCGATATGGTTGTTTTCAGGAGCTGTTACTGCTAGACAAACAATTCTTTTGTTGTCAGGATTAAGTATTTGTGCACGTGCAATTGCCTCTTGAGTTACTTTTCCAAATAACTCTGGGTCATTTGCCTCCGAATTATGAATTATTTTAATGCTTTCTAATTCATGATAGATTTTTACTCTATCGCTAGAATCAAAAGTTTCGGATAAGTCACCAAATAAGATTAACCCAGCCATAGGAGTTCCATGACCTGATCTAAAACTATCGTTTGTGCCCCATGATAGATTGATTGTATCAAGGTTTTTTTCTTCAATAAAATTAGACAGTAAGATGTTGCTTCTATTAACACCAGTATCAAGAAGACTAACAGATATGTTTGAATTCTTTATTTTTTCTGTCCTTTGAATTAGTTCTTCTATAAACTCCTCTTGTTCCTCAACTTCAAGAGAAGTAAAAAAATCAGCAGTTACTAATGGCTTTCTCAACTCCGCAAGTTGATCAGAATGAAGGAGTACTTCTAAATCGCTAGCTGTACCTTTTATAAGTGTTACAAGATGATCAGGAAAAACTAATGTTCTATTGTTTTGCTGAATGCCAGCATCTGTAAGTGATTTTTTTAAATCTTCATTGATTGTGGTCTCCTCATTTATTCGTTCGATCCATAATTCCCACCATTTATTTTCATTGATAGCAGGGAATAATGCCTCACTATCGTACCAAAAACTTCTTAAAGTTGCTGCTTTAATACCTTCAATGTTAGCGACTAAAGATTGATGTTTTGGATTGCCCTTTGTGGTATCCTCATCAATATATTGGTCCAATTTATTTAAAAAACTAGAGATTGCTTTTTTATTTAAGAAAACCGCTACTCGGAAAAAAAGATTTTCAGAATCATCAGAGACTCTTTTACATGATGCTAGTCGAAGGTCATTGTTTTTATTTTGAAATTTTGCTAGGTCAAGCTCGAAATTTATCGCTGATTCAAACTCTACATAAACAAAGTCCTGATTATCATGTTTTTCTCCAAAGTCATCTATTGCATTTTCAAAGAGACTTTTAATTCTACGACCATGCTCTTTTCTGTTTTCAATATTCCTTTTTGGAAAATTACCACCTCCATAAGTAGAATAGGGCAAAGCGTTAGTTCTGCCATTTAAGATAATGTGCTTGAATTCTTTCATAAGTTAGTGGTTTTGTCTCGGATTAAGTGATGGTATTAATAGGGTGCTTTCCTTACTTTAATGTACTCAAAAACTTCATTTACATCGGCTTTCTCAAGACCGTAAACTAGGATGTCTTTTATAAAATCGGTAGTTACTTTTTCTATATCAGCAAAGCTTAAACCAATCGATTCTTTCGCTAACCTTTCAAATGGTAAATCCATTGATTTCTTTACTTGAACAAATTGTTTTTTGTAAAACTCTAAAATTTGTTTTTCATCAGGTAAAGGGTAAGTGATAATATCATCAAATCTTCTAAATAGTGCTTTGTCTAGGGTTTCTGGAATGTTAGTTGCGGCTATTACGATACTGTTAGAATCGTCCTTTTCAATTTGCAATAAGAAGCTGTTTAACACTCGTTTAATTTCCCCAACATCATTTCCTTGGCCTCTAGTTGTACCTATACTATCGAATTCGTCAAATAAATATACCGCTCTAAAATCCTCCATTGCATCGAAAACCAATCTAAGTTTCGCAATAGATTCTCCCATGTATCGACTCATTAGTCCATCGAGACGAATAATGAAAAGTGGTAGACCTAATTCATAAGCAATAACGTGAGCTGACATTGTTTTACCACAACCTGGAGGGCCCGATAATAAAAGTTTTTTTCTAGGAAAAAGGTTGTTTTGACGTAGTAAATCAAATTGCTTTTGTTCGTCAAGCACACGTTGAATTTTGTGTCTGATGTTTTTATCAAGCACCATATCTTTCAACCCAACTTTAGGATGAACAAGTTCTAATAAATCATTTAGTTCTTTTTGAGCTGCATTAACAGGTAACCTCTTAATTGTAACTTGTGTTTTCCTGTCCTTTTTAGCAGAATCAATTAGTTTCTTAAGCTCTTCAGCAATTGTTCTGTGCCCTTTTCTTGCTTCAGATGCTGCAATTTGCATTGCCGTTGCATAGAAACGATCATCATCACCTTCAGTGAAGGATTTGATTAAGCCTTTTATTTGATCTACTGCTGCCATATTACAAATATACGAAATATTGGTTGGAAAGGTTTTGGTTTCAGGTGAAGAAATATATTCTTCACCTCCTAGTTAATAAGAATAGATTTAAAATTATTGTGTAGTAAATTTAAAGTTTTATTAATCGAAATATTGAGAAGTATTGACAATTCATTAACAGTATAAATGTTATATGAAGGAACAAAATGTTCTTCACGAAATTTGATAAATGGACCATCAGATTCTAATAAAAGTCTTTCTAATGGTATTTCAGAAATAATTTTTCGACCAGATACTGATTTTATCATTGAATAGTTAATTGAAAAATAAGCACCATTTTCTATCGCTAATCTTAATGTTTTTAAGTTTCCTGAATACCAATGAAGAATATATTTGCTATTAAATTTATCACCAATAATTGAAACAACCTCTTCTGCACTTCTTCTAGAATGTATTGTTAAAACTTTTCCTCCTTGAGTATTACACTTATCTATTAGTGTTTCAAAAAAATCGATTTGTTTTATTCTAAATTTATTCCCAGTTTTAAAGTCTAGACCAACCTCTCCAATGTATCTTGCTTCAGGTAACAATTCCCACATTTTTGGGATTAATTTATGATATTGTCCAATAAGTTCTGGATGAAAACCAAGAGAGGGTCTTATATATTTATAGTTATTATTTAATTTTCTTAATAATTGAGTATAAAGAGGAGGTAAGTTAGTAACTGCAATTGTATATATTTTATCTGACTCTATTTTATTAGCTACAGATAAAAAGTCTTCATTGAATAAATCCAAGTGAAAGTGAGTGTCGTGTAAATAATTAATCATTTATAGTATCTAAAAAGTCCTTTAATTCATTCATTCCTCGTTTATAAACGCTGCTATACTTTTCAAAGTCTTTGTCTATTGGGCCAGCAACTTGAATTATTAAGGGGTTTAATGTATTTTTCTCATATTCTATCAATCCAATTTTAAAAGATTGTAGCTCTAACTTAGCATTAGGTTTATTATAATCCGCATCAGCATACTCTCCTTCATCAGTATTAAAAGCTTTAATTATAGATGCTCTTCTTATTGAGCAAGGGAGGCATGTACCGCAATGAAGTGATTCAGGATTTTTTTCATATCTAACCTGGTCTGGATGAGAGCATGACATGGTTCGCAAGTACTCGTTTTGAATGAGCTGTGGTTTTTTGCATTCTAATAACATTTCTCCTTTTGTCTTAAATTGATAAGGATTTTTTAATTCAACTTGAATATCCAAATTATAAAGAAGGTTTTGAAGCGTCTTCATATAATAAGGATGCGTCGTCCTTGTGCTGCTACTACCTAGTCTTGTGTTAGTTAAGGGTATGTTTAAAGAAATTAAGCCATTTTCAGGAATATACAAAGTTGTCGGTTTATCGAGGCATGATGCTAAGATAATTGCATGTGCAAAAAATAAAAAGGAACGAGTGCGAGTAGAGTTTTCACTGCCATTAATAGGTGTGGCATTAAAATTAAAAAAATGATCCTTAGATATAGTGAATTCATCTTGAAGAATTTTATTTACTTTTTCTTGAAATGGTTTCACTCCCTTTCCTCCACCGTATAAACCAACAAATGCAATATTTTTATTGTTAGTAAGTAAGTCAATTGCACCTATGAAAGAGTCTAAGCCACCTGAAAGCATACAAAATTCATCCGGGGTAAATTTATTATCTAAATACCAACTCTTACATTTTTTTTCAACTTTTATCTCAATATCATTTAGCTCTCTCTTTCTAAACTCAAAAGTCCAATTGTCTCCACTTAAAAACGAGATCATATGCTCCAAATGATGTTTATTGGCAGTCCATTTATGGATTTGTAAGACGGGAATATATAATTTAAACTCTCTTGTCCAACCATCATAATTGTCAGACCTCAAAACTCTTCTATCTGCAAAATATACAGCCATTGATATATAAAGTAAATCTAAAGCTTCTTTTTTGAAAGCTTTTGGCATCTTATATAGTCTAGTTAATGACCTGTAAAACGTGTAATGATATTCTTTTTTGTTTGTAAGGTCTAAAATTTGTGAAGGACTATCTACTTTGAAAGTATCATCTTCATTTAATATACATACTATTGTATTCATTATTCTTCGATTAAGGTGTAACACTGATTTATTAAACTTTCAACTTTATTATTTATTTTCGGTTCATTAAAATTGATTTGAGAAAAATTCATTCCTTTAAAGGCAATTTCTACTTTTGCGTTAATATATTCTTTTAACTCCATCTCTATATTCACTGCTTCTTGAGAAGTATCTGAATTAGATTCTATTCTACTACCTAAATCATTTATAATTCGTTCATATATATAATTCTCTATAAACTTTGGAACCATTAAATTAAATGAATTTTCATCTAACAGATCATAATCTATACTTTCCTCCTCAAAAAGCTCATAAACATATTCTAACGTAACAATAAGTGCTTTTCTAGCAACAGCATCATCTTTAGTTATAGGTATTGGAGCTAATATATTTGTTAAATGATTTAAAACCTCCCTAGGTGACTGGTTCTCGAAATCGATTTTATACTCTTCAAGAGCTGATTTAAAACCACTTGAGGAAATTGTATTTGTAAACTTACCAAGTGAAATTACAGTAGAAATTCCTGCCCTTGCTGTTTTTGCTGCAGCTCTTGAACCTCCATATGCTTTAATCTGGTTAGAAATAGCTCTCCTTGAGCTTTTATATTTACCTGAAGCGTATTTTGACATGTAGCTCTTTGCATCTTTCCAACTAACTTCTTTTTTTGGATCTAAATCCTTATTACTAATTTTGTTAGTGTTTTCATCAGCTTTTAAAATATCATCCTCCTTTGAATTATTATTCTCAGGTTTTTCTTTCTCTCCCAAATCAAAATCTTTAGGTAGAAGAGGATTATCTTTAGGGTTACTGTTTGATGGACCTCCATAAATACTTGATGTTCCCATATTATTTCAAATCTTGATTAATTAATTTTTTAAGTTTAGGCTTTTCTTTTATCCATCTATTAGTTAGCTCTTCTAATTCTAACGGTTTATCACTTAATTTGAAAAAATCAATCACTCGAGGGATAAATGAAGGTTTTATTTTACCCACAGGTAAAGAATTTATGGTAATTATGACATCTGGAAATAGAGAGTCCTTTGTACTTCCCCATTCTAGAAATGATTTAAATATTTTAGTATCTATACTTGTTGAAACTTGGATTTGATTTATTAATTCTTTTAAAATCTCATGTGCTTCAAACTCATTTATGTTTGAAGCCCTTTTTAGAGCTCCGGACAGTTTAACATCTGATTTCGATTGTAAATCTTTAAGTATTGATTTAGCCTCCATACTTAAGCTAGTTGACGAAATAACATTTGTATTTTGTAAACTCTCCCTTGTAAAATAGAAATAGGATTGCAGGTCAATATCAGATAATGAGGGTTCTAATTTCAACCAATTTAATACCCAAGTATCATCTTTCCAAATTTTCAATCTATCTACCACTTCCCAATCTCCACTTTCAATTGCGCTTATTTCCTTTGGCATCCCTTTTTGATCAGATTGTAAATCACTTAATTGTTTATAAAATGAATCTTTGAAGTATTCAATTAACATTATTTTAGCTAGTATTTTTTTATCTAATTCTAACCCTCTAAAAGAAGCCATTTTGATTCTCATAGAAAGGGCATTCAAAAATCTTTTGCAGTGTCTAGGGTTTCCTTTCAGGCTAGTTGAAAGAACTGAAGAGAGTTGTTTACTAAGTGATATAGTTTCACGTAATGTTTCTTGATTTAAATCTGAAAATTCTTCTGAAACCAATTCATAACTTATTTCAAAGTTTATAAAATCCTTCTTTTTCTTTTCTCTGATGAATGCAATAAATGATTCAAAGTGGCTCTTAAAAGCATCCTTAAATAATAAGCATGTTATGTAATATTCTACCTCTTTAACCCCCAATTGTGGTATTTTAATTGGGTATTGAATCATTTTTTCTAAGTACTCCTTTCCAATGTCAATATGATTCCCTTCAATTTCAGGAAATCTTTTTCTAACAGCATACATAACTTGTCTTTCATCAGCACCTAATATAAAAGATGTTCCTGGAGCAAAAATGAAAAGTCTAATCGCTTCTAGAGTTTCTAAAATTGTATCATGATTACATCTATCTAATTCATCAATAAATACTACAAGTTTTTTAATCTTAGTTTTTTCAAGTAAGTCCTTAAAATCATCCTGAAATGTTTTTAAGTTGTCTCGTATATTAGATTCATTGAAGACCGCTTGTAACGATTTATTTACTTGTTCTTCAGAAACTCCATCCTTAAGATTACTTTGTTTTGCTTTCGAGATTACTGATCTGACTGTTAAATCTGCCATAGTACCAATACCCCCCGTTAAGAGGAAATCCGCTCCATACTTGACTCCTTTACTAGCTAATTTAAAAAAATCGACACTCTTATATAGTCGATTTAGAGTATCCTTAGCCTTACCTTTAGGCGTTCTTTCTTCGGCTATTTTATCTAAAATACTTCCTAATAGTGCAGTTTTTGCGTCTTCATATCCTTCAAATAACCAACCATTAAATTTCAAACAAATAAAACCATCTTCTTCAGATAATTCTTTTAATGCCATTTCTGCTAAACTTGATTTACCGCTTCCCCAATCTCCATAGATCCCAATACTACTTGGTGATAGTTCATCATTTTCAATTATGTTCTTAGTCATACTAATTAGGTAATCAAAGTCTAATAAGTCTATATCAGTTTCACTATCTTTCCACATTGTTTTAATTTTTTAGTGCAATACCTAACTCCCCTCCACAATCCTAATCTCCTCTTCACTCAAACCATACAACTCATAAACCATCTCATCAATCTCCTTTTCAGTAGCATCAATTTGCGTTTGAAGTTCCACAGCTTTTTTCTTGTTCTCTTCGAAAAGTTCCATCCACTCAAACTCATCTTTTTTGGATAGCTTTGGAATTTCCTCCTCTTCGTTTTTACGTCTCTCTCGGTTTTCTTTGTTTATGGCTTTGTTGAGTTCTTTGATGAAATCTCCGAAATCGAGTTCGTGCCAGTTTTGGAGTTTGCGGGAGAGTTTCTCTATTTGATAAGTTTGTTGAAGGTAGGTTTTAAACTTAAATAATAGAGCTCTGAAACCTTCCACTGTTGCTATTATGTTTTTAGATAAATTTTCAAATAAATCTGTAATAGTTAAATATTCATCTGCTAAAACGAATTTTTCAATTGAGGTCTTCTTAAATACGTAAGCTCCTCCAGCTGTTTTTTCACCTACATTTTCAAAAAAGAATTGAAAAAGTTTACTATTCATTAAAATGTGAAAAACTTCAATTGGAACCATTTCGGATGTTAAAAAGTAAGACGCACTTGTAAGAAAGTTATGTTTCAAGTCAATAGAAAAACTCCAATTCCCAGAAATTAAACCCCAAACAACTTTAGGTTTTTCAAATTCATCCAAAAAAGCACAACTCCTTAGGTTCGTCCAATGTTTACCTTGGTCGCTTCTATTTTTAATCTTTTCATTTCTCTCAAGATTCAAAGCCTTAAATCTTTCAAATAGAGATTGATGATTTTTCTCTAAATCAATTCTAGGCAATTCATCTCCAAGTCCATTATGTACATTAATCAACCATAATCCAGAATCTTCGATATAGTTTCTATTTATATGCTTACCTTTTAAAAGTGGTTGAAGTAAAGCTCCGTCATTAGGATTGTTTTTGATTATTTCTTCATACTCAAGTTCGTCTATAATATAGGCCTCGTCAAATCCAGTGGTTAGTCCTCGATTAATTTTGATTCCTTTTATATCTCTAAATTCTTTACCTGATTTTCTAATCTTATTAATTACACTTGCAACTCTTTCGTCTTCAAAAATCCAACTTTTATTTATAATATAATCTCTTTCAATTCGTCTTTCTCTTTTTAGAATTTGAATATCAAATTTTTCTGAATCAACATTTTCATTCGAAAACTCAAAATATTTCACTTCCTTAATAAAATCAGTTTTTTTAATTATATTAATAGTACTAGAAACTAGAGCTCCTTTAAAAATACTTACTTGTTCGAAATTTACGATCTTATCGATTTGAAATTGAGATAAATAATTTCTTAAAGGTTTGCCATACTCAGAATTGAAATACTTATTCGTATTAATGAAACCAAAATATCCTTGACTCTTTAAGATGTTGAGTCCTCTTTCGTAGAAATAAACGCTCAGATCAGATGTACCTGTATATACTTGATAGTTTTTTTTGAAGAAAGCAGAAAACTCCATCAATTTTCGATGCTGCACATAAGGCGGATTTCCAATCACCACATCAAAACCACCTTTCTCAAACACATCAGGAAATTCATTTTCCCATTTGAACGCTTTGATTCCAGCGACTTTTTTATCATCAATTAAACTGTTTCCGCATTTTACATTACTGCTTAAGTCGTTCAGTTTTCTTCTTGGTTGTGCTGTTCTTAACCAAAGGGAAAGTTTGGCGATTTCTACACTTTCTTCATTGAGATCAACACCATAAATATTGTTTTCTAGAATCGTGTTTTCAATGTCAGGAAATTGGAGACCACCACCCAGCACACGTGCCTTTAATTCATCAATGTAACTATGTTCTTTGATTAAGAAGTCAAGTGCTTGGTTAAGGAATGCACCAGATCCACAAGCAGGGTCACAGATGGTTAATTGCAAGAGCCATTCACGGTATTCATCCAAGATGTCCACTAACTTTTTAAGTGTGTCCTTATTTCTGTTTTTACGTCCTCTAAAATATTGTTCTTCTTCAAAACCCAGTTCTTCTTTCTTTTCCAAACAAAGTTTACCGACTGTGTTCTCAACTATATATTTGGTAATGTACTTCGGCGTATAGAAAACACCATCCTTTTTACGCTTACTGGTTTGCTTATCAAATTCTCCACCTT
>Ga0209075_1004531_pt1 | contig 11097 bp, 10 predicted proteins | sample Stecom2011_FD_187523 | JGI IMG/M metagenome (GOLD analysis project Ga0209075, IMG submission 187523) | Agricultural soil microbial communities from Utah to study Nitrogen management - Steer compost 2011 (SPAdes) (version 2) | ecosystem: Environmental > Terrestrial > Soil > Agricultural land...
GTTCAGATACCTCTGCCCCTGCTCCGTTGCCTGAATCCGGTGCGGGGTCAACAAACCCTGTTTTCTTAATGACCCAAGTTGTACCGCAACCGTGCTCAGGGGTAAACCGGTTCGTTCACTGAACAGTTGCTCATCAGCTCCCTGTTTCAGGCGCAGGGCATTCATCATGAACTCCAGTGCCCGGTCCTCCGGCTCGATGGCTTCGGTGCCTGAAGTGCGGCTGCCGATCCGGTTCAGGTAGGCGTCCGGCTGCCGGGTTTTCCAGTAACGAATGATGCGCCCGTCTTCGAGGCTGACCTTGCCGTGGGCACCTGCACCCAGGGCCAGGTAATCGCCGAACAGCCAGTAATTCAGGTTGTGGCGGCTTTCGCGGCCGGGCCGGGACCAGGCCGACACTTCATAGTCGGTGAAGCCGGCAGCATGCAGAAACTCCGAGCCCTGCTGGTAGATGGCCCAAAGCCGGTCATCATCCGGCAGCGGTGGCGGCCGGGAGAAGAACTCGGTATTGGGCTCGATGGTCAGCTGGTACCAGGATAAGTGCGCAGGGTTGTGGCTCAGGGCCTCTCGCAAGTCGCCTATCGCCTGTTCCGGGCTCTGGCCCGGCAGGCCGTGCATCAGGTCGATATTGAAATTATCGAAACCGGCGGCTCGGGCTGCCTCGATGGCCTCGTGGGCGGCCTGGGCATTATGGATACGGCCCAGCGTTTTCAGGTGCTCCGGGTTAAAACTCTGAACCCCGATGGACAGGCGATTAATGCCGGCTTCCCGAAAGCTTTCAAAGCGGCCGGCTTCCAGGGTGCCAGGGTTCGCTTCCAGAGTGATCTCGGCGTCGTCACTGAAGTCCATGCGCTGGCGTAAGGCGCTGAACAGCCGCTGGTAGAAGGCTCCGGTCATCAGTGACGGGGTGCCACCGCCAATAAACACGCTTTCGATGGGGCGGCCGCGCAGGTAGGCAAGGTCGGGCTCCAGGTCATCAAGGATGGCCTGCAGGTAAGCGGCCTCGGGAATATCACCCCGGATGGCATGGGAGTTGAAATCGCAGTAGGGGCACTTGCGCACGCACCAGGGTACGTGGATGTACAGGCTCAGGGGCGGGCAGACCGCCACGGGGGAGGTGGCGGTCATGCCGTCAGGCCTCCGCCTTTAATTGTTCCAGCAGGCTGGCCAGGGCGCGGCCACGGTGGCTGACGCTGCCTTTCTGCTCCCGGGTCAGCTCGGCGGCGCTGCAGTCGAATTCGGGCGCGTAGAACACCGGATCGTAGCCAAAGCCGCCTTCACCGCGGGCCTCGGCCAGGATTCTGCCGGGCCAGCGGCCGTGGCAGATCACCGGTGTGGGATCGTCGGCGTGGCGCAGGTATACCAGCACACAGTGGAACTGGGCGCTGCGTTCTGCCTCAGGCAGGGCTTTCAGGGCGGCCAGCAGGGCCTGCACGTTGTCGGCATCGGTGGCATTGGCGCCGGCATAGCGGGAGGAGCGCACACCAGGCTGGCCACCAAGGGCATCCACCGCCAGCCCGCTGTCATCTGCCAGTGCCGGCAAGCCGGTTTCCCGGGCGGCATGGCGGGCCTTGAGAATGGCGTTCTCCACAAAGGTGACTGCGGGTTCTTCGGCTTCGCCCACGCCCAGTTCCCCTTGGGCCACGGGCTCCAGCCCCAGCGGGCCAAGCAGGTCAGTCAGTTCGGCAATCTTGCCCTTGTTGTTACTGGCGATGACGAGTTTCTGTGGCATGGGTTCAGTCGTTAAACAGCGTGTGGGAAAAACGCACCGGTAGGTCCTGCTGGTGGCCGGTGGGGCGGGCGGTAATGTTGAAGGTCATCAGGTCGCCGGACCGGTACTGGTACTGGGCGATGAAGTACACCGCATTGCCTTCCTGAATGCGCCGGAAGGCCAGGAAGTTTACCTGCTGGATGTCGTTAGCTACCTGGCCTTCAACCTGACCGCCCACCGGGCCGGGCTGGCCATGTTCGTTCTCGGTCATGATGGAAATGTTGACGATGCCAATGCCCTTACTACGTTGCAAGTTATTGGCCTTGGCCACTTCCGGGTCGAGGAAGGTGCTCGGGAATACGCTCCAGTGTACCTGGTACTGACCAAAGTCTTTTTCGCCCGCCTGCACCTGAGCGGCAAGCAGCACGGCGACAGCCAGGAACATCAGTTTCGATAGGGTACGAGTGATCATCATGGGTTCTCCCGTGTGATGCGGTAGATGGCAATTTCTCCCAGCAGGTTCGGCCACAGCCTGGCCAGCCAGCTGTTCTGGTGCTGGCCGTCGACCACCCGCCGGCTCTTGATGCGAATACCTTTCTGGCGGCACAAGGCCTCGAAATCCTTAAAGGTACACAGTCGGATGTTGGGCGTGTTATACCACTTATACGGCAGCGCGTTGGATTCGGGCATGCGACCGCTCAGGGCCAGGCCCCAGCGCAGGCGCCAATGGGCGAAGTTAGGGAAGGTGACAATGCCTTCCCGGCCTACCCGAAGCATTTCTTCAATCACTTTGTCCGGCCGGCGAACCGCTTGCAGGGCCTGGGTCATCAGCACCACATCGAACATGCCGTCATCAAAGTTATCCAGGCCCTGGGTGTCCAGGTTCTGCTCGATCACACTCACGCCCCTGCCCATGCAGGTGGTGATGTGGTCCGGATTGATTTCCAGGCCAAAGCCGCTGGCGCCCCGTTCCCGCTGCAGGAAATCGAGCAGGGTGCCGTCGCCGCAGCCGAGGTCCAGCACGTGGTGGCCGGGTTCTACCCATTGCTGGATGATTTCAAGGTCTGCTCTCATGCGCCAACCTCCCTCGCAACCCGGTCCATGTAGGCGGTGAAAATATCGGTGTACCTCGGGGTAGGGATCAGGAAAGCGTCATGGCCCCAGGGTGCATCGATTTCCGCGTAGCTGACTTTCTTGCGGGCAGAAATCATGGCATTCACCATCTCTTCCGAACGTTCCGGTGAGAACCGCCAGTCAGTGCTGAACGACAGCACCAGATACTCACATTGTGCCGGGGCCAGGGCCTTGGCCAGGTCGCCGCCGTGTTCGTAGGCCGGGTCGAAGTAATCCAGCGCCCGGGTCATCAACAGGTAGGTGTTGGCATCGAAGCTTTCCGAGAAGCGTTCGCCCTGATAGCGCAGGTAGCTTTCCACCTGGAACTCGGCATCGAAGCCGAATTTGTAAGCCTCTTCCCGTAACTCCCGGCCAAATTTCTCGCCCATGGACGCGTCAGACAAATAGGTGATGTGGCCGACCATACGGGCCAGCATCAGCCCGCGCCGGGGCAGGGTATCGTGTTCGTAGTAGCGGCCTTCGTAGAACTCCCGGTCAGAGGTGATTGCCTGCCGGGCCACTTCGTTGAAGGCGATGTTCTGGGCGCTGAGTCTCGGAGTAGACGCAATGACTACCGCATGTCGCACCCGCTCCGGGTAATCCAGGCTCCACTGTAGCGCCTGCATGCCGCCGAGGGAGCCTCCCACCACCGCGGCCCATTGCTGAATGCCCAGGTGGTCAGCCAGGCGGGCCTGGCTTTTTACCCAGTCTGCTACGGTAATCACCGGAAAGTCCGGGCCGTAGAGTTTGCCGGTGGTCGGGTTAACCGAGTTGGGCCCGGTGCTGCCGTGACAGCCCCCAAGGTTGTTCAGGCTGACCACAAAGAACCGGTTGGTATCTATCGGTTTGCCCGGGCCAATACAGCTGTCCCACCAGCCGGGCTTGCGCTCGTCTGCTGCGTGGTAGCCGGCAGCGTGGTGGTGGCCGCTCAGGGCATGGCAGATGAGTACCGCATTACTGGCTTCCGCATTCAGCGTGCCGTAGGTTTCGACCACCAGGTCGTAGCTCTCAAGCGACTGGCCGCATGCCAGGGCAATAGGAGCGTCGAAATGGATGGTCTGCGGGCTGACAAGGCCAACGGAATCCGAGGGCAGGGAATCGGGCATGGGTGTGTTGAGTTCCTGATCCGGTCCACAAGGTTCTGGCCAGAGGCCATGGATTGCGCAGAAAAATCGCGCCAGCACTGCAGTTTAAAGGCGGGGGGTGGTTGCTGCAACCGGCGTGGAGCCGGCGGGCAGTATCCGGAGCCCGGGTTGGTGTGGCCCGGGCTCCGGTGTGTCAGACGGCGCCGGAAATGTTGACGACCTTTTGCTGCAGCATGGTGGGTGCCGGCTTGCGGATTTGCCGCATCATGGCATCGGCCAGCTCCAGTTGCTTGCGCAGGTCGGCAATGGTGTTATCCAGCCGTTCACGCTCGCCACGGGTGTCCTTGTCGGTACGCACCATGTCACGCAAGCGGCGGATCTGGTGCTCCAGAAGCTGCTTCTGCTCCATGGAGTACTGCATGATCGGCAGCAGGGCTTCGTGGGGCCAGCGCTCCACATCAGCGCGCACCCGTGCATGTAGGGTCCGGGCCTCGCCCACCATCACGTTGAAGAATCGGCGAACCAGCAGGGACTGCTCGGTCAGCAGGTTCTTGGGGCTGATCCGGAAGCGCCTGGCTTTCTTGCGCAGCTCCCGCACCGCGATCACATGGCGGCCGGCCCGCAGGGGAATCGGTTCCAGGTGGCGGGCCCGGGTATCTTCGTTGTAGCGGCGGTAGATGGCACTGACCATTTTCTCGGCCAGGCGGCCTTCGCTGAGCAGGTTGGTCAGGTCCGCTTCCAGCAGTTCGAAGAAGTGGTCCATGGCAGCGTTCATGCCGGCGGTGGTCCAGCTCTTCGACATCTGCAGGCGCACCTTGTCAGCATGGGCGTCAAAGCGTTCCTCGCTTGCCAGCTTGCGCAGCATCTGGCCCTGGGAATCCATCAGTCGCCGGGACGAGCGCAGGGTAATCAGCTTTTTGTAGTAGAAGTCGTAATCTTTCTGGGCCCGCTCGGCAAGTCGCACGATGGCGGCTTTGTCGACGGTAGCGCCAGCGCAGGCTGTTCGCTCTTCTTCCAGGGCTACCAGCCGGGACTGCATGGCGGCCAGGCTGTTCTGCAGCATGCCCAGAAGGTCGCTGATCAGGTTCTGGGTGATCAGCTCCTCTTTGTGCATCAGGATGCGGCGGACAATCAGCTGTTCAAGCTGGTCGATATTGGAGCGTGCGAACAGGGCATTGTCTTTGCGTACACGAGCCAGCAGCCCCTGTTTGGCCGACAACGGAATCACGTCCTGCTGGCGGATGCCCAGATGGTCTGCGGTGTAGCTGCGCACCTGCTCAATGGAATCGTTGGTGTGCTTTTCGCCTTGCAGGTCGTCCCAGAGCACGTCGATCTTGTTCAGCACGGCAAAGCGTCCGGCCCGGTGGTCGGCGTACTCGGTGTCGATGTGCTCGTTCCAAATGGTCATGTCGCTGGCGGTTACGCCAGTATCTGCGCTGAGCACAAAGATGACGGCGTGGGCCCGGGGCAGCATGCTGATGGTCAGTTCCGGTTCGGAACCCAGGGCATTCAGGCCCGGTGTATCAAGAATGCGCAGGCCACGCTCGAACAACGGGTGACGAATGCTGATCTGGGCATTGCGCCAGGCCGGTACCAGTACGTTGCCGGGGTTGCTGCGGTCTTGCTCCAGCATGTCTTCGTCGAACCCGAGTTGCCGGGCCTGCTGGGGCGTTACACTCTTCACCCGGGCGACCTCCGCCAGCGCTTCACGCATTACATCCGGGTCGTTGTCGTCCAGTTCGTGCCTTTCCCAACGCTGGGGCTGTTTGCGCAGTTGCTGCAGCGACAGGTCGCCGGTGCGGGTTTCAATGGGCAGGAGAAGCAGGTAGTTCTGATTGGCGCTGCGGTCGTAGAACAGTTCGGTCGGGCACATGGTGGTGCGGCCCGCCTGCGACGGCAGCATGCGCTGGCCATAGCCGGAGAAGAACAGGGCGTTGATCAGTTCGGTTTTGCCCCGGGAGTATTCCCCCACAAAGGCAATGGTCAGCTCGTCTTCAATGAGCAATTCCAGGCCGTTGCGAATGCGGGTGCTGACGTCTTCAGAGAAGAGGTCGTTGTCCTGCAACCACAGCCGGTAGCGGCCAATCTGCCGGATAAGTTCCTTCTTCCAGTTGTGATAGGCCTCGACCTGCTGCGACAGAGTTCCCTGCGTATTCATCGGTTTATCCTTCTGCGCGACTTCCGGGTGTTCCCAGATTAAATGCCGTTAATCATAAACGCTTTGCTGCGATTGTGTGGCGAAACCTGTCGCAGATCAAGGCGGAAGGCGCAGAATGACAAGATAAAAAAGCCGGAAAATCAGGGGGTTGATTCTCCGGCTTAAGCGCAGCCTGCTTGTTGGCTTTTATGTAAAAAAATGTATATCTGAGAACTCTTTTACATTCCGAGGCCGAGAGAGCCAAGGCCGGCGGCTACTTTCATGTGGTTAAGAACAACCGTGACCACATTCAGGATCAGGAACACGATGATCGGGGAAAGGTCCAGTCCGCCCATGGAGGGCATCATGTTGCGCACCGGGCGCATCACCGGCTCGGTAATCTGGGCGACCAACTGAATAGCCGGATGGCCGCTTTGTGGTGCAATCCAGCTGACGACCACCACCGCAATCACTGACCAGAAGTAAATCTTCACAATCAGGCTGAGCACGTTCAGCACCGCCCATACCAGCAGGGTGACGGGGTTGATGGCGGGGATACCACCGTTCAGGGCAACCAGGATCAGGAAGAAGGTAATCGCCTGGATGATTACCACAAGTACCAGCGCGGCGCCGTCAATGCCGCCCCAACCCGGAATGAAGCGGCGCAGGGGGCGCAGCGGCGGGTTGGTGGCCTTCACCACAAACTGGGAGATGGGGTTGTAGAAATCCGCCCGCGCCAGCTGCAGCAGAAAACGCAGCAACACGATGGTCATGTAAAAGGTGGACGCGATCAGCAGGATGGTAATGACAATTTCTGCCAGCATGTAGCGGTGTCTCCGTTATCGGTTACTGTTTGGCTGCCAGTTCTTTGGACATCTCTTGCGAGCGTTCGAAAGCAGCGTTGTAGGCTTGTTGGACCAGATCCCTCATGCCGCCTTGCTCGAAGGTGTTGATCGCCCGCTCGGTGGTGCCACCGGGTGACATCACGTTGCGCTTGAGCTGGGCCGGGTCGTGCTCGCTGCGGGCAGCCATCTCAGCGGCGCCGGCCATGGTCTGTATCGCCAGCTTCCGGGCGGTTTCCGGCGCAATGCCGGAGTTGCTGGCGGCAGTTTCCAGTGCCTCAAGCATCAGGAAAAAATAGGCCGGGCCGCTGCCAGAGAGCGCCGTTACCCCGTGCAGTTGCTCTTCGTCGTCTACCCACAGAGCGGTTCCGATACTCTCGAACACCGATTGCACCCTGGTTTTCTGCTCGGGCGTCACTGCGGCATTGGCGAACAGGCCGGCGGCACCTTTGCCAACCAGCGACGGGGTGTTGGGCATAACCCGAACCAGCGGCAGCCCGCCACCCAGCCAGTCATCGAGGGTGTCGGAGGCAAGCCCGGCGGCAATGGAAACCAACAGCGGGCGGGTATTCTGCACCACCGGGGCGATATCCCGGCACACGTCTGCCATCACCTGGGGTTTGACCGCCAGCACCACCATATCGGCCTGCTGGGCGCAGTGGCGGTTGTCGGTGGTTACGCTTACGCCGAAGCGGTCACGCAGGGCCTGCAGGTGGCTGTCGTCAGGCGCGCTGACCCAGATGTTCCCGGCCTGGTAGCCGTTATCAAGCATGCCGCCAATGATGGCACTGGCCATATTGCCGGCACCGATAAAGGAGATGGTGGGTGATGTGCTCACGGTAAACTCCGGGCTTGGTCGTTTGATTCGTTGATCCGGATGATAGCAGGAACAGGGCCGTTCAGCTCAGGCTCTGTTTCTTCTCCCGGGTACCGAACAGGGCGGTCCCAACCCGAACCCAGGTGGCACCCTCGGCAATGGCCAGCTCCAGGTCGTCTGACATGCCCATGGACAGTGTATCCAGCGGGCCTGCCTGCGCAAATGCCTGCTTCAGCTCGTTCAGGGTGCTGGCCAGCTTGCGGAAGCTCAGCTGCAGCCCTGCCTCCGGCTGGTCCGGGTCCGGAATGGCCATCAGCCCGCGCAGGGCAAGGTTCGGCATCTGGCCGATGGCGGCAACCAGTTCCGGCAACTGCTCCAGGGTGCATCCGGATTTGCTGTCTTCGTTATTGATGTTTACCTGCAGGCAGATGTTCAGGGGCGGCAGGTGCGCCGGCCGTTGCTCGCTCAGCCGGCGGGCAATTTTCAGGCGGTCGACACTGTGCACCCAGGCAAAGGTTTCGGCAATCTGCCGGGTCTTGTTGGACTGGATCGGCCCGATGAAGTGCCACTCCAGTTCGGGCCGGTCTGACAGGGCGTCGATTTTGTCGAGGGCCTCTTGCAGGTAGTTCTCGCCAAATGCGGTTTGGCCGGCTTCGGCCGCGGCCCGGAGTTCGTCCGGAGTGCGGGTCTTGCTAACTGCCAACAGGCGCACACTGCCGGGCTCCCGGCCTGCGTTCAATGTTGCTTTTTGTATGCGTCGGGTTACGCTCCCGATGTTGTCTGCTATGCTGCTCATAGTGTGAGTTTGCCGCTTCTGGACCAAAAGAAAAAGCCCTCCGAGGAATCCTATGGATATTACTGAACTGCTTGCCTTTTCGGCGAAACAGGGTGCGTCGGATTTGCACCTGTCTGCCGGTTTACCCCCCATGATCCGTGTTGATGGTGATGTTCGTCGCATCAACCTCCCGCCCATGGAGCACAAAGAAGTGCACGGGCTGATCTACGACATCATGAACGACAAGCAGCGTAAGGATTACGAAGAGTTCCTGGAAACCGACTTTTCGTTCGAGGTGCCCGGCGTGGCCCGTTTCCGGGTTAACGCCTTCAACCAGAACCGTGGTGCCGGCGCTGTCTTCCGGACCATCCCCTCGAAGGTTCTGACCATGGAAGATCTGGGCATGGGCCAGGTTTTCAAGGATGTGTCATCGGTTCCCCGTGGTTTGGTACTGGTTACCGGGCCAACCGGTTCCGGTAAGTCCACCACGTTGGCGGCGATGATCGACTACATCAACGACACCCGCTACGAGCACGTACTGACCATCGAAGACCCCATCGAATTCGTGCACGAATCCAAGAAATGCCTGGTGAACCAGCGGGAAGTGCACCGGGATACCCTGGGCTTTAACGAAGCCCTGCGTTCGGCCCTGCGGGAAGACCCGGACATCATCCTGGTGGGCGAATTGCGGGACCTGGAAACCATCCGCCTGGCCCTGACCGCCGCCGAAACCGGCCACCTGGTGTTCGGCACCCTGCACACCACCTCGGCTGCCAAGACCATCGACCGGGTGGTCGATGTATTCCCGGCGGAAGAAAAATCCATGGTGCGCTCCATGCTGTCGGAATCCCTGCAGGCGGTTATCTCCCAGACCCTGATGAAGAAAATGGGCGGTGGCCGGATTGCGGCCCACGAAATCATGATTGGCACCCCGGCTATCCGGAACCTGATCCGGGAAGACAAGATCGCCCAGATGTACTCGTCTATCCAGACCGGCGGTTCCATTGGCATGCAGACCCTGGACCAGTGTCTGGAGCGCTTGTTGCAGAAGGGACTGATTTCCCGTGAGGCAGCCCGTGCCAAGGCCAAGATGCCGGATAACTTCTGAGATAAATAGGTAGCAAGATGGAATTCGAAAAACTGTTGCGGTTGATGGTCGAGAAGGGCGGCTCAGATCTGTTCATCACAGCGGGCGTGCCCCCGAGCATGAAAGTGAACGGTAAAGTGCTGCCGGTCACCAAGAATGCCCTGACCCCGGAGCAGACCCGCGAGCTGGTGTACGGCTCCATGAACGACAAGCAGCGCGCAGAGTTCGACGAAAGCCATGAGTGCAACTTCGCCATCAGCGCCCGGGGTATCGGCCGTTTCCGCGTGTCTGCCTTCTTCCAGCGCAACCTGTGCGGCATGGTACTGCGGCGCATTGAAGTGAAGATTCCCCAGATTGACGACCTGGCCCTGCCGGAAATCGTCAAGGACCTGGCCATGACCAAGCGCGGCCTGATCATGTTTGTGGGCGCCACCGGTACCGGTAAGTCCACCTCGCTGGCGGCCATGCTGGGGCACCGCAACCGCAACAGCCGCGGCCACATCATCTCCATCGAAGACCCGATTGAATTCGTGCACCAGCACCAGGGCTGCATCGTGACCCAGCGGGAAGTGGGCATTGATACCGAAAGCTTCGAAGTGGCCCTGAAAAACACCCTGCGCCAGGCGCCGGACGTGATCCTGATTGGTGAGGTGCGTACCCGCCAGACCATGGAGTACTCCGTGCAGTTCGCCGAAACCGGCCACCTGTGCCTGGCCACTTTGCACGCTAACAACGCCAACCAGGCCCTGGACCGGATTATCCAGTTCTTCCCGCCCGAGCAGCACAACCAGATCTGGATGGACCTGTCCCTCAACCTGAGAGCCATCGTAGCCCAGCAACTGGTGCCCACGCCGGATGGCAAAGGCCGAAAGGCGGTTATCGAAGTGCTGATCAACACCCCGCTGGTGGCTGACCTGATCCGCAAGGGGGAAGTCCACAGGCTCAAGGAGCTAATGGCGAAGTCGAACGAATCCGGCATGCAGACCTTCGACCAGGCCCTGTACCGGCTATACTCTGAAGGCTCGATCACCTACGAGGATGCGCTGGCCCACGCCGACTCGGCTAACGATCTGCGCCTGATGATCAAACTGGGCGCAGATGCCCAGGGGGCAGACCAGCTGTCGTCTAGCGTTGACAAGCTCTCCATTCAGCACGACTAGGCCCTCGAACCAAAGCCCCGGTCTCGGGGCTTTGGCTTAATACGAAAGTCGTAGATAGTTAGCCTGCACAATCAGTAGTTTTGGCATTTGAGGCCAATGGTCTGTGCTGCGTATACTCCGCGCCAAACTAAAAGGAGGCACCATGCACAAGAACACCAATGCACTCGTAAAAGCAATCCGCTTTGCTACCCTGGCCGCTGTTGCGGCACCTGCCAGCGTAATGGCTGGTGGTTTCTCTCTGAACGAGCAAAGCGCCAGCCAGATGGGCGTCGCCAACGCCGGCGCTGCCGCCAACCCCGAAAACGCTACCACAGTGCTGTTCAACCCGGCCGGTATGAGCCAGCTGTCTGGTACCAATATTTCTTTTGGTGCG
>Ga0209075_1004532_pt1 | contig 11096 bp, 9 predicted proteins | sample Stecom2011_FD_187523 | JGI IMG/M metagenome (GOLD analysis project Ga0209075, IMG submission 187523) | Agricultural soil microbial communities from Utah to study Nitrogen management - Steer compost 2011 (SPAdes) (version 2) | ecosystem: Environmental > Terrestrial > Soil > Agricultural land...
TGTCAATGTTTGAATATTATACTACATGCATAAATTTGAATGTACATTAAACCGCCGTATACGTGGTCCGTATGTACGGTGGTGTGAGAGGGATGAAATAAACTTATTTATTTCTCTCTACTCGATTTTAGACTAAATTTGCACTTGAAATTCAAGTGCTTTTTTTAATTTTAAAAAGAAAAGTGAATAATTTACTTGCATATGTAAAAACCTTATGATAAACTATAAGTGGGTAAAAGTGGGCAAAAGTGGAGGGCTTTTATGTTTATTGGCGAATATCACTTTAATATCGATGAAAAAGGACGATTATTTCTCCCCAGCGATTACCGAAAAGATTTAGGTTTAGAGGTAATCGTTAATCGTGGAATCGAAAAGTGCCTATACATTTACCCATTAAATGAATGGAACACTATCGTTGAGAAATTATCAACTCTTTCATTTACAAAAAAAGCAAACCGTGAATTTAGTCGTATGTTTATGTCCGGTGCTTTTAAAAAAGATATCGATAGTAAAGGAAGAATAAATATTGATAAAATCTTAATCAATTATGCAAACCTTAAGAAAGAGTGTGTAATTCTTGGCGTTGGTGAGAGAATAGAAATATGGGATAAGGAAGAGTGGATAAAGTATTACAATGAACGCCAATCTGTATTGGAAGAAATAAGTGAAGGAATTGAGTTTGATTTCTAATGAATTACGAACATGTATCAGTATTATTAAATGAAGCAATCGAAGGATTAAATATCAAACCAAATGGTTTTTATGTCGATTGTACAATGGGTGGAGCTGGTCACTCGAGCGAAATTTTAAAAAGATTAAATATAGATGGCTACTTATATTGTTTTGATCAAGATGATTATGCAATCAAGCGTGGGGATCAAGTATTAAGTCAAATTGCAAACAACTATAAGATTATTCCTACGAACTTCGTAAACATTAAAGAAGAATTATTAAAATTAAACATAGATAAAGTTGATGGAATTTTGTATGATCTAGGAGTTTCCTCATTCCATTTCGATATGGGTGAGCGAGGGTTTAGTTATAATTATGATGCAAAACTAGATATGAGAATGGATACTAATCAAACATTAACTGCATATGATGTAGTTAATACATATAGTTATAACGATTTGAAACGAATTTTTTATAGTTATGGTGAAGAAAAGTTTTCTTCAAATATTGCTCGTAAAATCACGGAAGCAAGAGTAGTAAAACCAATAGAAACTACTTTTGAACTTGTGGACATCATTAAAGATGCTATTCCAGCTTTTGCAAGAAGAACTGGTGGTCATCCCGCAAAACGTACTTTTCAAGCATTAAGAATAGCGGTTAATGATGAACTGAATGTATTTGAAAAAAGCCTAAGAGATGCAATAACGCTTCTAAAGCCAGGTGGAAGAATCGTAGTTATTACTTTCCATTCTTTAGAAGATAGGATTTGTAAAAATGTGTTCAAAGAAATGGTAGAAGTAAATATTCCTAGAGGTGTTCCAATCAAAGAAGAAGATATCATTCGAGAATTCAGACTTGTGAACAGAAAAGTTATCGTACCAACAAAAGAAGAGGTGTTAAAAAATAAAAGAGCGCATAGTGCTAAGATGCGCATCTTGGAAAAATTATAGGAGGGAATTATGAGTAATTTTAGACCTTTACCAAAACCAATTACTCCAAGACCGAGTAAGTAATATGGATATTGGTATTGAAATATATTTAAGAAAAACATATAAACCAAGGAAGTGAAAACTAATTGTGATTTGCCTGTCAACTTCTAAGGTTTATATGTTTTTCATTTTGTTTAAACTTACTTATAAAAGAACCAATCTTTAAAAAAATTAATGACATTTTTTTATATATGTTGTAAGGTTTTATATAAAAAACAAAAACATATAATTAATAAGAGTGAGGTAGAATATGAAAATTATCAGAAACCGCATTTTTATTACTTTATATGTTTTTTTATTTGTATTTATAGTTATTTTACTTAGGCTTGGATATGTGCAAGTAATTAAAGGTGATGCTTATATTGAACGTGCATTTGAACTATGGACTCGTAATATTCCAGTTAGTAATCAAAGAGGTAAAATATTTGATCGAAATGGCAAGTTAATAGTAGGTAATACACTTGCACCTACTGTATCAATTATTCCAAAACAAGTAAAAAACAAAACATATACAATAAATACCCTTGCAACAATATTAAATGTTGATAGTAATTTAATAAAAAAACATTTTGAAAAAAATGTTTCTGTAGAAATAATTAAACCACATGGTAAAAATATTGATCTAGAAACAGCCAAAAAAATAATAGCTGCAGACTTACCAGGGGTTTATGTTGCAAGCGATGTTGTTAGATATTATCCATATGGTAATACATTAGCACATGTCTTAGGTATTGTTGGTGTAGATAATCAAGGTATTACAGGTTTAGAATTTATTTATGATGATTTTTTAATGGGGACTCCAGGTTCCCAAAATATTTATACCGATGCCCATGGTAATAAATATCCAAATCTTACTGGTAATTATACTTCAAGTGGTTCAGGTTTTGATCTCTATTTAACAATCGACATCGATATTCAATTAACGTTAGAACGTGTACTAGATAATGCAATGGCTCTATATGATCCAATTGAAGCATTTGGACTTGTAATGCATCCAATGACATCAGAAGTCCTTGCTATGGCAAGTAGACCTAACTTTGATTTAAAAAACTATCAAGATTATGATCAAGAATTATTTAATCGTAACTTACCAATTTGGAAATCCTTTGAGCCAGGTAGTACCTTTAAAATTGTTAGTTTTTCTGCTGGTTTAGAAGAAAAAGTCTTTAGTGTAGATGAGAATTTTTTTGATCCTGGTTATGCGATTGTAGAAGGAACACGAATTCGAGACTGGAAAGCTGGCGGTCATGGAATGCAAACATTCATGGAAGTTATCCAAAACTCTTGTAACCCAGGATTTGTAGAAATAGGAAGAAGATTAGGTAAAGAAAAACTATTTAAGTATATTCATGATTTCGGATTTGGCCAAAAAACAGGTATTGATTTACTTGGAGAGTCAACAGGAATAGTTTTTAAAGATGAAGTAATTGGTCCGGTTGAAGTTGCAACAAGCGCTTTTGGTCAAGGAAATAGTGTTACACCAATCCAACTAGTTAATGCTGCAAATGCAGTAGTTAACGGGGGTAATTTAAATAAACCATATATTTTAAAAGGGTTTGGAATACCAGAAACATCAACATTAATATTTCAAAATGAAACGAAGTTTGTAAAAAGAGTAATAAGTGAAGAAACAAGTTATATAATGCGAGATGCACTTGAAAGAGTTACAGCTCTTGGAACAGCAAGAAGTGCTTATATTGAAGGTTATAGAGTTGGGGGGAAAACTGGAACAGCGCAAATTCCGATTGATGGTGTTTATGTTCCAGGTAAATACATCTTATCTTTTTTAGGAATTGCACCAATGAATGATCCACAAGTATCAGCCTATATTGCAATTAATCAACCTAAAGCAACAATTCAATATGGCGGGGTTGTAGTTGCTCCAATGTTGAAAGAAGTGATACTAGATTCACTTTCATTAATGGGAGTAGAAAAACAAGAAGGTGGAATCCCAAGAGATAGTAGATGGTGGGTAGATAAGTTTTTATATCCAGTAGAAAATTATATTGGAAAAAGCCCAAAAGAAGTTGGGTTTCATCCATATTATAAGATTAAGATTGTTGGAGATGGTGATAAGATAATTGCTCAAAGTCCTGATTCTGGAGAGTTTATTGTTCAAGATGGAGTTGTAACATTATATACAAATTAAAGATATATTTAGAAAACCAGATAAAAAAATTATAAATGTTGTTTTTTGTATACACATTTAAAAATGTTGTTTCCGGTACGAGAAAAAAGTAAATATATAAAAAAGAAAAAGATGCTTCAAGATAAAGCATCTTTTTTATAGGTGAATAATTTTTTTCTTTCGAGCTGTGATTGAATAAAATAATGGGATTGTTAAAAATATAATCCAAGCATAAACCCACCAGTTAAGGAAGAACCCTAAAGCAAAATAAATTAAAGCAACAAAGAATGGATAATTAAAATATCTCATTTTCTTAACTTTAATTGCAAAAACAAGGGAACTTGTAACAGGAATACATAGAAGCAGTAACCATGCATATTGCCATTTACCAGTTATAAAACCAAAGAGAAAGAATCCGATTAAAAAGAAAATGGTAATAGCTAAATTAATTGTTCTTCCAGGGTAGTAAATAACTTTATATTTGCTTTTACCTTCTTGTGCATCCTTTGCAATCTTTTTAATATTATCAATAAAATCATTAATAGTATCTTTTGGATCAATTTCATCTTCAATATTCTTATCATTTATTACCTCTTGTACAATCTCCTCATCACTTAAAAGTAGTTCATCTAAAGAGATTTTATATAATGAGGCAAGTTTAATTAAGTTATCTGTATCTGGGCTTGCTTCAGCTCTTTCCCATTTAGATACAGCTTGCCTAGATATACCAAGTTTATTTGCTAATTCTTCTTGAGATAAATTGTGTTCTTTTCTTAACTTAACTAATTTATTTGCGATTTCAATATTCATATACTTCACTCCTTTGTTACTACTATTATATAAGAATTACATTATTGATTCTACCAACTTTGGTTTGAAAAAGCGCAACTAATGGTTTCTTTTTAACTATTTTACCTTTAAAAAGTGATTTTGTCATTAGTAATAATTAAATTAATATAATATAATAGTGACTGATATATGAAAATTTCTAAATTGCTTAATACAAACAAATTATTGATTCATACCCATTTTGTAAATGGATTAAAAACAAATTCAAAAAAAGTAAAAGCAAATGATATCTTTTATGCAATCTCAGGCAGTAATTTTGATGGCAATGATTATATAATTGATGCAATAAAGAAAGGTGCTAAAACAATCATATCAGAAAAAGAGTTTTTAGAAGCTTATAAATATCCTGATATAAACTTTATAAGAGTAGAAGATGTAAGAAAAGTACTTGCAATTCATGCAAAAATTTTTTATAAAGACTTATCTAAAAGTTTTACTTTAATCGGAATAACAGGAACAAATGGTAAAACTACAGTATCAACTTTAGTATATAAGTATTTCCAATATTTAAATAAAAAAGCAACATTAATCGGTACTAACGGCATATATATAATGAATAGTTTTTATGAGACAAAAAATACAACACCAGATATTTTAGAATTATATGAGATTTTACTTGAAAGTAGGAAAAATGGTGTAAACACAATTATTATGGAAGTAAGTTCGCATGCAGTAAAAATGTTACGAATTTATGGTTTAGAATTTGATATTGCCTTAATTACAAATTTAACCCAAGATCATTTAGACTTTCATACTACAATGGAAGATTATAAATATACTAAAGGGTTGTTTTTAAATTCATTAAATGAAGATAAGATAGTGATTATAAATAAAGATATGGAAGATTATAAATTTTTTTCTTATCTTTCTAAAGCTAAAACATATACTTTTGGTAGAAAAACTAGTAATTATGAACTTTTAGATTATAAATTAAGTGTTGAAGGTAGTAATTTTTTAGTTAGAATGCATAACAAAGTTATTAATATAAATACTAAACTACTTGGGCTTTTTAATATTTATAATATTTTAGCTTTTATTGCAATAGTTGATAATCTAGGTTTATTTCAAACTAAAACTTTAGAGTTTTTAAGTTCGAAAATAAATATTTTAGGTAGAATGGAAGTAGTAAAATTAGAAAATCGATATTTTGTAATCGACTTTGCACATACACCTGATGGTGTCTTAAATGTCTTAAATTTTTTAAATCAAATAAAACATAATAAATTATATGTAGTCATAGGTTGTGGTGGTGATAGGGATCGAAGCAAACGAAAAGTAATTGGACATATTTCTTCAGAAAATGCTGACTTTGTTTTTTTTACAAATGACAACCCAAGAACAGAACCTCCAGAAATTATAATTAATGATATTTTAGAAGGGGTTAAAACAGATAATTATCTAGTTATTTTAGATCGGAAAATGGCAATTGAAGAAGCATACTTGCGTTCTCTATCTGGAGATATAATTGCTATTTTAGGAAAAGGGAATGAACAATATCAAATAGTTGGTAAAGAAAAATATAAATTTAGTGATAAGGAAGTAGTATTAGGGTTAGGGAAATGAGTGAATACTTAAGCTTTTTTTTAATAAGTTTTATAATTACGATTTTTTTACTTGTATTTGGAATACCGGTTCTAAGAATAATTAAATTTGGTCAAAGTATTCGTGGTGAAGGACCAAAAAGCCATTTTTCCAAAGCAGGTACACCAACAATGGGTGGAGTTGCTATAATTTTAAGCGTAATAGCAACTTTTATCTTTGTAAGCGTAAAATTTAAATTTAATAAACATGATATTTTACTTTTAATTATGCCCTTAATTTTATATAGTGTAATTGGCTTTATTGATGATTATTTGATTGTAGTAAAGAGAAATAATCGAGGTATCAGTGCTAGAAATAAAATGTTTTTTCAAATTATTTGGGCTGCACTTTACTACTTTGTCTTTTTAGATAGAGGTATGAGTAGTGAGATAAATATCTTCAATTATACAGTCGACTTAAAATGGGGTTACGGGATTTTAATCTTACTTATGTTAGTTTCATGTAGTAACGCAGTAAACTTAAGTGATGGCCTAGATGGGCTTGCAAGTGGATTAATGGTAATTGCGCTTATTTCGATAGTGATCCTTGCAATCTTTAAAGGAAATCTCCCTGTCTTAGTTTTTTCAATTTGTCTTCTTGGTGCACTTTTAGGTTTTCTATGTTATAACTTTAACCCAGCAAAAGTATTTATGGGGAATACAGGTTCGCTTGCTCTAGGTGCCACCCTAGCAAATCTATTTATTTTACTTAAAATGGAAGTACTATTAGTAGTTGTTGGGTTTGTGTTTGTTCTTGAAACATTATCAGTAATTATTCAAGTCGCATATTTTAAATTAACAAAGGGTAAAAGAATTTTTAAAATGGCTCCATTACATCATCACTATGAACTTAAAGGATATAGTGAAATAGAAGTTAATTTAATTTTCTGGATAGTTGGAGTTATAGCTGGAGTAATTGGAATATTATTAGGAATTAAGGTGTTTATTTGATGATTGATAAAACATATTTACTTCTTGGTTTAGGAGTAGGAAATATTGAAGTTAAAAAATATTTTGACTTAAAAAAAATAAAATATTCTATTTATGATGATAATATCGAAGAATATCGAACTAATATTGATTTTAATAATTTTGATATATTAGTTAAAAGTTCTGGAATTAAAGATGATCATTTTATTATTAGATACGCAAAACTACTAAAAAAACTAATAATTACTGATTTAGAGATGTTTTATCTTTATTCAAAATCAAAAAAACTAATTACTGTAACAGGATCTAATGGCAAAACTACAATAGTTTCTCTTTTAAAACATTTACTTAACCATTTAGATTTAGGTGGAAATATTGGTGTTGGGCTTTCTAGTTTTATTGATAGTGATAATGATATAATAATTGAAGCATCAAGTTTTATGCTTGATTATGTGGATAAATTTAAAAGTGATATTAGTGTATTTACTAACCTAACAATCAATCATTTAGACCATCATAATTCATTTAAAGATTATGTAAAAGCTAAACTAAAACTAATTAAAAATATCAATAAAGATAGTTATGTTATCTATAATTATGATGATTTATTGTTGAGGCGTCTTTTTAGAAATCTTGATTGTAAGCTAATAAAATATTCATTAAAAGAAAAAGTAGATATTTATTTAGAAGGAAAAAATATATATTATCAAGGAAAACTTATAACTAGTACAAAAGATTATCAGCTAGCAGGTATGCATAACTTAGAAAATTTACTTGCTGCAATTAGTGTAATAATTGCTTACGATAGGAAATATTTAAAAAATTTATCTACTCTAAAAACATTTAAAAATATCCCAAATCGTTTAGAATATTTAGGAAAATATAAGCAAGCGAAAGTATATAATGATTCTAAAGCGACTAATTTTTATGCTTTAAAAACTGCTTTAGCAGCATTCAATCAAGAAAAAATTTTACTTATTTGCGGGGGAAAATTAAAACAAGACAATTATAAATTAATTGATAATTACCTAGATAATTTATCTTTAGTAATTATAAATGGAGAAAATAAAAGTGAACTTGCAAAGTATTTTGAAGAGAAGAACGTAAAATATATTGTCTCAGAAAAGTTAATTGATGCCATTAATCTACTAAAATTAGTATATTCTGATGAGGCAATTATATTGTTTTCGCCAGGATCATCAAGCTATGATCAGTTTAAAAATTATGTTGCAAGAGGAAATTATTTTAAAACAAAAATGAAAGAATTATATGAGTTAGAATAAAATTTATCTAACTCATTTTTTGATTTATTTATTTGTTTTTATTATCTTGTGGTATAATATATTAGGTGACGAATATGACAATTATTTATGGTGGTTCATTTAATCCGCCTACAAAAGCTCACTTTGAAATAGCAAAATATATAATGGAAAAATTTCCAAGTAGTGAGTTTTACTTTTTACCAACTAATAATTCATACAATAAAAATGATTTAAAGGATTTTAATTTACGGGTATCTATGTTAAAATTAATGTGTGAAAAGTTAGGGGGACGAGCTAAGGTTAGTGAATTTGAAGGTGAACTTGATAAGTATTACGGAACATACTACACTTTAAGTCATTTTAAAGATCCATACTTTGTTATGGGTGCAGATAATTTAATTACAATCGAATCTTGGATTAATTATCCGAAGATTGTAGAAGATTTTAAATTTATAATTATTCCAAGAGATGGTATTAATGTTCTAGAATTTATTAATTTGAAACCACATTTAAAAACAAACAAAGATAACTTTATTATTTTAGATGAATTTAGTGAAATTAATCTTTCTTCTTCAAATTATAGAGAAACTAAAGATGATAATTTATTAATAGAAGAAGTTGCTAAATTCATAAAAGAAAATAATTTGTATAAGGAGACAGAAGATGTATTATAACGGATTTCTCAAAGTAGCTGCTGCTAGTCCAAAAGTAAGACTTGGTGACACTATGTATAATGTAAAAGAGATGATTAAAGCTCTTGAAGCAGCAGAAAAGAAAAATACAGCAATCATTGCATTTCCAGAACTGTGTATATCTGGTTATTCTATTGGAGATTTATTTTTTCAAGACTATCTCTATAATGATGTAGCAAATGCAATTACATATTTACTTAAAAACAATCCATTTTCAGGAATTGTTATATTTGGGTCATACGTAATTATTAATGATACATTATATAATTGTAGTTTTGTTATTCAAAAAGATAAGATTCTAGGAATAGTGCCAAAAACATTTTTACCTCATACTTCAGAGTTCTATGAAGCGAGATGGTTTTTAGGATCAGGAAAGATAGTAAAAGAAGTACATTATATTGAATACCTAGGTCAAACTGTTCCATTTGGAAAGTTACTATTTGAAGATGAAACAAAACAAATAGTCTTTGGTGCAGAAGTTTGTGCAGATGTTTGGGCTCCAAACTCACCAAATGAACATTTATATAGTAATGGTGCATTAATAGTATTTAACTCAAGTGCATCCCCAGCCCATGTCGGAAAACGTGAAAAGCGGAAAACATTAACTAAATCTTCAAGTATGAAATTTAATGCTGCATATGTTTATGTTTCTAATAATGCTAGTGAATCAACTAGTGAATGTGTATTCAGCGGACATAAGATTATTGCAGAAAATGGCCATATCTTAGCAGAAGATGAAGAAATAACAATGGATACAAAAATAATCTATGCTGATATTGATATTCAAAAATTACATTTCTTAAGACGTAATAATTCTTACTTTAAGATTGTTCAAGACAATAATCGTGATTTAAATTTAAAACATATAAATGTTGAGATTCCAAAAGCTAAAAGTTTTGAATTTGAAAGAGAATTTGATAAATTACCATTAGTTCCTAAAACAGAAGGTGATTTTGTTGATGTAATAAATATTCAAGCATTTAGTGTATTAAAACGCCTAGATTATGTGAATAGTAAAACTTCAGTTTTAGGTTTAAGTGGAGGCTTAGATTCAACACTTGCATTACTTTCATTAGTTTATGCTTATGATGTAAATAAGTGGGATCGCAAAAACATTCATGCTATATCTATGCCATCTGAAAACACTAGTGAAAACACATTTAATAATGGTAAAGAATTAGCCGAAATTTTAGGTGTTACTTATTTAGAAATATCTATTCAAAAAGATGTAAATAACCAACTAGAAATATTAAATCATGATGACAAAGATACTACTTATGAAAATGTCCAAGCAAGATTTAGAACTTACACTTTAATGAATTATGCAAATAAACATAAAGGTATAGTTATTGGTACATCAGATATGAGTGAGGTTGCACTTGGTTGGGCAACTTTCAATGGCGATCATATGGCAATGTATGGTATTAATGCAGGTTTATCAAAAACTGCAATTAAAGCAACAATAAATTACTATAAAACTAAATATCCTGAATGTAAGGAAGTATTAGATAGAATTTTAGATACACCGATATCACCTGAACTTGCAGGTGAAAATCAAAAAACTGAAAGTATTATCGGCAAATATGAAATTAATGATTTTATTTTATATCACTTCCTTGCTAATGGTGCAGATGAAAAACGTATTATTTTCTTACTTAAACATGTCTTTAAACTAACTGAAGAAGAAGCAAAACAATACTTTACAAACTTTAATAAGCGTTTCTACAGCCAACAATATAAACGTTTAACTGCACCCGAATCAGCAAAAATTTTAGAATTCTCATTATCACCAAGAACATCACTACATTTAAATAGTGATCTTTATCGTGATGATTTAGAATAGAATTTATTAAATTCAAGTTTTAACTTGTAATTGTAGATTGTAATTTGAAATGCAACAAAAGTCAATAAAATAGTTAATTAAGAAACAATGGGGGTTAGGGGGAAATGTGTTCCCCCTTATATTTAAGCTTTTTGAAAAATTAGGACACAAG